>Ga0100381_1000202_pt1 | contig 64937 bp, 49 predicted proteins | sample CryGeymeta201505_FD_80416 | JGI IMG/M metagenome (GOLD analysis project Ga0100381, IMG submission 80416) | Groundwater microbial communities from Crystal Geyser aquifers in Utah, USA - Crystal Geyser metaG 2015-05 | ecosystem: Environmental > Aquatic > Deep subsurface > Groundwater | place: USA...
AAATACAAAAATCCAATTTTAAAGGATTCGACCTTTCTTCTACCATTGAAATAGATAAACAAGCAACACTACGGTTGTTAATGGATCCAACATCCACCGATTCCCTGGTAGTCAGAGGTGAAGCTGCCTTAAACTTTACCATGGACAGAAGCGGGAAAATAAGCCTGACAGGGGCCTATCATCTAAATGATGGCAGCTACATCGTTTCGCTGGAATCTATTGTAAAAAGAAAATTTGCCATTGAGGATGGAAGTACCATTATTTGGAATGGCGACCCCTTGGATGCTGAAATATCAATAAATGCTGTCTATTCAGTCCGTACTTCCCCAATCAACCTGGTAGCTGATCAGATAACCGGATTAAGTGAAAGCGAAAAAAACACCTATAAACAACGTTATCTGTTTCAGGTGTTACTTAAACTACGCGGTGATATTTTACATCCTGAAATCAACTTCGAAATACAATTACCCCCCGAAGACAGAGGAATTTTAGGTGGTGCGGTTCATGCCAAATTGAACCAGTTAAATGAAGATCCATCGGCCTTGAACAAACAGGTATTTGCTCTATTGGTATTGGGCAGGTTTGTCCAGGAAAACCCGTTACAAACAGGTACCAATGACGGAACATCAGCCGTAGTGCGTGCCACAGTGGGCAAATTTCTATCAGCCGAATTAAATAAATTAAGTTCAAAGCTGGTGCCCGGAGTGGAATTAAATTTTGACGTGCGCTCGTACGATGATTATGCATCGAGCCAGGCTGTTGGAAGAACTCAAGTGGACATTGGATTAAAAAAACAGCTTTTCAACGAACGGTTATCGGTTCAGATAGGAGGTGTAGTAGATGTAGAAGGAGTCAAGGCTAAACAAAATTCGTTAAGCGATGTAACAAGTGATGTAAGGGTTGAATACAAGTTGACCAGTGACGGCAGGTATCGCTTGGTAGGTTTTAGTCACAATCAATATGAAGGTGCCATTGAAGGTCAAATAGTTGAGACTGGTGTGGGTATCATATACGTACGCGATTTCGATCAATGGAAAGAATTCTTTAAAACACTAAAACAGCAAAAGTGATTCATCGAAAACCAAAAACCATGACAGGATCTATCCTATATAAAAGCTTATTGATGATGATGTTACTCCTTATTACGGCATGTAGTGGCACACGACATTTACCGGAAGGGGAAAAACTATACACGGGTGGGGTGATAAAACTGGAATCAAAAGACGACCTCAAAAATTCAAAAATCCGATTTATTAAAAAGACGGCAGAAAATGGACTATCGCCAAAACCAAACAAAAGTTATTTAGGTATGCGTCCAAAATTATGGATATACATGTTGGCCGGAGATCATCCAAAAAGTAAATTTAAGAAGTGGCTTAAAAAAACCGGGGAAGCACCTGTTTTGATGAGCCAGGTGAATTCTTCGATGACATCCGACATCATCAATGCCAAACTCTATAACATTGGGATATTTAAGGGCATTACTCAATTTAACATCATCGAAAAAAAACGTACGATGAAAGTGATTTACACCAGTACCATCCATAAACCCTATACGACAAAGGTGCTTATTAACAGCATTTCGGATGATAGTGTGCGTCAATTGATTCTAAGTAGAAATGATGAAACGTTGATTAAACCAGGTGAAGATTATAACCTTGAAAAATTAAAAACCGAAAGAAACAGAATGGATGCCTTGTTGAAAAACCACGGTTACTTCTACTTTAATCCCGACTATTTGAACTTTAAGGCCGACACTTCTGAAATAAACCGAACGGTATCATTCAATCTCGAATTAAAAGACAGCATTCCACAAAATGCAACGATAGCCTATCGCATAAACCAGGTGATTATCGATCAAGACTATTCTTTAGCTGCTGCTGATAGTGTACAAACCAAAGACACAATCCATTATCAAGGTACTATTTTTCTGGGGAAGGAAGCGGAAATGGAAATCAGGCCAAGGGTTATATTGCGATCGGTTTTCTTAAAAAAACAGGAACTCTATTCACGGAAGAACCACAGTATGACACTTAACCGGTTGATGTCGATGGGCAATTTCAAATTTGTACGGGTGAAATTTTCTGAAAGTGATACCGTACTCAACAGATTATTGGATGTGTTAATATTCATGACACCTATGTCAAAACACACGTTCAAGGCAGAAGTGGACATCATTTCAAAATCAAATAACTATACAGGTCCAAAATTGAATTTGAGTTTTCTGAATAGAAATACTTTTAAAGGAGCTGAATTGCTTAATTTAAAAATCGATGGAAGATTTGAGGCCCAGCTAAGCGGGAAAAATAAAAATTTGTTTTCTTATTCCATAAGTCCCAAAGTGGAGATGTATTTTCCGCGTTTTCTGTTGCCTTTTAAGATACTGGAAAGTAGCATGTATACTCCAAAAACCCGTCTTTCACTTTCGTTTACTTTTTTAAAAATGGTAAACTATTACGACATGCGCACCTTCGAAATCATTTACGGGTTTAAATGGAAAGAAGAAATCAGAAAAGAACATGAATTAAACCCCATCAGTGTTAGTTATTCTTCCTTTGGCAACCAATCAGCTGAATTCGTGGCATTACTGGCATCCAACCCTTTTCTTAAAAAAAGCTATGAAGAGCAATTTATCGCCGGGGGGAGTTATTCCTTCAGGTATAACGAACAAGTTTTACCGGGCAAAAAGATGCAATACTATTTCCATTTAGCAACAGAATTTGCGGGAAACTCCTTGTCATTGGTAAAAATAATAGGTGGGAACAAAATATCCTCTGATGAGCCCTTAAAAGTGGTCGGATCGGTCTTTTCGCAGTTTGCAAGGATCAGTGTCGATGGGCGTGGTTACTACAACTTACAAGATCAGAATAAATTGGTGTCGAGGATTTTCATGGGATTGGCCGTACCTTATGGCAACAGTATAACCCTCCCCTACAGCAAGCAATTTTTTAGTGGCGGGCCCAACAGCATCCGTGCGTTTCATATCAACTCCGTGGGTCCCGGAAACTACAATCAAAGTACCGATAGCGGTATATTCCTGCAATTGGGCGGTGATGTAAAATTGGAATTGAACGGCGAATACCGCTTTAACATTATCAGCTTTTTTAAAGGGGCATTATTTGTTGATGCAGGAAATGTCTGGGAACTAAAATCAAATCCAGCGAACACAGGAAGTTCATTTTCGTTTTCCAATTTTATTAGCGAAGTGGCTGTTGGGGCAGGAGTTGGATTGCGAATAGATGTTTCGTTCTTCGTTTTGCGATTCGATTTGGCCATCCCATTGCGAAAACCATGGCTTGAAGAAAACAGTAGGTGGGTCGTTAATGAGATTAGCCCGGGTAGTTCTACCTGGCGAAGAGAAAACCTGGTATTAAATATTGCCATTGGGTATCCATTCTAAGTAAAACAAAATTCTTTGCCTTAGAGAACCTTTTGTATCAGGCTGCTTGCCAGCTTACTGGTCAATAATGAAATAGCTAACCGCTTAAATCACACTAAATTTTGACATGATAAATCTTTAGAGGTTTTCGAGGTTGCCCTCCCGTCTTTTCTTCAATTGCCTGTAAAAAGTGGGTGTGAGCCCGGTTATTTTCTTAAACTGGTTGGATAGATGGGCTACACTACTGTATTGCATCCGATACGAAATCTCCGTCAGGTTAAGCTCATCATATAAAAGCAGTTCCTTTACCCTTTCAATTTTATGGACGATGATATATTGCCTGATGGTAATGCCTGTTACCTCAGAAAACACATTGGAAAGATAGGTATAGTCGAGGTTTAATTTTTCGCTGATATGGTCTGAATAATTAATCTTAGGCAGTTCTTCCGAATAGTGAATCATTTCAACGATTACAGCTTTAATTTTTTCAATCAGGATACTTCTTTTGTCGTCCAATAATTCCAATCCTGAACCGAGTAGGTTTTCTTTCAATTGCTGCCGCTGTTTATCTGTCAGGTTTTCAAGAATATCAACTGTGCCAAGGTTCACAAGGATATAATGCAGGCCCAATTTACTCAACTCCTCTTTTACCTTCATTTTGCAACGAAGGCTGACCATATATCGAATGTAGAGTTTCAAATTCCTGCTTTTATTTGGAGGTAAATATAATAGAAAAAACAAGAAAGTATCAAATATATGAATAGTTTTTTTAATCTTGTCGTTTCAATCCAACCTGGAAATGAAAAAACAAGAACTCATTATATTTCTATTTGACTGAATATCAATATATATAAAACAATCACCTTAAAAGCCTACTGTTTGAATGGCCTTTGTTTATTTAACGATAAAACTTTTGATCAGAAGCTAAAACTATTCCTGATATACTCCTAAGGAGCTATTCCGGTAGTTTCTGTCTTATAGAGAGATTGTTCTAACAGAAGAGCATTTTTCAACTCCGGCACAAACTGGCAACTTGGTTTATGCCAATGTATTGTTCACTTTCAGCACTTTTTCTATTTATGCTTCCCCTAGCTTTTCCGGGATTGGTAGTATTGTAGTGATGCGGGTTATTTGAATTTTTGTTCCATCCTTTATGCCTGCCACTGTCCTGATGAACAAATGTGGCACATGAGCTAGTTGCAAACACGAACCCGATGGAAAATACAACAGCGATTATTAATTTAACTACTTTCATTTTTTTGTGATTCTATGTTAGTCCGCTTTATTTTCATCCAATTTATCCTCACGTGCCCTTTCAGCTTTTCTGGCTTTTCGTTTATAGTAGCCTCTAAGTAACCAACTGCCTTTAACGGCATCCATATTTTCATCCAATCCCTTGCTGCTCGCTTTTAGGTTGACGATCGTCTGGTCGATATTCCCGGCTATGGTTGTATCTTTGATAAGCATTCCAATTAATCCTTTTCCCTCGTTAATGTTGATCATAATTTCTACCAATTGCTGCGAGATGACCTCTGCATTTAAAGCCGTAACTTCAAGACTTGCCATAATGGCATCCATTTCAACAGGTTCCACAGAGTCGAGGAATTGTTTTTCCTTAATGGATGGAGCATCGGTAGTACCTTGAGTAATAATTAACACCCGGTCGCCGATAATTCCTTCCGAACCAATGGTAACCTCACTATCGGTCTTAATAAAGGGCTGGACCTTCCTTTCAATAATCATGTCCACCTTAACAGTAGAATCATTCACTATTTTTATATTGTCAACTGTTCCTACATTGATCCCGGAGAACCGGATGGTATTGCCAACCTGCAGTCCGCTTACATTATAGAAATTGGCATAGATAGTAAAAACAGGATTAAAAAGGTTTTTCTGCTTTCCTATCATGAATATGGCTAAAGCAAGCAGTAAAAAACCACCGGCTACAAACAGACCCAAACGGACTTTAAATTGTGTTGATTTCATAACAATATATCTTTAAAATGAAATTTATAATCATGTTCTAGTTACTTAAAGAATGACTTAATGATGGGGTCAGTTGAATTTTCAAAGTCATTAATATTTCCTTCTAAATACACCTCTCCGTCTTGCAGCATCATGATCCGGTCAGCAGTGGCTTTTGCACATTCGATATCATGTGTGATGATGATGGAAGATGTTTTATATTTTTTCTGTACTTCATTGATAAGTGCACTTATTTCATCGGATGTTACCGGGTCGAGGCCAGTAGTAGGTTCATCATATAACATGATCGATGGGTCGATCACTATGGTTCGTGCCAAACTGATCCGTTTGCGCATACCACCAGAAAGTTGCGAAGGCATCTTGTCCAAAGCATCTGCCAGGCCCACATTTTCGAGCACTTCATTCACTTTCTCTTTAATCTCCTTTTCGGTCAGGTGTTTTCTTATTCTCCGCAGTGGAAACTCGAGGTTTTGTTTCACCGTCATCGAATCGTACAAGGCACCACTCTGGAAAAGAAAACCAATTTTCTTTCTTAACTCATCCAGTTCATACCTGTTAAGTGAATTGACATCCTTTCCAAGCACTTCAATGGATCCGGCATCAGGAACCAATAAACGAATAATACATTGAATCAGGACTGACTTACCTGATCCTGATTTTCCAAGTACTACCAGGTTTTCGCCACTAAAAAGTTGTAACGAAATATCTTTTAACACCTCCTGGTTGTTAAAACCTTTTTTCAGGCCAATAATTTCTATCATCTTTCTACCGGGTTTTTCCTCCATAGAAATAGTAGGGACCGGTTCTTTTTGCAGGTTTTTCATAAGATCATATCGGTTATTTGTACTGCAATCAAGTCAACAACAATAACAAGCAGCGATGATAAAACAACCGCCGAGTTCGCGGCCACGCCAACGCTTTCGGTACCTCGTCCGGCATTATACCCCTTGTAACATCCAACAATGCCAATCACACTTCCAAAGAAAAACGATTTGACCAATGCAGGAAAGAAATCGATGAATTCAACTGAACTGAAGGCCTGCGACAAGAACAAAACGATGCTAACATCACCTTTTATATTCACACCTACCCAGCTTCCAAATAGTCCTAACCCATCAGCAAATAATACAAGAATAGGCACCATGAATGTGGCAGCAAGCACTCGTGTTACAACCAGATAGCGCATGGGATTGGTTGCCGAAACTTCCATGGCATCTATTTGCTCTGAAACTTTCATCGATCCCAATTCAGCCCCCATTCCTGAACCGATTTTACCTGCAAGAATTAACGCCGTGATCACCGGACCTATTTCCCTGATAATGGATATGGCTACCATTCCGGGAAGCATGGTAACGGCTCCAAAATCTTCAAGCGCCGGACGCGATTGAATCGTGAGCACCACCCCCATAATGGCTCCTGTAATGGCAATCAGCGGCAACGATTTGTTTCCTATTTCATAACACTGGCGTAAAAACTCCTTGAATTCAAAATCCCGTGAAAATGTTTCCTTAAAAATTTCTTTTATAAAGATTGCCATATTCCCTATGTCGGAAAAGAATTCAGTAGCCATTTGTGTTTTCTCAAGCGTTTTTTCGCTGATCTTAACGGATTTACCGGTAGCAAAACTTTTTATTTTTATAACTGGATGTAAATTTTTCATACCGCAAGTCTAAGTTAATCTACTAAGTCAAATTCCTGCCCATGGGCGTTTATTCAGCTTTTTTTTTTGGTTTTAAGTTTAAGTTTAAACAGATCTATTACCGGCATGGTATCGCCCAACAAAAATCCCCAGGGTTTTAACGATTCAAAATGATCGAATATGACTTTAAGAATGGCGACAAGCGGAATTGACAAAAACATGCCGGGGATGCCCCACAAAACACCAAATGCAAAGATAGCAATAATGGAGACAAGCGCGTTGATTTTAACTTTTGATGCCACAATCTTAGGAACAATGTAATTGTTATCAATGAGTTGAATGAAATAATATATGGCCAGAACGTACAACGCATTTATTGGCGAAGAAGTGGTGACGATGGCAATCATCATCGGCAATGCCACCGCAACAAGTCCGCCAATATACGGAATCAGGTTGAGCAATGCACCAATAATCCCTAGTAAGATGGCATAATCAATTCCTAATATCAACAAACCAACAGAATTAAGCGTGGCAATAATAATGACCTCCAGTACCAATCCAATGAGATATCGTTGAATAACCGTTTTTATCTGGTTAATGACCTCGCCAACCGCAGTGTGGTTTTCTTCACTAAATAGTTTGTGAAAAAATTCCAGCAGCAGCGGTTTATAATACAAAAACATAAAGATGTAAACCGGTATGATAAACAAGGTCACCACCCCACTACTTACACTGGAGATTGTTTGTTTAATTGATGAACCGCTGGTATTGAACATTTCACCTTTGGTCTTTGAAATCCATGCCTCGATCTTTTGAGGGCTGATATCAAAATAACCCGAAGCCCAGGTAACTGACTCATTAAAGATTTCAGTAAACTTGACCACAAACTTTGGCCATGATTCACTAAATAAGCTTGCCTGAGTAATCAATAACGTACCAAAACCACCAATTACCACTATTGTTAGTGTCAGTGTTATCACAATGGCTATTATCCTGTTTACTTTTATTTTTACAAAAAAGTTGACAACCGGATGAAGCACAATGGAGATAATCAGGGCGAAAATAAGAGGAATAACAATACCTTGTATAATATACAAAATGGAGACAACAATATACAGTCCAACAAAAAATACCGATGCCCTGGCATAAAAAGGCAGTGTAAAATGATGATCCTTCATAGTGTCAACAATTCAATTTTTGTTTGGATGCCGTCTACTTCGTAAGCTAAAAGAAAAGGCACTAACGCTCCCTTTTCCATCAGATTCTATTTGAGTACCCTTGCGTCTTGCCAGGTTTGATTGGCTGCTACTTACTCTCTTTAGCTATTGCAGAAACATCTTCCTTTAAATGATCGATTTTTTTTGCAATAACATCCAGAAAATGATCGAATTTCTGATCTAAATCATCTGTAAAATCATCTCCCATATGCGTTATTTTTTTAATGGTATCAGCACCCTTTTCAGGGGCAAACAGCAGTCCTAACATGGCACCGGCAGCAAGTCCGGCCAGTATTCCCAGAAAAACTTTTCCTGAATTCATCATGATAATATTTAGAGGTTAGAAATTGGTTTTACACTCTTCTTCCACTGATCAGCCTGAACAAGATGGCAATAACGGCGATCACAAGTAGAATATGAATCATTTCCCCTGCACTGTAGGCAAAATAACCGATGGCCCATCCTATCAATAAGATGATGGCTATTATATAAAGTAAACTTCCCATGTTGTAATTATTTTAAAAGTGAACTGCTAAACCTATCGTTGATACGCCGGTGGATAAATCAAGAAACGCACCCAGCTTATTGTTAAAGTGATATTCTGCCCCAACATGCAGGTCTATGTATAAAGGGTTGGCTCCATGAAAATTATCCGGATCACCATCATATCCGTCATCCCAGTGCGAATTTCTGATAGCAAATCCCAGTGAGCCTGCAAGATAAAAATCCCACTTGTTATTGGCTTTGAGCAATTCATCAAAGTAATAAGTTGCCTTCACCCCAATAGGGATTACTGATTCATAATAATAATAGTAATTGTCCTGGTGTTTGTATTTATTGCGATACGAATAAAAATTGATAAAAGGAGCCAAAGTAAAATTCCGTGCTACATCAAATTCAAAATCGGCATGAAAGACTGGCAAGGGGTGGCCTACATAACCGTAATATCCCAATCCTAAGCCCAGATTTAGTGTTTTGCCGAATTTTTCAGGATAGGCACGTTCCTGAGCTGTGGTGGTAAGCCCTACCATCATGAGTAAGGCAAGCAATGTATAAGTGATTTTTTTCATGGGTAAAAATTTTAGTTTTAATGATTTTAACTTAAACAAAAGTATTTTGAATTCCTCCGTAAACTATTACACATTTCACGAAAAGAATTACATGATTCACACATTGAAGGATGCTTTTATTGATTTTTATAAAGATTAAATTCAGCTTTTCTTATCAAAGACCAGCAATACAACGCCTCCGATTATTAACACCACCCCAACAATTGGCGGCCATTGCACAAAGTGGTTTTTTTCCTTGTTTATTTCAATTGGGCCCAGATCGACCACTTTTTCAGTAGTTACGTAATTGAAACCAGTATAAGCTATCATCACTATTCCAATGATAACAAGGGCAATTCCTGACGTTTTTTTCATGTTGATAAATTTTTTTGAGGGACGTTAAGTAATTCGTATAGTATATGGTAGACAATGTTGGTATTGACAATAAACCGGCTGAGAGATCGCATAAATAGTTTTTCTTCGATTAATAACCATCAACAATAGTGTTCCAGATAAAGTGCTCGTTAAAGCTCGGAAAAAATCTTTTGCATTTCCTCTTTGGTTTTGCCGAGCTTTATTTGAAGTCTACCAATCAGCTCATCCATTTTACCTTTTCCCAAAAGCAAATCGTCATCTGTTAGTATCGCGAATTTTTGCTTTAGCCGCCCTTTTTGCTCCTTCCAGCCTCCTTTTATCACCGTAGTATTCATGGTATCGATATTTAATTTGCGAAAATATTTTCACTGCACAAAGATCCATACATGCCACTTGAAAAACATTACATAATTCTGGTTAAGAGTTACATGATTCACACTTATAAAAAAAAGCGATTATTGGTTCTGTTAATTGATTTTAAAAAAAATTAAATCTTCTTTTTCAGTTTTCTCGAAAATAAGTGGTATCTTACCACGATTCTGCAATATTTGTGTTTACGAACCAAAAAAAACACTTACACGAAATAACAGCAGATTTACAAGGAACATTATTTGTTTGAAAACCATTACCTCATTTACTATTGAATATCACATTAATTAGAAAGGAAATTTTTTATGTATGAAAAAAAACAGGCTGCGTTTGTGTCGCCTGACCTTGCTCAATTGCAGGTAGTTGTCATTGACCATAGAACTAAAATTTACATTGCCCTTGATGAGGATCCTCATGAAGCCAAGGAACGCTATTTGTCACGTATAGGCAACAAAAAGCCATAAGGTTTTTTAACCGGACGTAAAAAAAAATTAGACAGCTCGTTTTATTAAATGCAGCCTTAACAGGCTGCATTTATTATTTACCCGAAGCAGGCTGGAATCGGATTTGATGAAAATTCGTTTTAAGTTCATCGCATTGCGACTTCAGTTCGATGCCAGCCATTTCAAATTCAGTGCATAAAACATCCAAAGCCAGGAGTGATCGATTTTATTTCTTCGCTTAAAAGCGCTGAGTCAGGTTGATGTAAAGCCTCTGGTACTTGTAATCTTTCTCGAAGGTTCCTTCAAAATTGAACGAGCAATAGGTCTTTTTTAAAATTCTCCAGGTCAGGTTCAACTCTGCCATATTCTGAACAAGCGATGTTTCAGAACTGAGGAACTTGTAATCAACAAACCGGTAATTCAAACCACCATCCAACTTACCCGGAACCAGCTCGCGGTTGATCCCGACACTATAAATTTTTCCCGACATGTAAGCGGTCTCAAGTAAAGTAGCCGAAACAGTAGCTGAAACATTCAAACCCGGCACACGGTTCATGGTTATATAACCATACAGGTTCTTAGTGGGGCGGGGATCTTGTTTGCGAAAACGGTACCCTGTTTTTACTCCCATAAAGATATTTTTGCCGGGTCGGTAGTTAACCTGGAAAAGGTATCCCTGCATAGCATCGGTATCCAGAAGCCGATCTACAATATCTTTATAGGTTTCGTAATAAATCACATTCTGCCGGTTGCTATACGAGAGCGACAGCGACAGCTGTTTAACCACCCTGTACCGGACAGATAGGTATAAATTGGAAAGATTAAATGTGCTACTCTGCACTTCGTTTACCTTCTTATACAGGTCTACTTCAACAGAACCAAACAAATAAACATTCTTCAGAAGGGTGTTTGAGTGCTGAAAATAGGCAAAACGCCGATCAGTATTTCCGCCATTTTTCTGCTCCATGATTGCGAACGAACTCTGCATATTCCCCTTATCGGTTTTGTATTCATGGCTGAGGTATCCGCCAAATTGAAGCAAGCTGGCATTGAAACTGTAATTGGTGTAATCGGGCCTGCTACCCGCAACAAACCCAACAGTGACAGCGTTAAATTTCATTTCGTATTGCAATCCGTCAATGGCTCCCACGCTTGAGAGTTTTGAATTGATCTTTCTCCCCAACCAAAGCTGAACCTTATCCGAAAATTGATAATTCAAGGCCAAAGCATATATTTTCAACCCATTGAAGACATCCTTCTGTACATCGTCCCAATGATCACTTCTATGGACAAAGGAAAGATAGGTTTCTGCGGATAACCTCGAATTGCTGATATTGCGAGCATTCATCGAAAAAGTATACCGCATCCGCTGCGAATTTCCACCAGGGGTATTGGAGAAATTAGCATAGGAAGAAATACCAATCCTGCCAGAAATTTTCTGTTTTGGCTTTTTCGGGTCCGCTTTTTCCTGTACCACCGTATCCACTTCGTAAATGGGCATCGGTGTTGGAGCCATTTCAACCGGTTCATCCAGGGCTACTACGACTTTGGATTTGGTGTAGATTTTTTCGTAAGTAGTAAACTTAAAATCAACAATAGGCTGGCATACTGCCGAAATAGAAGAAAGATTTGTTACAACAAGCGCAGGAACCAATACTCCCGCCTGACGCAGATATAGAGTGTCACCAGCAGTAATATTCTTTGTCGATAAAAATTTAACATATACATTTTGTGATGTAGCATAAGAAACTGTCCCTTCATCATTTTCGCCAACCGTTTGACCCGATACGGAAAAGCAGGAAATGAGTACTACTGTCAGAATCAGATATTTCATAAGTCGCTCATTAGTAAATTAGTATTTTTTTTTGGAACTGCTTACTGGAAGTACCATTCGGATGACAGTTATAACAAGCATTACTGTTATATATATAACCCGACACCCCCTGATGTTCATCAGCCATATCAGTCTGATTATGCTCGTGGCAGTCAATACAGCTGAAAACTGAATAGTTTGAAGGATTTGTATGGCATTCTACACAACTGTTCCATTCCCCATTGTGTTTCCCACTGTAAATGGGGAAATACTGTCCATCATGGTTAAAAGTAGAAGGCAACCAGACACTTTGGGTATGGCATGATTCGCAATCTGTTGGAAAGTTTGCTGCCGCGTGAGCCGGATCACTGGTTTGATCATAATCATCCTGATGACATCCATAGCAGGTATTCGGTGTGCTGTTGTAGTTTCCATTATGGCAATCAACACATTGATTGGCAATGGATATATGTGCACCTGCCAATACATAATACTGGTTATGAACGCCAAAAGTAGCAGGGTTCCAGCCCGGATTGGTCGTGTGACACTCATCACACCCGGTGGAAAGTGCCAGGGAGGTATGATTTGGGTTGGTGGTTTGGTTATAATTTTCCTGGTGACAACCTACACAAGCATTGGGAGTGTTGTTATAATTGCCCTGGTGACAAGCGGAGCAATCGTTAGAGATAGAAGTATGAGCCCCTGTAAGCGGGTAATAGTCACCATGAGTGGCAAAAGTTGCCGGGCTCCACCCGGGATTGGTGGTATGGCACGATTGACAATCCGTTGAAATACCAGCTGTTTGGTGATCAGGATTTGCAGACTGATTAAAAGCCTCCAGGTGACAGTCAACGCAAACCATGGAAGTCCCTGTGTATCCTGTAACATGGCAAGTAGAACACTCAACGGTATTATGCGCACCGGTCAACGGGAAATTGGTGTTATTGTGATTAAACCCGCCCTCTGCACTTCCAGTAGGATGACAGGCAAAGCAGGCATCGCTGTTGTATTGGTATCCCGAAATTCCCCCATGCTCCTCGTCCGTATCAATCTTATTATGGTCATGGCAATCGATGCAGCTAAAAAGGGCATAGTTTGAAGGATTGGTATGGCATTCAATACATGTATTCCACTCACCTTCATGCTCCCCACTATAGATTGGGAAATATTCCGCATCGTGATTGAAGGTAGCCGGCTGCCATGCTTCAGTGTTGTGACAAGTTTCACATTCAGTTGAAAACTGTGCCGCTGCATGGGGAGGATTGCTGGTTTCGTTGTAATCAGTAGTATGACAACCAAGGCATAGGTTGGGTGTATTTACATAACTTCCTTCATGACAACTAAAGCAATCAGTAGCTATTCGTCCGTGTGCGCCTGTCAGGGCGTAATAATCATCATGAACCGGAAATTCAGCCGGCTTCCAATCGGGATCTGTTGTATGGCAAAGATCACATTCGGTATTAACCCCTATTTCAATGTGGTTGGGATTAACCGTTTGATTGAAGTCGTCTGTATGACAGTCATAACAAATAGTGGAAGTACCTGCATATCCATTCACATGACAATCTTTACATTCTGTGGTGGTATGGGCACCAGTAAGTGGAAAATTCGAAGTGTTGTGGTTAAAACTACCTTCACCATCACCTGTGGGATGGCAATCCAAACAAGCCTGACTTTCGTAGATATACCCACTCACGTCATCGTGCTCATTGTCTGTATCTGACTTGTTGTGTTCGTGACAGTCGATACAGGTAAACATGGCATAGTTAGCTGTATTTTGATGGCAATCAGTACAATTATCCCATTCTCCATTGTGTTTCCCGGAATAAATGGGGAAAAACTCGGCATCATGGCTACCGAATTCTGCCGGTTTCCATCCGGGTGCGGTGGTATGACAGTCCAGACATTCTGTGGAAATACCAATGTTAACATGTCCCGGATTGGTAGTTGCCTGATAATCCGGCTCATGACATGAAAAACATTCAGCCGAAATATTCGAGTAATCTGAACCCTGAGTATGGCATTGAAAACAGTCGCCGATGGAATGTCCTTGTGTGAGCGGGAAAAAAGAATGGTCGATTCCCGCACCTGACCAGCTAAAAATATTCATATAATGACATTCCACGCAGTTAGTTGAAAAGCCACCATCCACGTGATTTGGACTTGTAGTGGCTGCATAATCAGCTTGATGGCAATCAATACACTCTATTCCAAGTGCTTCAAAACTAAGAAGAGAAACCGAAGGATGGCACGCATTGCAATCGGCCGTGGCATGTGCCCCAAGCAATGGAAACCGGCTCATCTGGTGAATCCGGGTAATATCCGGTACGAGCCAGGATTTTGGCGTGTGACATAGTTCGCATTCCATGCCCACCGTTTGGTTGTGCATATCAGTATGGCATGAAACACATTCGGGTCGTGCAGCCGAAAACACGAGCGTGGTATGGCACATTTTGCAGTCGATGGACTGGTGCTGACCCAACAGAGGAAACCCGACAGAGTCGTGTTTAAAAGTATAGCTTCCAGGTTCCATGGTCCATCCTTGAGTCTTGTGACAATCGTCACAGCTGATTTTCAATTCATCCCCATGGGGTGACTGGGCCCACAGACTGACGCTTAACGCCAGTATGAACATTAATGATGACAGGTTTCGCATTTGAATTCTTCAAATTTATACTGGATAACTTTTTTATCATCTATTACCTGCACCTTATGGCATTTAATACAGGCGACGTTTATATGGCGTCCGTCCAGGACAAACCTGGCCGTATTGTGATCGAATTTTTCCGGTTTCCAATTTTCATTTGTATGGCATCGGGTACAGTCCGTAACCCCTTGTACCTCAAACTGTCCGAAATGCGAATCTTTATGACATTGCGCACATTGAGTTGGCAATCCTTTGAACTCCTGTTTAAGGACCTCTTCGGTACTTCCCTTAAAATGACAGGCCCTGCATGTTTGTCGATTATGAGCTCCCACCAGTTTAAATTTTGTTGTATTGTGATCGAAGTTGACATTACTCCAAACTTCTACGGAATGACATGCACGGCAATCTGACTCGGGATAATATTTTTTATCAATGTATTGGTCATGAATATCCTTGTGGCAATCGTTGCAACGCTCGCCAATTTTTTTAAAACTCCACTTTTCACCTTTTAAATGACATGCGGTACATGGAGTTGCTAAATGAGCTCCCTGCAACTGAAATTCACTTTTATTGTGCTGCTCAATGGAAAAGGAGGCACCAGTAAAGCTATTAACAGAATGACATTCAGAACAATCAGGGTTAACTCCGTTTTTTACAAATTGCTTTTGATGATAATCCTGATGACAATCAGTGCAACGGTCATGTTTTATAGGATCGGTAATTTTTGTTTTATGACAAGAGGTACAAGTGACGGTTTGATGCTTGCCTTTGAGCGGGAAACGGGTTTTGTCATGATCAAACTTATCCATACCTTTTACCACGGTAAACGATTCTTCCGTATGACATTTGCGGCAATCTTGTCCAAACCGGTTTTTATGCACATCAGTATGACAACTGGTGCAGTTATCAAATTTTACACCAATAAAATGCTGAAATTTAACACCATTCAAAGTATCCACTTGATGGCATTTGATACATTTCACCTCAACATGTTTTCCTTTTAAGGCAAATTTGGAATTATTGTGATCGAATTTGGTGGTGGGTTTAAATTTTTCAAAACCATGGCAATTGGTACAGTTTTCCGACAAGGTTTTCTGGTGAAAATCATCATGACAGGTGAGGCATGATGTATTCATACCAAGGTAGCTAAATTTCTTTTCTTTTATTTTCTGGTCTGCTATAAACTTCTTCCTATGGCAATCGTCGCATTTCTTTAATTTGTGGGCACCTTCGAGTTGATAACCCGTCAGGTCATGGTTAAACTGAAGGGTATCGAAACGGATAATTTGAAATTTCTTGCCATGGTGATCGTTATGACACTTGACACAAGACTTTCCCTCCACCTCGCTCGAAACGTGGTAACCCGCTTTCTTGTCTATTCTTGCTTTAAGTTCCTTATGACAATCCAGACACTTTTCCTCAGAGACCTTTTCGCCAAGTGTATGACAAAGGGTACAGTTCGAAATTCCTTCGAGATGCGAATGGACTTGGGTCAGGTCGCCCGGTGATATTTGGCAAAATCCATGAACACCAATCAAAGTGATGAACAAAATTAATCCTAAAGTCCTAATCGCTCTCATATTTTCAAAATCAAATTGGCTACTAAATTAGTGCCTTAAAATGGCTTCTCCAAATTTTTTTGTAATATTAATACCCACTTTTTCAAGGAATTGGGTCGGTAACTCACCACCTGCAAAAATATAAACCAGGTCATTTTTTTCTATCGTAGATTCGCCATCGCTTCCAACTCTGATCACTACCTCGTCTTTGGTGATAGCTGCGAGGTTGGTGTTAAAACGTAAATCAAGGATTCCTTTTTCTACTGCCTCCTGGACACTGACTCCGTTTCTTGGTTTGATCCTACCAAAATTTTCGCCCCGATAGGATAAAATCACCTTGTTATTGTCAGCCAGCAATAATGCCGATTCCACCGCCGAATCACCGCCCCCGACGACGACTATATTTTTACCTTGTATATCTTCAGGCTCAAGCAGACGATAAGCCACTTTTTCGAGTTCTTCGCCCGGAACATTGAGCTTTCGGGGAGTGCCACGGCGTCCAATGGCCAATAAAACAGCTCGTGTGTTAAAATGTTCTCCTGATTTTGTACCAACCTTAAAAAAGCCATCCATTCTTTCGATTGATTCAATTTTCGAGTTTTCCCGAATGGAGATGTTGTTTTTACTTAAAACGGTTTGCCACAAACCAAGCAACTCTGTTTTACTGGTTTCGAATAGTTTTACTTTCCCATGCAATGGCAGGTCCATGGCAGAAGTCATTACAATTTTCGATCGCGGAAAAGTAAATACAGTTCCGCCCAGGGTATCTTGTTCCAAAGTAAGGCACTTTAAATCATGCTTTTTAGCTGTTAATGTGGCTGATATCCCGGCAGGACCAGCTCCCACGACGATCAGATCATACTCGGCAGCATGTTTTGATGATTTAAGGGATTTGGCTATATTTTCAACGGCTTGCTTTCCTTGTTCTACCGCATTTTTAATGAGCCCCATTCCTCCCAATTCGCCTGCTATAAAAATACCGGGAATATTGGTTTCAAACTCCTGACTAACGTGAGGTAGCTCAACACCGCGTTTTTCGGTCCCTATATGTAAACTGATAGCCTCTGTAGGACAAGCATGAAAGCAGGCTCCATGGCCAATACAATGGGAGGCATTGATAGTGGTTGCCTTTCCATTTCTGATTCCGAGAATATCTTTCTCGGGACAAGCCTGAATGCAGGCGCCGGTGGCGATACAACTGCCTATATCAACTACAGGATGCAGGGATACAGGTTCATACAATCCATCTATCTTGGCCTGCGCGATTTTTTCTTCAACAATATTCGATTTCCTCTTTTGCGATCTCAGGTAAATGACCACCACAAACAAGCAGAAAAAGATAGCTACAGCATACACCAATATTTGCTCAATAATCAATTCCATTATTAAATGATTCTATAGTTAAAAAATCCAACGGTATCCAAAAGTAAGGGTCACCACAACATGTATAATCATAATAATGAGCATAATGAATGCAAAGGGCAAATGCACAACATGCCAGTATTTAAACAGATTTTGCATGGTGGTAAGGCGTTCAATTTTTCGGTTGATCGAAATTTCGCCTTGAATCAGTTGCATCACCGCACGTTTTTGGGGTTTAGTAAAATTGTTCTTCTTTAAAACATCTTTTACATTGCTTATGGCCTTTCGGTCGTTTCGATACTTAACTATAATTCTGACAATCAAATTTTTATGATATACTTCGATCTTTTTTCTGGTAAAATCGACAATGTGGTTGAGACTGGTTTCGTCAAGGGAATAACCCTGTTTGAGTACAACGCCCAAATCCTGCTTTTGATTTCTTACCTCACTTAAGGTCAACTCACGGCCTTCGATGGTACGTGGAATCTGAATATAAATAAATCGGCCGATGACTCCACTAAGAAACACGGCTACCATGCTCCAGAAACTGACCGAAACCAGGCCACCAAATTTCATTGAAGTGTGAAATAAAACCAAGATGGGCCCTAACGTACACAAAAAAATATGAAATTCGAGCCAATGCTTGAGTTTGCCCAACCTCGACCACGACCGAAACCGCTTCCGGGCCATGTAGATAAATACCCCGATGATCATGAACAAGGTTCCTAAAATGCCAAAGCCATGGCCAAAGTCACCACTTGGTTTTAGCAAATCGTGGCCATCGTTAAAAAAACGCTCTTCTATGGGCAATTGATAATAAGTAAACCCATAATAGCCTATGGCAATGGTTGAAAGTATTACAATTAAGGATAAAATGGCTAAATAAACCCGATGGACAGCAACACTCATTTATATTTAGGTATTTAAGTGCAAAAATAAATTTAAAACGAGAGCAACAGATTGAATATTTCAAATGTATGATTAAAATCAATAAAAAGGTTCTATCCCTATTTGTAAAGTAACAATACAATAAGCAACAATAACTTTATATCTATTTAACAATCTTAATTTTATTAAGATTAGAATATCTTATTTGGATTTATTATAAATTAAGAAATGCTTCTTACTGATAGTCAAACAATGTCAGGTAGTTTTCTCCTTGTTTTGACTGTGTATTCCAACAAACTAATCAGAAGATTTTCTGCACCTTTCCATCGGCTTCCTTGATATTAGCCTATTTTTGTTATTCGAATTCAGGAAGCAATAGATGTCTATAAGCATAAAGGCACTTCAATTGAGAATGTAGTTAAAAAAAATGGGTTGATATTGGTATGAACGATGTTGAACGAGAAAAAAATGGTACTTTACAAATCCTGGATGCTTGGGAGAATAACCTAAAGCATATTGACGTCAACATTCCGCATCACTCGCTCACCGTTATTACCGGTATTTCAGGTTCCGGGAAGTCAACATTGGCATACCATGTTATTTTTAGAGAAAGCCAGCGGAGGTTTCTTGAATCATTTTCGGCTTACTCGCGGCAATACCTGGGCAAGCTTGAAAAACCTAAGGTAAAGGAAATTACTGGTCTGCAAGCTGCTCTTGCCATTAATCAAAAAACAACCGTTGCCAATCCAAGGTCTACCGTGGGAACCATGTCGGGGATTTATGACTACCTGCGGTTGTTGTATGCACGCCTGGGTGAAGTAGTTTGTTCTGATTGTCATTCGGTAATTACAGATCCAAAATCCACCGAATGTCCACATTGTGGTACTGAACAACCTAAACTTCAATCCAGTCTGTTTTCATTTAATTCAAAACACGGTGCCTGTCCGCATTGCAACGGGCTGGGGATTACCGAACAGATAGATCCTTTGAAACTCATCGCCGATGAGCAACTCTCATTGCGGCAGGGAACATTGGTCCCAACCACACCAAACGGGTACATTGTTTACTCACAGGTAAGAGTGGATGAGTTGAACAAAGTATGCGCCGCTCATGGGTTTTCAGTAGACATTCCCTGGAAAGAACTTACTGAAGAACAGCAAAATGTCATCCTCTTTGGCAGCGATAAAATAAAGATCCTTTTTGGGAAACATGGACTTGAATCACGGTTAAAATGGAAGGGCATAACCGCCAAACCACGCGAAGAAGCCTATTATAAAGGAATGATTCCCATTATGGAGGAAATCCTCAAACGCGACCGAAACGACAACATCCTGCGGTTTGCCGGCTCATTTACCTGTGGCCATTGTCATGGAAGCCGATTGAGAAAGGAAGCACTTTCGGTGCACATCGCCGGAAAGAACATCAGTGAGTTAAGTAACCTGTCCCTGACCAACTTACACGGCTTCCTGGCAAATGTTGGAAAGTCCATTGTCGACAAAGAGGTGTTCGATAACATCCTAAACCACGTTTTTAAACGGCTCGAATACTTAAAATTGTTGGGTTTGGAATACCTCACGCTTATGCGTGAATCGACCACCCTTTCAGGTGGCGAATCGCATCGTATCAGACTGGCTTCGCAAGTGGGTAGCGGCCTTCAGGGCATTCTCTATATTCTCGATGAACCCTCCATTGGGTTGCATTATAGGGACAATAAAAAGTTGTTGAAAGTATTAAAATCCTTGCGGGATAACGGTAACACATTGTTGGTGGTAGAGCATGATGAAGAAACAATCAAATCGGCTGATTATCTGATCGATATTGGGCCAAAAGCAGGTGTTAATGGTGGGGAAGTAGTTTATCAGGGCGATCCGGAATACCTGTTTCAACACCAGTCAGATTACCCCAAAAGTATAACGGCTCAAACCATTTCCATGGAAGGTGGTTTCCTTCTGCAAAACAGTGCCCGTTCGGGAGAGGGAACAATTCATGTTTTAGGAGCAACTAAACACAACCTCAAAAACATCGATGTTGATTTTAAACTGAATGCCTTTAACGTGGTAACGGGTGTTTCAGGTGCAGGTAAATCCACTTTGGTTCATCAAGTTCTCGGCAAATACATGAAAGAACCAACCCATGATGGGGGTTGTCTCTCTATTGAAAGTACAAAAACCATCAACCGAATCATTGAAATTGATCAATCGCCTATTGGGAGAACTCCCCGCAGCAACCCGGCTACCTATACCGATTTGTTTGATCATATACGTGACTTGTTTGCATCGCTTCCCGCATCAGTAACACGTGGCTATAAAAAGGGAAGGTTTTCTTTTAACAATACGGGAGGCCGCTGCGAAACCTGTATGGGGGCCGGGACCATTCAATTGGGGATGCACTTTTTGGGAGATGTGGAAATTGTGTGCGAAGCGTGCAATGGAATGCGGTTTAATGAAGAAACGCTGGAGGTTTATTATCACCATAAAAATATCTTTCAGGTGTTGGAACTTTCCATCGAAGAGGCACTGGAATTTTTTAAAGATCAAGCAAAAATCGTCCAAATACTCGATCAGCTCGTTAAACTGGATGTTGGCTATTTGAAACTCGGTCAACCCTCTACCACCCTGTCCGGCGGCGAAGCCCAACGGGTAAAACTGGCTTCGGAGCTATATAAAACTTCAAAGGGGCATACCCTTTATCTTCTCGATGAACCCACGGTTGGTCTGCATAAAGCCGACATCGCCTATCTGCTCGAAGCCTTGAACAGCATTGTTAACAACGACAATACAGTCGTTGTGATAGAACAAGACCTGGATGTTATTGGGCAAGCTGACTGGATTACTGATTTGGGCCCTGAAGGAGGTGATGATGGTGGATATTTGGTGAAACAGGGCACTCCTATAGAACTTATGGATTGTAAACATTCCTTTACCGGGTTGGCTTTGAAGGAGCGTGTGGAAAAAAGGAAATCCATCCCGCAACATGTTGAGAAAACGGCTAAAACAAAAAACATCCGGTTTTTCGGTGTTACCACCAACAACCTCAAGCACATTGATGTGGAAATTCCATTAAACAAAATCACCGTAATCACCGGAATTTCGGGTAGCGGAAAATCGTCCCTGGCCTTCGACACCCTTTATGCTGAAAGCCGGAATAGGTTTACAGAAAGCCTGTCGACCTATGCCCGCCGGATGATGAGCAAAATCAACAAACCGGAACTGGAACAATGCTCGGGGCTTACTCCTGCCATTGCCATCCGGCAGAACCGGTATCACAAGAACCCCAGGTCGACAGTTGGTACGGCTACCGGAATTTATGATCTATACAGGTTGCTGTTGTCACGTGCGGGAGTTAACCCAGATGGCACTGCAACAATCCAACCAGCTTCCATGTTTTCGTTTAACAAACCCGAAGCTGCTTGCCCTGAATGCAAAGGGCTTGGTATTCAAGTTTTTGCTGATCCAAATAAGTTCATTACCTCGCCCGGGAAACCCATTACTGGTGGCGCGATGGATGGAACTTTGCCTGGAAAATATTTTGGGGATAATTTTGGTCAACATGTAAATACGCTCCTTAAAGTGGGTGAGGTAGCTGGGTTTGATTTCACCGCTGCTTTTACGCAACTTTCGGCGGAAGCGAAAGAAATAGCACTTTATGGAACGGGTGATAAAGAATATGATGTGGAATGGAATTTTAAACGAGGCAACAGAACCGGTACACACCGGATGAGATCAGTATGGAAAGGGATGGCCAACTACATCACCGAAGATTATGAAATTAAGCGCGAAAGCACCCGTGTTGAGGCCTTTAAATCAATTATTAGTCAGAAATCCTGTCCGTACTGTCATGGAGGACGTTTAAACAAACAGGTATTGGAGGTTACCTTCGATGGCATGAACATCAGTCAGCTTTCATCAAAAACAATTAAATCGGCAAATGCCTGTTTTAAACATATTAGGTTAAAAATCAGCAATTCACTTTTAATAAGATGCGATCAGATTATTTTTCAACTTGTTGAGAAACTCGCCACTCTTGAAAATATAGGGTTAGGGTATTTATCCATCGATCGGCCTACCTCGACCCTTTCGGGTGGTGAGGCGCAACGATTAAGAATTTCCACCCAACTGGTTTCTGATTTGTGCGGATTAACCTATGTTTTGGACGAGCCTACGGTGGGATTACATTCCCGTGACACACAAAACCTGATGAACGCCATTAAAAGGCTGAATGACAACGGCAACTCCGTGGTGATGGTAGAACACGACCCGGAGGTCATTTCTCTCGCCGACCACATCATTGATTTAGGCCCTGGTGCTGGCGAACAAGGTGGCGAAATCATTGCCCAGGGAAATTTAGACGAGATTAAATGCAACACCAATTCGGTAACGGGAAGGTATTTGAATAAGGCTCAGGAACTGAAACCAAAGGTCGTCCGGCCACTTCAGGCAGGTATCACGGTTAAAAATGCTTCTGCAAACAACCTGAAAAACATAGCGTTAGACATTCCTTCAGGCGGAATTGTCGCCCTCACAGGCGTATCAGGAAGTGGTAAAACATCTTTGGCCTTTGAGGTGATTGGAAATTCCTATGTTGCAGGAAGACCCGTTAACTGTCAGGAGATTTCATTTGGGCAGTTTAAATCCATTTCTGTGATCGATCAGCAGCGCATTGGCACTTCACCCATTAGTACTCCTGCCACTTATACCGGTCTGTTTGATCTTATCCGCGATTTATTTGCCAACCTGCCAATATCAAAGGGTCATGGCCTAAAAAAAGCTCATTTTTCATTTAATAGTCCGGAAGGTCGTTGCGAAAGTTGCAAAGGCATGGGCCAGACAAAAATCAGCATGGATTTTCTTTCGGATGTATGGGTTATCTGCGATGCCTGTCGCGGTAACCGATATAAAAAGCCTATCCTTGACATCACTTTCAGGGGTATTAACATCAATGAGGTATTAAATCTTGAGGTCAGCAAGGCAATTCCTTACTTTGAGCACAACTCCAAAATAACGGGCAAATTAAAGATGCTGGAGGAAATTGGTTTGGGCTATATTAAGCTCGGGCAAGCCACCAGCACGTTATCGGGAGGTGAAACACAACGACTTAAACTGGCCAATGAACTGATGAAAGAAACCGATGGAAACTGCCTGTATATCTTCGATGAACCCTCAACCGGACTGCACATGCAGGACGTTGAAAAGTTGATTGCAGTTTTTAACAGCCTGGTCGACAACGGAAATAGCGTGCTGGTTGTGGAGCACAATTTGGACATCATCCGTTCCTCGGATTGGGTCATCGAATTGGGGCCCGAAGGTGGTGACGAGGGCGGTGAGGTGATATATGAAGGTGGGAATTTCGGGAATTAAGGGGCCACGGGCTAAAGCCGCATGGCAATGGATATTGGGAATCAACCTTTCAGGTTGGAAAAAACCTGAAAGGTTAGTTTCCTCACTCACTCTGGCGCGCGTTTTTTTCAACGCGTGCCCCAACCTTTATCAACTACCATTTTCTCAAACTTTAAACAAAATATAGCCCGGTTGCCAGAATTTAACAAGCATTTGTATTATTGATTTGCAAATTGTTGTATTAAGGGCACGCTAAACATTCGCGCGCCAGTAGGGTAATCAAAAGAGTTAATTTCCATTGCCAATCCTTTCAATCTCATCCAGAAGTTCCTCCAAATCACCACCATCCGTCTGCGGGTTCATCAGCGTTGTCCGCAGGTAAACCAGGTCATTCAATGCCGTTTGCACGATATAAAACTCACCTTTTTCGAGTATTTCATTTCTGATTTCACTGTTAAGCCGATTTAATCCGGCAGCAGAAACAGCAGGTTTTATATAGCGAAAACAAACAATATTTGACTGAGGTTCAAGGGCTAACTCAAAATTCTGCCGTTGCTTTATTTTTACAGCTAGTTCTTTACCAAGGTCAAACAAACAATCGACCGACTGTGCAAACACCTCTTCCCCATAACATTGAAGAATGGAGTAAAACTTGATGCTCATCATGAGCTTGGTGCACTCCATCGTTCGCCGCGCCATGTTATACCATTCCTCGTCTTTTGTTTTTGCCAGCAGGTACTGCGCTTTTTGGTTGAAGGTGGCATAAGAATTATTTTTCTCTTTAAACAACACAAAAGTCATGATACCGGGGGTCATGAGCATCTTGTGTCCATCAATCACAATAGAATCGGCTTGATCAATGCCTTTCAGGAGGTGTTTGTATTTTTCCGAAAAAACAGCTCCTCCCCCATGGGCCGCATCCACGTGAAACCAGATTTTTTCTTTTTTACAAAATCCGGCTATGGCTTCCAGGTCATCGAACATCCCTGTTGACGTTGAAGGTGAGCATCCCACTACAGCCATTACCCGTATTCCATCTTGCTTTGCTTTTTCATAACAGGCCTCCAACAATTGGGTCTGCATGGTAAAATTTTTCCCTACCGGAATTCGGATGATGCCTTTTGCTCCAAATCCCATTACCCTGAGAGCCCTGTCCACGCTATAATGTGCCTCTGCCGAAACCATCACTCCAATATTATCCTGTAACCCGTTTTCCCAGATATTTGAATTTTTAACCTGTTGTCTGGCAGCTAACAGGGCGGTTAAATTTCCAAGGGTTCCGCCCGATGTAATAAAACCATCGCCACGAATCCCATATCCAACTTTTTGTACAATCAGGTCCACCACCACTTTTTCGATGGCCGTGGCAGCACCTCCCATTTCGTAAATGGCCATTCCATTGTTTAAAAAGGCGCTTACCAGGCTGGCCAAAGCCGCAACGGGAGCAGGAGGGCATACCTGATGGCCCATGTATTTTGGATGGTGTATGTGAATCGACTTCCCGATAATCTCTTTGAAAAGGGAGACAGCAGGTTTATCGCCTAAAGCATAGTTTTTCCAGAAGTCGAGTTGAGAAGAAGGCTCTTGCCAATTCATTACAGGAATGTGTTCGTTTTGTGCCTCTTCCAAATGATGGGTCAACAAATCAATAATCTCATATCCAAGTTGTTTGAAACTTTCAGGGTCATAAACTTGCTTTAATTTTTCAACCATGCTATCGGCTATATGTATGAATAATTTGTTCCATCTCCATGAAACGGTTAAGTGTGAACTTCTTAAAAGCTCAATTTGGCAGTAAATTTAATAAAAAAGGAAGCTTTGAAACAGCCTGAATTGAAACTTTACGGTTAGAATAGTTCCAAGTTTAAAACTCAAAATGATATGCCACTGAAAGTCCCACAGGCAACGGCTCTTGTATGTCCTGAATACCGGGATCGGTCTTCATAGCATTCAGATTGTCTTCATATTCCTGTGCTCTTATAGGATAAAGCAGAGCCACATTTAATCCACTGGTTTTCGTTTTGCCAAACCGGATTTCCATCCCTGCACCAAAAGTGGAGCCTGTATAAACAGCGTTGTATTTGTCGGAGCCAACAATATAAATGGCTGCATTGGTTCCATACATGCCTGTAACGTATACCCGAAAGGGTTTCGCCGTAATTTTTGGCATGATATAACCCTTTACACCAAGTTGCCATCCGGCCTGTATAAAATAAAAACCGCCTGAAGCAAACAGACCAAGGTGCTTTATGGGAATGTACTCAAGCTGAGCTCCTAACAGGCCCCCTAAGTCAATACCCAATCCCAGACCCAGATCAAGTTGATTCCGTTCTTGTTGAACATTATTTGTTTTTGCAATGGTTTCATATTTAAAAACCTGTTGTGCTACCGCCTGATGCATTCCAATCAGAAGCATGAGGAATAAAAAAGTGTATTTTTTCATTGGATTTATTTGGTTAATATTTCCTTGTATTTCGAGTTAAAAAAATTGACTAAAAAAGGCCTGAAGTACTCCCGGGACCAGTATGATCGTTAAAATCAATCCATAAACAGCTCCCCAAAAGTGTGCATTATGTCCTATGTTATCCGTGCCCTTCTTACCCATGTAGGCAGAATATATCAGGTACAGGATACCAAATATCCATGAAGGCAACGGGAATGGAATGGGGAAAATGAAGATACTGCTTCCCGGATTTAATAAAATACTCGAGAAAACCACTGCCGACACCGCCCCGGAAGCACCAACAGCATTATAATACGGATCGGTTTTATATTTTCCATAATCCCAAAGGGTACTAAACAGGATGCCACCTAAATACAACATACCATAATAAAGCAGGCCTTTGGGTCCAAAATTAGCTTGAAAACTTTTCTCAACAAACCCGCCAAAAGAATACAACACATACATGTTGATCAACAAGTGAGCCCAACCCGCGTGCACCAGTGCATAGCTTACAAACCGCCATCCTTCGTTGTGGCTTTTAATGAGATAGGCATTAAATTTCAACCGATCGAACAATTCCGTATTGCTGAACGACAGAAATGAAATGATCAGAGTTACCGCGATAATGATGAAAGTAAATATCATTAATTATTCAGGTTTTGTTCAACAGGCTGATTTTCTATTTTTGTGTAATCGATCTCGGAACCAAGGGCACTATGAGGAATCAGGTAAACAGCCATCATCCCCAGTAATGCAATGATAGGCCACACTTTATTTTCTTTGTTTTTGCGCAACATAAACCACGCAATTACCCACAAAATAAAAGATCCAATGGTTTTATTGTCGGTTAAATCGTGTCCAAAAGGCCAACCGGTCCAATAAGCATCAAAAGCATATTTCTGAACGATGGGCCCTAAAACGAGGCCGCCCAAAAATAGCGTAATGACAACAATTCCTGTAAAATACAGCGTCTCTTTATTCCTGAAAAACAATTCAAGTCCTACCCGCATTCCAAAAAGAAGGGACAAGAACATGAAAAAAATGTGCGGGGCCAGTATAAAAAGGGGTACGTTTCCGGTATAACGGATAATCACAGGATCGCTATTCAAAGGATAGGCCTGACCTTTGTAAAAAAGCTGCACAAAATAAGTGATTTTTCCGGCAGGAGGTTGATTGGGCAGGGTTGTTACCAATTTTCCATCCAGCATCGTCATCGGCTTGGTGCTCCATTCATCATGGCTTTTGTACCTTTTAAACCTGATTTCGCCTGTGATGTCGGAGTTAAGTACTTCTATTTCGATGGGAGCATCTTTTTCGCCCATAAACGACCTGATTAATTTGTACTTGACTATCTCGCCATTGATTTCGACCTTTCCTCTAACAGGATAGGTCGGGCCGGTTGCCCTCTGATAAATGACCAGGCTCACAGTTAAAACAACGGCCACCAGCCACAGAACGACATTTTTCATTTTACCACTCATCGAAAAATTATTATTGATTAGAAATTAATTGATTTTCGTCAGATCTTAATGCATTATAAAACAATTGATGTATTTCGGTGCGTATATCCATGTTCATTAGTTTGGTATTTGTCGCATCGGGGTAAACCCGATTCGACAAAAATACATAAACCAATCCATTTTCAGGATCGGCCCAGGCATAAGTACCGGTAAAACCGGAATGACCAAAACTGGAGGGTGAGGCATCCCTGCAGTTGGTCATGTGATCTTTGTACACAAATAAAGGTTTGTCGAACCCCAAACCACGCCGGTTGCTGTCTGCCACAAAATGATAACCGGTGAAAAAGTCGACAGTTTCCTGTTTAAAAAACCTTTGGTCGCCGTATGCACCGCCATTTACTAACATTTGCATCATCATCGCCACGTCATGTGCATTTCCAAAAAGCCCGGCATTTCCTGAAACCCCGCCCAGCAGCGCTGCTCCCTGATCATGCACGTCGCCTTGCAACAACTGCTTTCGGAAGCCTGTGTCATTTTCTGTGGGAATGATGGCCCAGGATTCAAAATATTGACGGGGATTGAACCTCAACCTGTTTATCTGCATGGGTTTATACCATGTAGTGTAAACAAAATCATCGAACTCGCTATTGGAGAGCTGTTCTGTCAATGTTTTAAAAAGGTAAAACGCAAGGTCTGAATAACGGTATTTCTTTTCCTTCAAAGGAGATTTTAAAATACTGTCGATAAGCACGTGTTGATAGCCGTTGCGGAGATACAGGTTTTGAGCCACGCGGGTTGTAAATTCCTCACTGATGGTATTTTGATAAATATCACGGCTTAATCCAGCAGTATCGAAGGTGCTTTTGAAAAAGGGAATCCAACCCCGGAATCCAGCCTGGTGAGCCATCGCTTCCATAAAGGTAACGCTGTCAATATTTGTGCCTTTCAACAACAACAGGTAATCCGAAATAAGTCCATGAATATCAATCAGGCTGTCTTCTGTCAATTTCATGATGGCCGGGGTAGTAGCAAGAATCTTGGTAAGAGAAGCCAGATCGTAGACATCGGTACTTTGTACCGGTTCATTTCCATCGTAGGTACGAAACCCAAATGACCTGGAGTAAAAGATGGCACCATCTTTTGCCGCTAGAATCTGGCAACCGGGATAGGCTTTGGCATTGATCCCGGCCAAAGCCACGGAGTCTATTTTTTTAAGATAAAAATCATTGATCATCAACTCCTCAGGCGAGGAAACATACAATGTTTGTGCCTGGGAATGCAATCCCCAGCCCTGATAAAAACCGCCAGCGCTGACAGGCAATTGTCCCCAGGCGGAGGCAGGTTCCAATAACCTGAGTGCAGAGGCTCTTTGCATGGAAGGTCGTTCCTGATATGAAACCAGGACAGTTGAAAAGCGATCGAGGTGTTGAAAAAAATTGAGTGCATACGGACTTGCAAAAATATCCAACACCACCTTATTTTGTAATGCCAGAGTTTCAAGCATCGTCACTTCTTCTTCAGGAATACCGAAACGCCTGGAGGCCAATATATTCGTATTCAAAATTCCTACCACAACCAAGGGATAGGCTTTCAACTTTTTCAACAACATTTGCCTTTTCAGGTTGGACTCGTCATGTGCCACGTGAAATACATCAAACCGACCTGATTGCTGCAACATTTCTTCAAAAACGGTTGGTCCATCAGTACCTGTCATTAGCAAAGCCATTTTTTTACCCACCTTCAACGGAAGTGGCTCCTGCTCCATGACAAGCGTGATGGCCTGTTCCATCATTTCATCTGCCGTGCTTTGATAAAGGAGTTGATTTAGATCCTCTAGCAGGTGATCGGTTTCTATTTTCTGCCTTTTCCAAACTCCCAACTCATATTTTGCATGCAGTATTTTCCTACACGACTCTTCCACACGGTCCATCAACAACGGATTTCGGGTCAAGGCTTGCTTGATCATTTCAATGGAAGATGGCACATTATCAGGGATGAGCAAGATATCATTGCCGGCTTCAAGTGCTTTAAGCGATACCTCACCTACCTGATAGTATTTGGTAACGCCTTTCATATCCAAACCATCGGTAATGATCAGTCCCTGAAATCCAAGGGAATCTTTCAACCAGTCGGTTACAATTGTTTTTGAGAGCGTGGCCGGAAGATTTTTTGTTGCATCCAGGGCCGGAACACTCAAATGCGCGATCATCACCGAACCCACTCCCCTGTCGATCAAAAATTGAAAAGGAGCCAAATCAGTAACCAACAATGTTTTTAGCGGTGCGCTGATCAAAGGAAGATCAGCATGTGAGTCGGTAAAGGTATTCCCGTGTCCGGGAAAATGCTTGGCACTTGCCAATATTCCACCACGCTGCATCCCACGCATGTAGAGATCGGCCTTCTCGGCCACCCGGACCGGATTTTCACCAAAGGAGCGCATTCCGATTACGGGGTTGAGCGGATTGCTGTTTACGTCAACCACAGGGGCAAAATTGATGTGTATCCCCATCCTGGTGCATTGTTCGGCTACTTGCTTCCCCATTTCATAAATCAAGTGGTTGTTGGTCAGCGCCCCGAGTGTCATTTGGAATGGATAGTCAACCACATGTGATAACCGCATGCCCAGACCCCATTCGGCATCGATGGAGATCAACAAAGGAGTCTTGGACAAAGTATTCCAGTAATTGGTTTGAAGAGCCTGATCAACCGGGTTTCCTTTAAAAAATACGACCCCCCCAATGTTATACCTCTTAATTAAGGTATCCACCTGAGGTAAATAACCTCCTGTAGGATAATTGGCACGTACAAAGAAAAGCTGACCTATTTTCTCCTCTAAAGTGAAAGATCGGTACACAGAATCAACCCAATGAGCCTCGTGGGATAGCTCTTTGGCTTTCACCTGCGCGTGCAGCCAATTGACGGTTAAAACAATAAAAACAAATAAAATCCATCTCATGTATCGGACATCCATTAACGCTGGTGTTATAGATTTGCGGACAAATTTAGTTTTTTTTACTTAGGTGTTTTAAAAAACAGTAAAGTTCAACATGCAAATTACTTTACCTTTGTGCCTTTAAAAAAAATCAACTATCGGATTTAATTTGCTGTAAAACCTATCATCAATATGAGTGATATTGAACAACTAGAAAAAACCGCTTCCCAGGTCAGGCGCGACATTATCAGAATGGTGCATGCAGTTCAATCGGGTCACCCGGGTGGATCGCTGGGATGCACCGATTTATTCACCGCCCTGTTTTTCGAGGTGATGGATATTCATCCTGTTCCATTTAATATGGACGGTATTGGCGAAGATGTACTCATCGTGTCGAACGGCCATATTAGTCCTGCCTATTATAGTGTGATGGCCCGTCGTGGATATTTCCCCGTAAGTGAGTTGTCTACTTTTCGGCGACTTCATTCCAGGCTCCAGGGACATCCCGCCACCATAGAAAAATTGCCTGGCGTGCGCGTTGCCACCGGTTCTCTTGGACAAGGATTATCCGTTGCCACTGGTATCGCACTTTCAAAAAAGATGAACCACGATCCACATATTGTTTTTTGCCTGATGGGCGATGGCGAGTTGGGCGAAGGTCAGGTATGGGAAGCAGCATTGTACGGAGGTGCTCATCAAATAAACAACCTGGTTGGAATTATCGATTACAATGGAAAACAAATCGATGGACCAACTGATAAGGTACTTCCCTTAGGAGACCTCCGTGCCAAATTTGAAGCTTTTGGGTGGAAAGTAACCGAAATGAACGGAAACAAGATGGATGAAGTTGTCAGCACGCTGAAAGCGGTGAAATCAACTACCGGATCGGGAAAACCCAATTTAATCCTGATGCATACTGAAATGGGCATGGGTGTCGATTTCATGATGGGCACGCACAAATGGCATGGGACGGCGCCCAACGATCAACAGAAAGAATTGGCCTTAAGTCAATTGAAAGAAACCCTGGGCGACTATTAATGGATCTGTTTAATTACCGGATATTACCTGGCGGAGCGTCTAAAATACTGCGTTATCTCGTCATTTTGGTGGCGTTTGTTACTACTTTACACGGGTTTGGGCAAACTTCGCATACTCAGAAAAACGGGGTTAAAACCAGGATATTGCTTTTACTGGATGCTTCACAAAGCATGTACGGTGTGTGGCATGGAGAGCGTAAATACCAGGTGGCACGACAAATACTTGGTGATGTGTTGGATTCGCTTAGTCAGAAACCAGATGTGGAAGTTGCACTAAGGGTTTATGGCCATCTCAAACCATTTCCCCCACAGGATTGCAACGATACACGGCTGGAAGTTCCCTTTGGGGAAAGCAGTATAGCTAAAATTAAAGAGACCTTACGCAACATTAAACCAAAAGGCACTTCTCCCATTGCCATGGCCCTCGAACGCACTGAAAATGATTTTCCTCCTTGTTCCAATTGCAGGAACATCGTTATCCTGATTACCGACGGACTTGAAGAATGTGGCGGTGACATCTGCGAGGTGAGCGCCCGTTTACAACAAAAAAATATTTTCTTAAAACCCTATATTATAGGTATGGGAGAAGATATGGAACGCAATTACGATTGTGCCGGCACCTATTTAAATGCCAGTGACAAGCAGGAATTTGCCCGGGCGATGAACGTGGTTATTTCAAAAGCACTCAACAAGACCAGTCTTCAGGTCAACCTGTTGGATGTGGCTAACCGTCCTACAGAAACAAATGTTAACCTGACCTTTATAAATACCAATACGGGAAAGGTTGCTGAAAACTATATCCACACCTTGAATTCAAAAGGAGTACCGGATACCCTGATCATTGATGCCGAGATCACCTACCAAATAATAGTTAATACCTTACCGCCTGTTACCATCAATTCGGTTAAACTCACCAAAGGACAACATAACATTACCTCGGTTAGCTGCCCACGTGGCGATTTGGTTATCAGTTTAAAAAACAATACCCAGGCCAATGTAAATCCAGCCACGATGGTTTATCAATCAGGAAGTTGTGAGCTGATAAATCATCAATACGCCAATCAACAGACGCGCTATCTGCAAGGGAACTATGACCTGGAGATACTGACTCTTCCCGTTACCAAGCTGAAGGATGTAACCATCGAAGCCGGGAAAACTACCCAAATCACACTGGAAAATCCAGGGATTTTAAGTATTCAAAAGAACATCAAAGGATATGGCAGTATTTACCGCATTGATGAAAAAGGAACCCAACAATGGGTGATTGATGTGAACCCTGAATCAGGGTACGGTGAATCGTATTTTCTGCAGCCAGGTAGCTATCGTTTGGTTTTCCGATCCAGGTTTTCATCGCAATCGTTGCAAAGCAAAACCGTCAATTTCGATATTATCACATTAAAAACCACAAGGATAAATCTTTAATTCATGCATACTTACAAGGTAATCGATTATAGAGACACCCGCTCCGGTTTTGGAGACGGGCTAAAAGAATTGGGACATAGCAACCCCGCTGTAGTGGCATTGGTTGCAGATTTAACGGGTTCGTTAAAGATGGAGGCCTTTGCGGCGGAGTTCCCCGAAAGGTTTTATCAAATGGGAATATCCGAGGCCAACATGATGGGTGTGGCTGCCGGGTTGGCAACAGGAGGTTTTATCCCTTATACAGGAACCTTTGCTAATTTTAGTACAGGCCGGGTATATGATCAAATCAGACAATCCATTGCCTATTCGGGGAAAAATGTAAAAATCTGTGCCTCACATGCCGGGGTTACTCTTGGCGAAGATGGAGCAACCCATCAAATTTTAGAGGACATTGGATTGATGAAAATGCTTCCAGGAATAACCGTGATCAATCCTTGCGATTACAACCAGACTAAGATGGCGACCATCGCCATTGCTGATTACCAGGGACCTGTATATCTTAGGTTTGGCCGTCCTAAAGTGGCAAATTTTATTCCTTCTGACAGCGAATTTATCATTGGCAAAGGTATTTTGATGACAGAAGGTACCGATGTAACCATCGTAGCCACCGGACATCTGGTATGGAAAGCGCTGGAAGCAGCTGATGAACTTCACTTGCAAGGAATAAAAGCGGAAGTCATCAACATCCACACCATTAAACCTCTCGACACTGAATTGTTACTCAAATCGATCAGGAAAACAGGATGTGTGGTGACGGCGGAAGAACATCAGCGCAACGGTGGACTGGGCGACAGTGTTGCTCAGTTGCTTTCGCTGGAGTATCCTGCCCCGATGGAATATGTAGCCGTGAACGATCAATTCGGGCAAAGCGGAACACCTGAAGAGTTAATGCAGGTTTATGGCCTCGATACAGAGCATGTAGTTTTGGCTGCTAAAAAGGTTCTTCTTCGAAAATAACACCCCGCCGGAAGTTTACAATACATTCCCGGTAAAAAAAGATGTATTTTCGTTGGTTTGCAATTAGCTGGTTCACCAAGTGATTAGAAGATTTTATTATATATTAACCATTTGTGCAACAGTTATTTTAATCCCAAATAACTGCCTTTCTCAGAATTGCAATGTGATTGAATTAAAGGCTCCTTCCTATCTTTTGCTTCGCGATACAGCCATCCACATTCTTCACGATACTACCGTAAAGATTTGTGAACAATACATTCTGCTGACAGAACAAAACGGATACTACTTTTATAGCAAATTAAATACTGCATCTGATAAACATCTGTTTCTGAAAGATATATACAAAATGGTGCTGGCAAGCCCCCCGCCGGATACGGTGCTTCAGAAGCAAAACATGATAAAAGCCGAAGATGTATATCAACGCTTTTCGGGCAAACCCATCAGCAAAATACGGATCAAGGTGCTTAAGCCATTTGGGCCTACCATTGCCGACACCAACCGGCCCGTTATCACTTACGTGGAAAGGAACCTCAACCCAACACATTTTATCTCGCGCGATTGGGTGATTAGAAACAAGTTGCTTTTTAACGAAAAAGACACCATTAATCCTTTGTTGATGGTTGAAAACACACGTCTCCTTGCCGATTTGAGCTACTTACAAGATGCAGCGATCATTGTGTCAACTGCTCAAGGCGATTCGGTTGAAGTGCTGGTATTGGTAAAAGACAAGTTTCCATGGCTGGCAGTACCTAATATTATCAGTACTAGTAACGTACGAATCTATGGTCAACACGCTAATATTTTTGGACTGGGGCAGAGTTTGGGATTTGAAGGTACGTATTTGAGCAATAGCACCCCAAAGATATACCTGTCGAGGGCAAACTACTCCGTGGACAATGTTTACGATCAAATTGGCGCTGAACTAAACTACCAGGTGGACAACAACAATCAATTGTATCAGGTTCGGTTTGATCGAAAATTGATACCCAACAAGGTGAACCTGGGTGGTGGATTGGAAATCTCTCAAACATCACAAAACATCATTACCGATCCAACGTATGTGAACAAAAGCCTTTATTACTTTAAATACATGGTTTACGATGCATGGGCGTCTTACCTCTTTCCTGCAAAAAAAATCCTGCCTTTTATCAGACAGCGTGCGCTCTATATCATTCCCGGGATCAGTTACAGCAAAAAGAATTATTCAGAATACACATGGGTGAATATCGACAGCAATAGCCAATTTTACAATTACGATGTGATACTGGGAAACATTGTATTGGCCAAACAGGGTTACTACCGAACCAATTACCTGACCAATTTTGGGAAAGCTGAATATTTGCCCTATGGATTCCAGGCCAGCATCACAACCGGTTATTCGTGGACTGACTTTATGAAAAAACCATACATGGGGTTGGGTTTCTACGTAACCACCCACATCAATAAATTTGGATTTATTTTTGGAAAACTGGATGCAGGAAGTCATTTGATTGATCGATTACAGCAGGGCGCAGTTAGCATCAATGTTCTTTACTTAACCGATTTGCTGGAGACAAAAAGAAATAAATTCAGACTTAAATCGGAAATATCATTTACAACCGGTATCAACAGGTTTACTAATGACTTACTGTATCTGGGCGAAGCGTATGGATTTCTTGGTTTAAAAAAGGAATCATTTTACGGACAACAACGACTTTTCATGGAATCGTCAGTAATCAATTACACCTCTCTTTATTTCGCCGGGTTTCGTCTGGCATTGATTGGTTTTGCAAGTGTAGGAACCATCGGGCCGCAGGATACAAAACTTGTTAACAGAAGATTGGTGTCAAGTTTTGGAGCCGGAGTTTATGTTCAAAACGACTTTCTGGTTTTCAGCTCCGTTGAATTTAAAGTAGCTTATTTCCCGGTAACCCCTCCCGGAGTCTCCCATTTTGGCCTCACATTTTCATCTGAGAACCTATTGAACAGGATTAATTTCCTTGTTACAAAACCAAGGCTGGTGGCTTATCAATAGTCGTTTGGAGTATAGGTTATTGAAAGTTCTATCTATTTTTATGTAAATAAAAAAACATCGGACCGAAGCCCAATGCTTTTTTTTTAACTCAATTGATAATTGTTTTAGCCTTTGTAAAAAGGAGTCCTGGTAATAACAGCCTTTGCCGACTTTCCACGTATAGGAATATAAATTTCGGCTCCTTCTTTCCAATAGGGTTTGGTTACATAGGCCATGCCAATGCCCTTTTTCAACATGGGCGACATGGTTCCTGAAGTAACATGACCCACTACCTTTCCTTCTGCATCAACCACCTCATAATGATGCCGTGGGATGGCACGATCCTCCATTACAAAACCTTTCAGTCGATATTCAACACCTTGATATCTTTGAGATTCGAACAAGGGCCTGTCGATGAAATCGTTGCCTTCTACAAATTTCGTAATCCAACCCAAGCCTGCAGAAATAGGGGAAGTAGTATCATCGATGTCGTTTCCATAAAGGTTAAAGCCTGATTCGAGGCGAAGGGTATCACGTGCACCCAGTCCGATGGGTTTTATGCCATATGCCTCACCAGCTTTCAATACCGCTGTGTATATGTTCACGGCATCTTGGTTCTTCATATAAATCTCGCATCCACCCGAACCGGTATATCCTGTGGTAGAGAAGATAATGTCTTTAACGCCAGCGAATTCAATGACTTTGAATGTGTAATATTCCATATCCGTTATTGTGGTTTCAGTAAGCGACTGCATGGCTTTTAACGCCAGAGGTCCCTGAACAGCCAACTGGGAAAATTCATCGCTCGCGTTGGTCAGTTTTGCCCCCATGGTGTTGTGTTTGCTTACGTGGGCAAAATCTTTATCAATGTTAGAGGCATTCACCACAAGAAAATATTTTTCCGCGTTAAAGCGATACACCAGCAAATCGTCTACAATTCCACCTCGTCCATTAGGATAGCAACTGTATTGCACTTTACCATCGTGAAGGACTGCTACATCATTGCTGGTTACTTTTTGAACCAGTTCAAACGCTTTGGGTCCTTCGACCCAAAACTCGCCCATGTGCGATACATCGAACACACCGAGTCTTTGTCTAACCGTTTCATGTTCTATATTAATTCCTTCAAATTGAACCGGCATGTCGAATCCCACGAATTCAACCATTTTAGCACCCATTTTACGGTGCATCGCATTTAAAGCTGTTTTTTTCATCATCTGATTTTTTGTGGTGCAAAATTAGTCAATTGAATGAAAACATGGATAGGTTTATTGTGAAAAAATTCACAAAAAAACGATCCTTCTGTCTGGCCATTGCTTAAGTCACCTCCCGGTAACGATTGCAAGAGGGGTTTCCCATCAGAAATCCTTTACAACTACTATCAGGAAGTTAATATCACTGATCCTGCTAACAATGATTCACTTTAACATACACGAAGTGTTATTTTTGCAAAAAAACGATGGATAATATGAAAAAAATCGCCCTGGTGGCTCATGACAACAGAAAATCGGATTTGATTGAATGGGTTAAGTTTAATAAAGGAAACCTGATTAAGCACGATTTGTTCTGCACCGGTACCACCGGAATCATGGTGGAGAGCGCACTTGGAGAGGGTTATAATGTAACGCGCCTTAAATCGGGACCTTTGGGAGGTGACCAGCAATTGGGGGCACTCATTGCAACAGAAAAAATCGACTTCCTGATTTTTTTCTGGGATCCCATGTCTTCGCATCCCCACGACGTAGATGTTAAAGCATTGCTCCGATTGTCGGTTTTGTACAACATCCCCACGGCCTGCAACCGATCAACGGCTGATTTTATCATTAGCTCAACACTTTATAACAGCAACTACCAGCGGACTTTAAAAGATTATTCGGTCTATCTTAACCGTCCGGTATAACCATTCATCCCTCCGAGCCTGTTATTATTACAAAATCATTGTCTGCAAATTTGCAATTTACATGGAACAATTCTACTTTTACGGCGAATTAGGTTAAAACTAAATCCAAAACCAAAATATTGTGAAAAAGTAAAACCAATCACCATGAAAAGACACTTCCTTTTTTTTGTAACCATTTGCTTTATGATGACCACTGCTTGCATGCAAAACAATCAAAAAAACCAGATTCAATATCCAAAAGCAAAAAAAACCGATACCACAGATGTTTATTTTGGTCAGGCAGTATCTGATCCGTATCGTTGGCTTGAAGATGACAATTCGGACGAAACCGCTGAATGGGTAACCGAAGAAAATACCATCACCAATGAATATTTATCGGCCATACCGTTCAGGGAACAATTGCGAAAACGGTTAACTGACATTTGGAACTACCCAAAATATGGAGTTCCTTTTAAAAAGGGAGTCCATTTCTTTTTCTTTAAAAATGATGGAATTCAAAATCAAAGTGTTCTGTATATTCAAAATGCGCTTGATGGTGAACCTGAAGTATTGCTTGACCCGAACCAGCTTTCAGAAGACGGTACAGTGGCGCTTGCAGGGATGGGAATTAGTAAAAACGGAAAATACCTGGCCTACAGCATTGCCCGCGGGGGCTCCGATTGGAACGAAATTTATGTCATGGACATCGATACACGCGAAATATTAAAGGACCACATCAATTGGGTGAAGTTTTCAGGAATTTCATGGAAAGACAATGGTTTCTTTTATTCCCGATACGATAAACCCGACGAAGGCGAAGAGCTGAAAGGACAAAACAGGTTCCACAAAGTATGTTATCATGATCTGGGAACAAATCAGGAAAACGACCAATTGATTTATGAGGATAAAAGTCAACCTTTGCGAACCTTTTCGGCCTACACAACTGAGGACGAAGCCTTTTTAATGATTAGCGAATCAGAAAGCACCAGCGGAAACAGTCTGTATGCTTCTAAAATAAATTCACTAAAGGAATTAGATTTTAAAAAAATCGCCAATGGATTTGCTAATGATTTTCAGGTAATAGACCATATAGGTGACGAATTAATCATCATCACCAATTTTGAAGCCCCCATGCAAAAACTGGTGCTTTCCGATTATAACAACAGCGATCCAAAAATGTGGAAGAACCTCATTCCGGAGAAAGAACAGGTGCTTGAGGGTGCCGGTTTGGTTGGAGATTTCTTGTTTACCCAATACCTGGAAGATGCCAGCAGTAAGGCTTATTTTTATAATCTGGAAGGAAAACTTATTCGCGAACTGGAACTCCCCACGTTAGGTACGCTGAGTGGTTTTAATGGTGAAAAAGGTGACCCCATTGCTTTTTATGGTTTTTCTTCTTTCACCATTCCTTCGAATGTATACCAATACGACCTGACCTCGGGAATCTCTACCATGATGCATGCTTCAGAAGTTGATTTTGATGGCACCCAATATCAAACTGAACAGGTGTTCTTCGCCAGCAAAGATGGCACCAAAATTCCCATGTTCATTGTTCACCGGAAAAACCTCAACATGAACAACGACAACCCAACTTTGCTATATGGTTACGGTGGGTTTAACATCAGCATGACACCCGGATTCAGCATAAGCCGTGCTGCTTTTCTTGAACAGGGAGGTGTTTTCGCGATGGTCAACTTGCGTGGTGGAGGCGAATATGGTGAAGCCTGGCATAAGCAAGGCACCTTATTAAATAAGCAAAATGTATTTGATGATTTTATTTATGCTGCCAAATACCTCATCAACAACAAATATACTTCGGCTGAAAAACTGGCCATTGCAGGAGGATCGAATGGGGGATTGCTTGTCGGCGCTTGTATGACGCAGGAACCTGAACTTTTCAAAGTAGCCATTCCCATCGTTGGCGTGATGGACATGTTGCGCTATCATCACTTTACCATTGGTTGGGCATGGGCATCCGATTATGGACGCAGCGACGACAATGAAGAAATGTTTAATTACCTCTATGGATATTCGCCTCTGCATAACATAAAAGCGGATGTAAACTACCCTGCAACCCTGGCCATAACCGCAGATCATGATGACCGTGTGGTACCGGCACATACTTTTAAATTTATGGCTACCCTCCAGGAAAAAGACGGAGGGAACAACCCGATGTTGGTGCGCATAGAAACAAAAGCCGGCCATGGAGCCGGAAAACCTACTTCTAAACAAATTGATGAATCAACTGACATGTACAGTTTTATTATGTACAACCTGGATATGCACCCGGTATTTGAATAACTTAACCATTTCTTAACATGAAAACGTTCTGTGGATGAGAGAATTGAATACTCTTGCAACTCAGATTGAAAAATTGAAATATGGAAACATTCTACCTGTTTATCGTTATACTGCTATTTGTTCTGGCAGCATCGGATCTGGTTGTTGGTGTAAGTAATGATGCTGTAAACTTCTTAAATTCAGCCATCGGCTCAAAGGTCGCTCCTTTTAAAATCATCATGCTGATCGCTGGATTAGGAGTGCTGGTGGGGAGCGTTTTTTCATCCGGAATGATGGAGGTAGCCAGGAAAGGCATTTTTAATCCGGGGGAATTTTATTTCTCCGAAATCATGTTGATTTTTTTGGCGGTAATGGTTACAGATGTCATTCTTCTAGATGCATATAACACCATCGGATTGCCTACATCGACAACGGTTTCCATTGTATTTGAATTACTTGGTGCAGCTGTCGGGATGGCTACCATTAAAATCATCATGAATGATGACATAACAAGTATCAGTCAATTCATAAACTCCTCAAAAGCACTGGCCATCATATCTGGAATATTGGTGTCCGTAGTCATAGCGTTCACGGTGGGAGCGATGATACAGTACTTTATCAGGATTGTATTTTCGTTCAATTACAAAAAACGCATGAATTATTTTGGATCTATTTGGGGGGGTCTCTCTTTTACCGCCCTCACCTATTTTATATTGCTAAAAGGGGTTAAGGATGCTACTTTCATGCCAGAAACAACGATAGATTATTTTCAGGATCATGCTACCATGATCCTTTTTATCAGCTTAATTGGTTGGACCCTTTTACTGCAATTACTCCACATGTTGTTCAATCTAAACATTTTAAAGGTGATTGTCCTGGTGGGTACCTTTTCGCTGGCTATGGCATTCGCTGGTAACGACCTGGTGAATTTTATTGGGGTTCCTTTGGCAGGTTACAGTTCCTGGCAGATTTTTACCTCTTCTGAAGGAGGTGTCGCAAATGATTTCCTGATGACAGGCCTTTCTGGAAAAGTCCAAACCCCTATATTGTTTCTCATCGGAGCCGGTATTATTATGGTAATTACCTTGTTTACCTCCAAGAAAGCCAAAAGTGTGGTCAAGACTTCCCTTGACTTAAGTCGTCAGGAAGAAGGCGATGAGCGGTTTAAACCCAGCTGGTTTTCAAAAGCCCTCGTCAGGTCATCGATGAACCTCAACAGCAACATCCGTAAAATACTTCCTGGCAGATTTGTTAAAGCTATTGAAAGACAATTTGAACCAATAGCCAAACAAAAGGTGAAAGATCCTGATCCACCTGCTTTTGACCTGATCAGGGCTTCCGTTAACCTGACTGTCGCAAGCATCCTGATTGCCTTGGGAACCTCGCTTAAATTGCCATTATCAACCACTTATGTAACCTTTATGGTAGCCATGGGGACTTCGTTGTCGGATAAAGCCTGGGACCGTGAAAGTGCTGTTTACAGGATATCCGGGGTTCTTGCTGTTATTGGGGGCTGGTTCCTGACTGCTTTTAGTGCATTTACACTTGCATTGATCGTGGTGTATTTGTTTTATTTTGGACAGGTTTACGCCATTGTTGCCATGTCGGTTTTTGTTATCTATCTAATTTACAGATCTCACCGCTATCACAACAAGACTGAAGAAAAAGCCATTGAAGGCACACAAGAAGTTTATGGTCTAACCGATGAAAATATTGGAGAAAAAACTGTGAAGACTGTAATCAAGAACCTGAGAAAGATTTCAGTATCGATCAGTAATATCTTTACCGGAATTGAACTGGAAGATCGTAAACAATTAAAGAAAATACAACGCGATCTGGATGCCACTACCGCCAAAACTAAATACCTGAAGGACCACATTACTGTAATTGTTGACAAGCTGAAGAAAGACTCTACTGACACTGCCTACTATTTTGTTCAGGTGCTCGATTATATGCGTGAAATGCTTCATGCCATTTCGTATATCAACCGTCCGGCCATCGAACACATCGAAAACAACCACAAACCGTTCAACGAAGAACAGATAGCGGAACTAAAACAGCTTCAGGAGGTAATTGTTAAATTTTTAAACCTGATCATTCTAAGTATCGAAGGGAAAGATTACTCGAAACAAGAGGATATACAGGCCATTCTAAATCAGTACCTTCACCTCATTGAGAAGTGTAATAAAAACCAGATTGGCCGTATTAAAACCGCTGCTTCAGGAACAAAGACCAGCATCCTCTTCCTGAATATCCTTAACGAGAGCAAACACCTGGCTCTGATGGGATTCAATCTGTATAAATCGCAACGAGATTTTGTTGTCCTCAACAAGAAACTGAACTAACTGAAAAGGTCGCTCATTTAAAAAGCGGCCTTTTTTATTGTTTTATACCTGAAATAAAGCGCGGTTTTCCGTTTAAATCATGTTTAAGATGCACGGCCTTATAGTCCCAAGTATTGAGCAAAGCGACCATTTCCGTTCCCATCGCCTCATTGATCTCAAAATAAATGCGCCCTTCTGGCTTTAATAACAGCTGTGCCTGTTTAAGTATTCCTTCGTAATACAAAAGTGGTGTTTCGTCGGGCACAAACAAGGCTGTATAAGGTTCATATTCGAGAACGTTAGGCTGCATGACCGATTTCTCACTTTGCATCACATATGGAGGATTACTGATCACCACGTCCACAGGATCCAATTCGATTTTCTCCTGGAAAATATCGCCTTTAAAAAAGTGTACGTCCAATCCATTCGATTTCGCATTTTGCAGAGCAACCACCAATGCATCGCTGCTTTGGTCATACCCCCAGACAGAGGCATTTGGCAAACCCTGCTTGATGGCCAGCGCGATGCACCCACTCCCTGTGCCGATGTCCAGGATTTTTAATCCTTGTGCCGTTTCTATTTGTAATATCCAATCTACCAATTGCTCAGTTTCAGGCCGGGGAATCAGCACCGCCGGAGTGACTTGTAAACTCAAATTTAGAAATTCCACCTTTCCAATAATATATTGAACCGGAACATGGCTTTTAAGGCTTTTAACAGCAAAGTGGAGCGACAACATTTCCGATTCCGACAGTCTCCTTTCGGGATTTAATAACAAGGCTGATTTCGTCATTCCGAAAAAATCCTCCGTCAACCAAAACACCATTTGGGCAGCTTCCTCTTTTTTGTAGGTTGGCATTAGCTCCGCAATACAATCGCTCACCAACTGCTTTAACAAGTTGTTTTTAAATTTCATCCTGCAAAGGACTTAAATTAAGCTTTACCTTAAACAAAATCGGTTAATTTCGCTTGATTAAGATCAAAAACAGGAAAAAAATGGGTGCACGCATCATATTGCTTTACGGAAAACAAAATGAGGGAAAAACCACTAGATTGCTGGAAATATTTGATGAGCTAAATAAATTAAAGACCGTGATGGCAGGTTTTGCCGCTCCCGGCGTTTGGCACAATGGACAAAAAACAGGTTATAATTTGTTAGTCCTGCCAACGCGAAATTTACTCCCACTAGCTTCAATTATTCCCGATCAAAACCCGGTTCAGCACGGGAGGTTTTTTTTTAATCAAGCCACCATTGATCATGGCAACCAACTGATTTTAAACGCGATAAAAACTAAACCTGCTATGTTTTTTATCGATGAAATTGGACGGTTTGAGCTGGAGAGCCATATCTGGCATGATTCGTTCCGCTTAATAACTCACATTAAAAACATGACACTTATTGTTGGAGTGCGAGAACAGTATTTAGCCGGGGTAAAAGAAAAATTCAAACTCCAAAAAACCACCGATTTTCACATATCTACCGATATTAAAATCATCATTAAATGTATGCAAAAATTAGCATCATTGGGTAATCAGGATTAACCCTGGCGAGATAATTGTATCCAAAACCACCCACATCTTCAATTGGATTGAAAAATACCCTAATTTTACATGGAATTTAAAAGGTCGTTATCCATTTATCCAATCCAGGTTTTATGAATTTTAAAGGTATAAAAGTGAAAAAAACCACCCTTCAAACAAAACTACTTGTTTATATTCTTACACCTACCATTCTCATTTTCTCGGCAACACTTATTTATATTGTCTTTAACACCAAAAACATGGCTGTTGAAAAAGCAACTGCGTATGTTGATGCTACTGCACGCGAATCGGCCAATATTGTGAAGGGAAAATTAGATAGTGACATGGCATTGTTCAGAACTATTGCAACAGTATATCAAAACTATCCTCAGGCAGATATCACACGCATCAAGTCAGATCTTGACCCCATCCTTGGAAAAATATTGCTTGCCAACCCACGCTACCTATCGACTTGGACTAGTTGGGAACTGAAGGCCCTTGACCCCGGTTATCCGTTGGAAAACGGACGTAGAAGGATTACCTATTTGAAAGAAAATGACAGTATCAGGATTTTTGAGGAGTTACTTGAATCAGACGGGGTTTCTTCAGGTGGGGTGTATTACGACATCAAGGCCAATCCCCGCGAATTCATGACAGAGCCTTATTATTTCTCATATCAGGGGCATGAAAACGTGCAAATATTAGAAGCAAGTGCTGCAGTTCCACTGATGATCGATCATCAATTTTCAGGTTTGGTGGGAGTCGACATGCAAATGAACAGTTTTTACGACTTGATTGCAGACATTAAACCATTTCAGGAAAGCTATTCAATCATGGTTTCAAATAAGGGAACCATTATTTCATGTCCCGAAAAAAAATACGAAAACACGTCCATAAAGAATTTCCCGATCTCTAAATCCATTCTATTTAACATATCCGACAGCCTGCTTTCAGGCAAGCCGTTCAGCTTTAGCGATCATTCAAACCCAGATCATATAAATTATGTTTCGTTTGTGCCTTTCTATATATACAACCTCGATTATCCCTGGTATATCGCGATTGTTGTCCCGGAAAAAATTATCCTCGAAGAAGCCAACCGAAGTGCCCTTATATCCATCCTGACCGGCGTGTTTGGCATCTTGATCCTGGCCTTTTTAATATGGTTTGTAGCAAAAAAAATCACCACACCCCTTATTTTTACAACCAAAGAGTTGAATGTGTTGTCCACAGGAGCCATCGACCAGGTGAGGGAAATAAAATTAACAACCAGGGATGAGCTTTCCGAGATGGGCAATGCACTCAACAAACTTACCGGTGCCATGAAAAAGAGCGCTGAATTTGCCCGGGATATAGGAAAAGGGCAATATGAGTCAACTTTTTTCTCTTTGGGTAAAAACGATATTCTGGGCAATGCCCTTATTCAGATGCGCATAAACCTGATTGAGTTGCGCACCAAGAATAACGACAACCATTGGCGCCAGGAATCCATTGTAAAAATCAGCGAATTGCTTCAGGGAGACAAAACCGCCACGGACCTTGGAAATCAGATACTCTCAAAACTTGCTGAAATTCTAACTATTCAGATGGGTGCACTTTTCGTTGAACAGGACGATGTTTATAAGCTCATTAGCTCCTACGCCTATTTTAACAGAAAATCAGGAATTAGTGAGTTTAAATTGGGCGAAGGCCTGGTGGGGCAGGCTGCCCTGGAGATGAAAACCATCGCGTACGACCAGATTCCGGAAGACTATATTTTGATTAAATCAGGGTTAGGAGAAACCAAACCTGCCCATATCCTGGTTGTTCCACTCGTTTTTCAAAACCATTGCGTAGCCGTATTGGAATTGGCCAGTTCAGAAGAAATTTCAGAAAAGAAACTGGAACTGATCCGTCAGTTATCTGAAAACCTTGCCATTGGGTTCAACACATTAAGGGTAAACACGGAAATTAAAATCTTGCTGTCGAGAACACAAGAGCAAGCGGAAGAACTAAGGGCGCAACAGGAAGAATTGATGGAAGCGAATAAGGTGCTTGAAGAAAAGTCATCGGCACTTCGGTCGGCGGCTGAAGAACTTCAACAACAACAGGAGGAGCTTAGGGTTACAAATGAAGAACTCATCGAAAAAACCAATTATCTCGAACACCAGAAGGCCGATATCTCGGAGAAAAATTTACAACTCGAAAACACCCGCAACGACCTTGAACGTAAAGCTGAAGAACTGGCCATTGCCAGTAAATATAAAAGTGAGTTTTTAGCCAATATGTCGCATGAACTCCGCACCCCTCTCAACAGTCTGCTCATTCTCTCGAACAGCCTGGCCGAAAACAGGGAAAATAACCTGACCGACGAACAAGTGGAATCGGCCGAGATCATTTATAAAAGCGGTACCGATCTGCTCACCATGATTAACGACATCCTTGACCTGAGCAAGATTGAAGCAGGAAAAATGTCGCTGAATATTGAACCTGTTAACTTACATGAGATTTCATCCAACATTTACAACTATTTTAAGGCTGTAACCCAGCAAAAAAAGCTCGAGTTTGAAATTATCATCGACCCTGACATTCAGGAGGTGATATCAACCGACCAACAAAAAGTTGAACAGGTGCTTAAAAATTTCATGTCGAATGCCATCAAGTTCACATCAAAAGGAAGTGTTAAATTAAGTTTCACGAAAGTAGGAGCCAATGTTGAGTTAAAACGACCCTCCCTGAATAAAAAAACCACCATTGCCCTTACTGTTTCTGATACAGGAATAGGCATCGCCGAAAATAAACAACGTGAGGTATTTGAGGCATTTAAACAAGCCGATGGAAGTATATCCAGAAAATTTGGAGGAACGGGGTTAGGTCTTTCCATTTCGCGCGAGCTGGCCAAACTTTTAGGAGGCGAAATCCAACTTAGCAGTACCGAAGGCGTTGGGTCGTCATTTACATTTTATATCCCGGTCACCGCCACTGCTGTTGAAACCAATGTGCCTGCCAAAGAAACCCCGGAGGCAAAAAAGAATCCTGTGCATGTAGATCCTGAATCCTCTATTTTTGCAGATGACAACCAAACGGTGATAAGCGAAATAGGGCCCATCGATTTCATAAAAGATGACCTGGAAAGTTGGAAACCAGGTGATAAAGTGATTCTTATTGTAGAAGATGATCCGAATTTTGCCAAAATTCTTGTTCAACAATGTCACGAAAAAGGATTCAAATGTCTCGCCAGCCCAACAGGTGAACTGGGATATGAATTGGCCGTGAAAACAGCACCCATTGCCATTATTCTCGACATCAACCTTCCCGGTATTAATGGATGGAAGGTACTTGACTTACTCAAAGAAAACCAATCTACAAGGCATATTCCCGTTCATATTATGTCGGGAGAAGACGAAACCATCATGAGTTCCGGCAAAGGCGCCATCGGTTACCTGACCAAACCGGCCAAGAAAGGGGACTTAGACCTGGCATTTAATAGAATTAACGAATATGTGAGTAAAAAAGTAAGCAGTTTATTGCTGGTTGAAGACGATGCCAATTTGAGGAAATCTATCAAAATACTGATTGGTGATAAAGATGTGAACATTACTGAAGCCACTACGGGAGAACAAGCACTGGATCTGCTTTCGAAAAACACTTATGAATGTATGATTCTCGACCTGGGTTTGTCGGATATGAGTGGTTTTGAGTTGATCAGAAAAATAGAAGCCTCTTCCATTCAAAAAACACCCATTATCATTTATACGGGCAAGGATCTGACAAAAGAGGAAAATGAGATGCTTCAGAAGTATGCTGAAACAATTATCATTAAAGGAGTCAAGTCGGAAGAAAGACTACTGGACGAAACTGCCTTGTTTATGCACAGGGTGATCTCCGATATGCCTAAGAGTAAACAAACCATGATCCACAAGATTCATAGTAAAACAGATCATTTTAAAGACAAGAAAGTACTGATTGTGGACGATGACATGCGTAACATTTTTGCATTAACAAAGGTACTTAGTGAGCAGGGAATGAAAGTGACCAGGGCAGATAACGGGATCACCGCACTTGAAATTCTGGAAAAAGAAACTAATTTTGACGTCATTTTAATGGACATCATGATGCCTGAGCTTGACGGGTATCAAACAATAAAAAGAATCAGGGCTATGGGACCTCTTAAAAATATACCTGTAATTGCGCTTACAGCAAAAGCCATGAAAGAAGACCGGCAAAAATGTATCGATGCAGGAGCAAGCGATTACATGGCTAAACCCCTGAATATTGAAAAATTGTTGTCGTTGCTACGCGTTTGGCTTTATAAATAACCATGGACAGAAAACCAAAAATATTAATTGTCGACGACAAATTTGAAAACCTGATCGCGTTGGAAACGGTTTTGCGTGACGCCAACGTGGAATTCGTTCGTGCCCTTTCGGGCAATGAAGCATTGGGAGCCACACTAAAACACGAATTTGCCCTGGCCATAGTTGACGTGCAAATGCCGGAAATGGATGGCTATGAAACAGTTGAGTTGATTCATAACGACCCGAATATTACCTATTTTCCCGTGATATTTGTTTCGGCCATATACAATGACGAACGTTATGTGATCAAGGGTATCGAAACCGGGGCGGTGGATTTTATTTCAAAACCCATTGTTCCTAAAATCCTAAAAGGGAAAGTCAAGGTTTTTCTTGATTTGTACGAACAAAAACAATTGCTGCAAAGCTCCAACACCGAATTACAAAAAGCCAAAGAGATTGCCGAGAAAAATAATTTCTTAAAGTCCCTTTTTTTGGCCACCATGTCGCACGAAATCAGGACTCCTATGAATGGCATTCTCGGTGTTACAGAATTGCTCAAGCAAACGCCCCTCAACCAGGATCAATTGGATTTAATTAATATTATGACCATCTCCGGGGAGAATTTGTTGGCCATTATAAATGATATATTGGATATTTCAAAAATCGAATCGGGAATGATTAGCCTGGAATATGTTCAGTTTGATTTAAAAAAGCTGATCACAGATTCGATAACCATCCTTAACATTAAAGCCCGGGAACAAAATGACGAACTCTTCTATTCCATTTCCAAGGATGTTCCCCTGTTTCTATTTGGCGACCCGTTGCGCTTAAAGCAGATTATCATCAATCTCATCAATAATGCAATCAAGTTTACAAAAAACGGTACCGTTACGGTGAACATACGAGTGGATGAAAAAACCAAAGACGAGGTTAAACTGCACTTCGAGATCACCGATACAGGCATAGGTATCACCAAGGAAGGATTAACCAAGCTATTCAAATCGTTCAGCCAGGTAAACCAATCTACGCAACGCGAATATGGAGGCACCGGCCTTGGCCTTGCCATCGCGAAAAACCTGACCGAGTTAATGAATGGTGAAATTGGCGTTACAAGCACCCCTGGAGTTGGTTCAACATTCTGGTTTACCGCTTTATTCAATATAAAAGAAAACACCTCTAATCCTACTGAAGGATTCGATGAAACTCAAAATACACCGGAAACACAGCGAAAAATAAAAGCCGGGGATTTAAGAATACTTTTGGTGGAAGATAACATCATTAATCAAAAAGTGGCCAAGGGTATCCTGTCGAACCTAGGATACGAAATAACCATTGCCAACAACGGCGCTTTGGGATTAGAATCATATAAAAAAAACCCGGTGGATTTAATCCTGATGGATATTCAGATGCCCGTAATGGATGGATTTACAGCTACAGGAGAGATAAGAAAATTTGAACAACAACACCACCTTCCCAAAAGCTATATTGTTGCCCTTACAGCCAATGCATTAAAGGAAGATAAAGAAAACTGCTTTGCTGTTGGCATGAACGATTTTATTACAAAACCTTTTAAAGCCGATGACATCAACAGGGTACTCGACCTGTTCAAATAACCCCAATTTTATCAATTCATCCTCATTCTGTCATTCTTTTCTTTACTCCTTTTCAAAAAGTTGGAATTTGCATTAGTCAAATTAACTAATTTGACTTAATTTAGCGCCCTATTAATTAAGAGGATCGGAATAATGCAAATTTTCAACAATCAACATGCATGGCTAACCAGATTTGCCATGTCTGTCATCTTAGGCATGATATCGTTTTCGCTGATATCTCAGGAATCAAAATATCTGGGTACCGAACCCAACATCACCCACGAAGAATTATTGCAAAAAGCGACCAAAATGGACTTTAAGAGCGATGTTTTTAAAGCCATCTACCACGACAGCAAAAACACCTACTACGCTTTACTGACAGAAAAAATCAGTTCCAGATATGAAAAAATCAAGTTGCTGGAGAAAATTTCGACAGACAAATCGCTTGTAAATATCGGCGCCTCTCCCACTTCTACCTATTCTCTTTTCCTCGTCAACAACTCACTCGGGAAAAGCGAAACTGAGATTGAACAGCTTGTATATAATTTGATTGATCAGGTGAATACCGAAGCCATGCAAATAAATGAGGAACAGCAACAACAATGGCTACTAAAAAACGATAAGTATTCAGGTAGTAAATAACCCTTGAAAAAAAATATTGGTCATGAAAAAAATGCTCTTCGTGCTTGTCCTGATCATAAGCACTACAACCTATACCTATGCACAAGCTGGAATGTGTGCAGATTCCGACCCATTTTGCACAAGTAATGTATATACTTTTCCGGCAGGAACAAATACCGGTCAGGGCCAACCCGGACCGGATTATGGATGCCTTGCCACCACTCCTAATCCAGCCTGGTACCACATGAAGATTGCCGAACCCGGATACCTTCAAATAAAAATGTTCAGCACTCCTTCCAGAGACATTGACTTTATTTGCTGGGGACCTTTTGAAGATCCCATTTCACCTTGTGTAACACAACTAACTGCCAACAAAACCGTTGACTGCAGTTACTCTACGGCCTCAATCGAATACTGCGACATTCCAAGTGGCCAGGTCGGGGAATACTATATACTCCTCATCACCAATTATTCAAATCAACCATGTAATATTACTTTTGAAAAATCAGCAGGAACCGGGGCAACAGATTGCACCATCCTTCCTCCTCCTGTTGGGAACAATGGTCCTTTGTGCGTCCACGACAACCTTCAACTTACAGCGGATGATGTAAATAACGCAACCTATTACTGGACGGGACCCAACGGTTTTATGTCGAATCAGCAAAACCCCGTGATTATGAATGTGGGATTACAAAACGGGGGTGTATATACTTTGGTGATCACTATCAACGGCAGCGCCAGCGACCCCGTTACAACCACAGTGGTTATCAATGCATTATCGCATCCTGAATTCGATTTTAACAATGCTTGTTTTGGCGATACTACCTTTTTCTATGACCAATCCACTATCGAGCCACCCACTTCAAATATTACCACCTGGAATTGGGAGTTTGGTGATGGTCAGCAAGCAGTAGGACCCGACCAAGTTCATCTTTATGGTAATAGTGGACTTTACACTACAAAATTAACCACCTTTACGGGCTTTCATTTGTGTGAACGTTCTGTTAGCCACATTGTTCATGTTAATAGCGCAGCCAATGTAAATGCAGGAACCGACATTACTATTCCCAATGGCTGGACCACCACATTGAATGGCGAAGTGAGCGGAGGATCAGGAAATTATGATGTGCTGTGGACTCCATCCAATTTATTGGTCGACCCAACCCTTACCGACCCGACTACCATCAATATGGGTGCCACCACCGTATTTAAACTCGGCGTCACAGATGCCAACTCAGGATGTCTTAGTGCCGATTCGATGACTGTTATCGTAACAGGCGGAGCACTTCAGGCTACGGCCACCGCAGATCCGATGGTCATTTGTCAGGATGATGTGGTGAATTTGCAGGCACTGCCTTCGGGTGGTTCAGGCAACAACCAGTTTACCTGGAGCTCCAACCCTCCCGGATTTAGTGCGTCAGAAGCAGAAGTATCTGATTATCCAACCGTAACAACCACCTACACAGTGAGTGTTTTTGATGGTCAAAACACAGTTCAGGCATCAGTTACCGTACAGGTAAAACCCAAACCGATTGGAAATGCCGGAAATGACATGACCATTACAGTAGGAACCAATACAACCATCACAGGAGCAAGTGCCTCGGCTGGCTCAGGTGTGTATACTTATTTGTGGTCACCTGTCAATATGCTCATCGACCCATCATTGCTGTATCCACAAACCGTAATCCTCGACAACAGCCAGGAATATGTATTAAGTGTGATCGATGCCAATGGATGTGTTAGCAATCCTGACAACATGTATGTATTTGCCGGAGGTGATCAGTTAAGTATCACCCCTACCTCCTCAGCAGCTGACAACACCATTTGTCAGGGGGATGATGTAAAATTGTTTGCCAATGCCATGGGTGGAGGAGGAACCTACACCTATCTTTGGACCAATGCATCCGGTTTTGAATCTACCGAACAAAGCCCGACCATGTCGCCCATGGAAACAACCACTTATTCTATTGAAGTAACAGATACCTATAAAATTATTACCGGTCAAATAACAATCCTGGTAAACCATACACCTGTTGTCGACCTGATTCCGCAAAATGCAACCATTTACGGAACCGACACCATCGTGGTTTGTGTGCGTGATTCTGTGGTTATGGACGCCAACACCGATCCATTAAATCCTCCGGTGATGAATTATATTTGGTCGAATAGTACCAACAACAGAACCTATACGGCTTCTGCAAATGGCAGCTGGATTGATTTCCAAACTCATTGGGCTAAGACTATCAATCCCATAACCGGATGCCAGAGCAGCGATTCTATCGTTTTGTTTTTCGATTTCAGACAATGTAATATAGGTATAGAGGAGAATGGCGAACTTAAAACCCATGTGAAAATCTCCCCTAATCCCACTTCCGGATTGGTTGAACTGAAATTTACTGATGTAAGCGGGGAACTTGATATCGACTTAACTGATTTAAATGGTAAAATACTGTTATCGCAAAAGACCAAATCCGGTATTTCGAATTCGCATGTGGTGATTCTTAACCTGGAAAAGTACGCCTCCGGGATGTATCTCATTAATTTAAAACACAAAAACGGGTTTTATCATGCTGCTGTCATAAAACAATAATCAGTAAGTTCAACCATCCAATTGTAGTAAAGAATGATTTCTAAAAAAGGATTTTCAACCTCCCTGTTTACAGGTATTTTAATTTGGCTTACCATTCCTGCGTTTGCACAAAGCACCCGATACTGCGACTATATCCGACCTCATGAGGCAGATAAGTGGGTATTTGGTGAAAAAGGAGGAATTGATTTTACGGCATCTCCAACACAGTCCGACCCTACACCCGGTAAATATGAAGTTTCGGTTGGTATTTCAACTTATGCCGATAAAAATGGACAGCTAGTCTGTTTTAGCAATGGGCAGGAGGTATATAACGGAGGTTATTATCACATGACAAATGGAACAAACCTGATAGGAAACCCATACGCGACCATGAGTTCCATTATTGTTCCCAATCCCGGTAACAGCAAACAGCTCTTCATTTTTACACTGGATATGTATCTACCTCCTGTTTACACCGAAGGCGTCAATTTTTCAACTGTTGATTTTACTTCCAATCCATCTGGTGAAGTGATTAACAAAAATGTATTGCTATTTAACGAAAATGCTCAAAAGATATGTGCAGTCATGCATCAAAACCAACGGGATTATTGGGTGATCTTACATGGGTTTGGCGATAACAACGGAGACAGCTTTTTTACTTACCTGGTGGATACAGGAGGTGTAAATCCTACACCGATTGTCAGTAAAGTTGGCTATTTGCAGACAGGAGATTTTAACAATAGTGGTGGATACATGAAAGCCTCACCCAACGGAAATAAAATTGCCCTGGTAGTTCCCGACAACGGTGTAGTTGAATTGTTCGATTTCAACAAATCAACCGGATTATTAAGCGGGTCGATAAGCAGTGTGCCCGGGGAAATTATTTATCCATACGGTGTTGAGTTTTCACCCGATAACTCAAAACTTTACATTTCCACCTCTCCCAAAGATCCCGGTACAAATTATTTGTACCAGTTTGATATTACCTCTTCAGACCCGTTTAATACACCATTTACTGTTATCGATCAATTTAATTGGAGTAACATTGGATCAAACGATAGTTTGATGGGAGCTGTACAGCTTGCACCAGATGGAAAAATATATGTAAGCAAATTTCTTAAGGGCGCTTCAGGAGGCAAACCAACCCTGAGCGTTATCTATAATCCAAATCGTCCAGGGAGTGCATGCAACTACAATACTTTAGATCACCTGACAAACACGCCATTTAGTCTAAACGGCGCAGGAAGTTTAATTGGCCTGCCCACCTTTATCACCGATTACCTCAACATTCCCCATTTTTCCTTTTTCAACAAATGTCACCACGATACCACCGATTTTCAAATTCGCAATACGGCCAATGTGGAGGCCACCTGGAATTTTGATGTGATCGACCCCTCCGGCACATTGGTTTATACCGATCCGTTGAACCCCGGCTTTGTTTTTAGCGAACCGGGTAATTATCAGGTTGAGTTTACCGAATCGTGGGACGGGATAAGCATTCCATTTTCGAGAGGTGTAACAATCCATCCATTGCCCGGTGTGGACATTGGAAATGGAGCCGACACCATATCCATTCTTCCCAACTCTTCCATCCGCCTCGATGCTGGTGAATATGACTATTATTCCTGGACTCCCGGAGGAAGCCACGATCGCTATCTGGATGTAGCCCAGCAAGGGTTGTATTCTGTTTTGGTAACCGACACCAATTGCTGTTCCAATACGGATCAGGTATACATTCAGTTTGCTGAACTTAGTTTCCCCAATGCGTTTAACCCCAATAGTTCAATTGCCGAAAACCAACAGTTTGGTGTCATCGGGGATATTTCGTCCCTGGCAGAATTCAGGTTCCAGATATTCGATCGATGGGGTCTGATTATCTTTGAAACAAACGACCCCACCCAAAAGTGGGACGGGAAGTTCAAAGGAGGAGAGATGGCTCCATATGGAATCTATGTATGGCACTCCATTTTTACCACCTTTGAAAGTAGCTTACAGGCAGCCAAAGAAATTGAAAACAGAGGAACTGTAATGTTGCTGAGATAAAAATAAAGGATGCAACATTTTATAGAATCTCTCTCCACCGAATTAAATGTAAGTCACTGGCAGATCAGCAATACCATCGAACTGCTCGATTCAGATGCCACCATTCCTTTTATTGCCCGGTACCGCAAGGAAAAAACAGGTGCGCTTACCGATGAGCAAATTATTGAAATTGATAAAAAATACAAACAACACAAAAGCCTGGTCAGCAGAAAAGAAAGTATTCTCAACTCAATGCGTGAAAGCGGCCAGTTGACCTCGGCACTGGAAGAAGCCATACAACAATCGGAATCGCTTACCTTGTTGGAAGATATTTACCTGCCCTACAAACCCAAACGACAAACCCGGGGCGTAAAAGCCATCAGCAAAGGACTTGAACCCCTGGCGCGGATGATCATGTCGGAAAATGTCTCGGATGTTGAATCTGCAGCCCAAAGGTTTGTAAACGACAAAACGGAGGTATTTTCTACCGATGAAGCCATTAGCGGAGCCCGCGATATCATCGCCGAATGGGTGAGCGAAAAAGACTGGGTAAGGCAAAATATCCGCCGGATTTTTGAACAGGAAGCCATCCTTATTTCCAAAGTTGTTGCCAGCAAAGCCGCCGAAGATGATAAATACCAAAGTTGGCACGACTGGCAGGAATTGGCAATCAAAACTCCATCGCACCGGGCACTGGCTATGTTCAGGGGTGAAAACGAAGGTTTTTTAAAACTTAAACTGATTCCTGATAAGCAAAAGGTGATTCAATACCTGGACTCAAAACTCGTCAAAGGACATGCCGGGGCTTCGAAACAAAAATCAATGGCCATTGCGGATGCGGTGGGCCGCTTGTTGTATCCTTTGCTGGAAAATGAGCTCCGCAACACGATCAAACAAAATGCGGATGAAACGGCCATCAGGGTTTTTTCAACCAACCTGAAGCAGTTGTTACTCATGCCTCCTTTGGGACAGAAAAATGTGCTGGCCATCGATCCGGGGTTTCGCACGGGTTGCAAAGTAGTTTGTCTGGATAAAAACGGAAACCTGGTTCATAATGCTACCATCTATCCGCATGCGCCTCAGCATGATACAGCCATGGCGGTTAAAAAAATAAAAAGTCTGGTATCGGCCTACGACATTGAGGCCATTGCCATTGGTAATGGAACGGCGGGCCGCGAAACAGCTCAACTGATCGAACACATCCGCTTTGATAAAGACATTGTAGCCGTTTCTGTCAGCGAGAATGGCGCTTCCGTTTACTCGGCTTCTGCACTGGCAAGGGAAGAATTTGGCCAGTATGATGTTACCGTGCGCGGTGCTGTTTCCATTGGCCGACGACTGATAGATCCTTTGGCTGAATTCGTAAAAATTGACCCCAAGGCACTAGGCGTTGGGCAATATCAACACGATGTTGACCAGAAACTACTTAAAGAAAGTCTGACTTCAACTGTGGAACTCTGTGTAAACCAGGTAGGTGTTGAGTTGAATACCGCCAGCAAAGAACTGCTGACCTATGTTTCGGGCCTTGGCCCTAAACTGGCAGCTCAAATTATTGAATACAGAAACCAAAAGGGTGATTTCGACAACCGTGAATCCCTAAAAAAAGTTCCAGGATTAGGACCAAAAGCCTTTCAACAGGCTGCCGGATTCCTGCGTATTAAAGAGGGTACCAATCTCCTGGACACCTCTGCCGTGCATCCCGAAAATTATGCCTTCGTCAATAAGTTAAGCTCCGACTTGAGCATTTCGATAAAAGAATTGGTCGGAAATTGGAAAATACTCCGGTCGCTACAGCCTGAATCGCTGGTTACAGAAGAAACCGGGCTTTTTACGGTAAAAGATATCCTGGCTGAACTGGAAAAACCCGGTCGTGACCCGCGGGGAGAGATTCAACCTTTTAGTTTCGATCCCAATGTGAAGCATATCAGCAGCCTGAAGGAAGGCATGGTAGTTCCGGGAATCGTTACCAACATCACCGCCTTTGGCGCTTTTGTGGATATCGGCCTACACGAATCGGCTCTGTTGCATAAAAGTGAAATGGCTCCGGAGTTTGTTAAAAATCCATCTGATTATGTAGTACTTAACCAACAACTAATGGTTAAGATAAAGGAAGTGGATGTGGAAAAAAAACGCATTGCCCTCAGCCTGCTTAATATTTCATAGAACCCTTACAAAACAGCACTTTTAAGCAATTAATCCGCTAATTTTACGTTCGTAAAAAAACCAGCCATCACATGAAGAATAGTTTCTCTACTTTAGTATTTGCTCTTTTTCTAGCTTATTTACCGCAAGTTAATGCCCAGATCATAAAGAGCGAAGCGATTTTAGGATTTAACCTTACCCAGGTGGAGGGCGATGAAGTGGCAGGTTTTAAAAAATTTGGTTTAAATGTGGGGGCAGGTGCCATGATCCCTTTCGGGAAAAATTGGGATTTCTCACTCGAAATAGTTTTCAATCAAAAAGGAGCCAGAGAAGGCGTACAATATCGCGATACCATTGACGGGAAACCCGTTACAGGAGCCTATAAGATACGGCTGAACTACGCCGAAATTCCCGTGCTGATTCATTATACCGATAAGGATTTGCTCACCATTGGAGCTGGTTTTTCGTATGGACGATTGGTAGGTGTCCAGGAATGGGAACACGGAAGAATTGTAGAATCCACCACACTTAACAGCAACACCTACAACAATCACGACTTTAATTATATCATTGATGTCAGGATTAAGCTGAAAGGCCATTTAAAATTGTCGGCCCGATACCAGAACAGCATGATAAAAATCCGCACCCGTGAATTTATCAACACCAACGGCGATAACTGGTCACGCGATCAATACAACAAAGTTTTAACCTTTCGGTTGATCTATGTGTTTAATGAGAGCAAAAGCAGGGAATTGCAAAAAAATAAGAGAAGTCAATAAAATGAAAACGGCACATGACTGGATTAGCACGCTTCAACTTCAACCGCATCCTGAAGGAGGTTGGTTTAAAGAAGTTTATCGTTCATCGGAAAGCATCCCGACAGAAGGTCTCCCCCGCCGCTTTCCTGAGGCACGTTCCATGGCAACCGCTATCTACTTTTTGCTTGAGATGGATGACATTTCTGTATTTCACCGGATTAAATCCGATGAAACCTGGCATTTTTATGACGGTGACCCCCTTGAAATTCATGTGATCGATCAAGACGGTAACTATCAACGTAATTTATTGGGGTTAAACCCGGCAGAAGGTTTTATGCCACAGGTAACCATTCCCCACGGACAGTGGTTCGCGGCGCGTTCGCTGGGTAAATTTACCCTGGTAGGCTGCACCGTTTCCCCTGGTTTTGATTTTCATGATTTTAAAATGGCCTCGTATATCGAACTAACGAATCAGTTCCCCCTGCACATCGCATTAATCAAACAGTTTACCAAACAACTATGAACTATACACTTGGGGAATCGCTGTTGGATATCATTTTTACCAACCTGAACGATGTGGCCGCAAAACCCGGTGGTTCGATGCTAAATACCGCCATCTCGCTTGGAAGAATGAACCTGCCGGTGACGCACATCAGCGAAATGGGGTCGAACATGGTAGCGGATATGATGCTCGATTTCCTTAATAAAAACGGGGTAAACACCGACTATATCACACAGTATGAAGGCGAAAACACCTCGGTGGCTTTGGCTTTTCTCGATCAGAAAAAAAAACCAACCTATCAGTTTGTAAATGCATATCCAGGCGTCAGAAAATTAAAATTGCCCCCTGTGTTTCATGGCGGAGATATCATCTTGTTTGGTTCACTTTATTCCATCTCCACTCCTATCCGTAACGATATACTCACTTGCATACAGAAGGCAAAAAACGCAGGGAGTTTGGTGCTGCTCGATCCCAACATCCGCCACAAACACCACCTGGAAGAAAAACAAGTTGTAGGTGCTATGCTCGAAAATCTTCGACTGGCCCATATCATCAAAGCGTCTGATGAAGATTGCGCCAATCTGTTTGGAAACAATTCACCGGAAATATACTTGGAGACCTTGTCTCAGATCAATGCACATGCACTGATTATTTTAACCATGGGCGCAGACGGTGCCATGGCCCGGTTCAAAAACATAGAAGTAAAAATGGATGCCATTCAGGTGGAAGTGGTTAGTACCATTGGTGCCGGGGATGCGTTTAATGCCGGTTTGATTTCAGCCTTTCAAACCTTGGAAATAAATCCCGGTAACCTGCAAGATATCAACCTCCATCAACTGAAAACAATCCTTGAAAAAGGCATCCAGACAGCTGCCACGGTGTGTTGCTCGATTGAGAATTACATTCCGGCAACTACCTGCGTCTAAAGGTAGCTTTGGCTTTATTGGTATATTCACTAAATTTATCACGCAAGTCGCCCATTTCTTCCTTGATGGCTTTTTCAATGTTTGAAATATTGACCGGTGCACCGTACATTTCGAGCTTATCGGCTATGGTGCGGGCAGCGGGAACCACAATCCACAATATGACATATACAAAAGGACTAAGCCCGGATAAAGTAGCCACCACGAAGGCCATGCGAAACCAAGTAGGGTCTACATCAAAATAGGCACTTAACCCAGAACAAACACCACCTATTATTCGGTGGTCCATATCACGGAAAAGCCGTTTTCGGCGGGTGTTATAGATAATTCTATGATCCACATGTTCCGTTTCCTGTTCATCAAAATCAACCGGATTGCCCATGATGGCCATCATGATGTCGATGTCTTTCATCGAAAGTACCTGATGCTCTTTATTCAGTTGTTGTTGGAACAATTCCGCGATGCGCGATTCGATATCATTGATGATTTCGTCACATGCCTGACTGTTTTTAAAATGCGATTGTATCGAATCGAGGTATTGCTTTAGTTTCAGGTAAGCATCCTCCTCCACTTGAAATTGGATGCCCCGGAGGTTTAAATTAATGATCGTTTTCATCTGTTGAATTTTTTTGATTCATTATTTGATTTACCGAACTGGTCAGTGCCAGCCAGGTATTATGTAATGTATTGAGCAAATTTTCTCCCTCCTCTGTCAACCGATAATATTTACGAGGAGGTCCCGACAACGACTCTTCCCATCTATAACTGAGCACACCTTCATTTTTCAATCTGGATAACAAGGGATAAATTGTGCCTTCAACCACCACCAGATCAGCATCTTTTAATGTTTTCAGTATATCCGAAGTATAGACTTCATTACCTGAAATTACTGAAAGTATGCACATTTCGAGCACACCCTTTCGCATTTGTGTATAATTTCTTTCTTCTTTCACAACGCAAATATAATAAGATTTTATGTATTATGTTATACATAGTACTATATTTTATTAACATTTTTGTTCAATTATCCGGGTATTAAAAATTAACCTGTAGTCTGGTTTCGGAAAGTCGGAAGCACTATCTTTGTGAATAACTTATAAATAACATGCGTGTACTTATTTTAAACGGACCAAACTTAAACCTGACAGGAAAACGGGAAATAGAGCTCTATGGGAAGGTGAGTTTTGATGACTATTTGGACACGCTTCGTGAGGAGTTCCCTGGCCTGGTCATAAGCTATGCTCAATCGAATGTCGAGGGTGAATTGATTAATTTTTTGCAGGAAGCCAATACAAGCGTAGAGGCCGTTGTTCTAAATGCCGGTGCCTATACCCACACCTCAATCGCTTTAGGGGATGCCGTTAAATCGCTTGATATTCCTGTTATTGAAGTGCATATCAGTCCTATTTTCTCCAGGGAAACTTTCAGGCATACTTCCTACATTGCACCTCATTGCATGGGAACGATTGCAGGTTTTGGGCTTGGATCGTATCGGCTGGCACTTTTCCAATTGATGAAATAGTTCTGTCTAAAAAGGTAAAAGTACAATTTCAGCCACTTTTACCCCTCCCTGCCTGCCGGCAGACAGGAATCCCCTAAAGGGGAAGTGGCTGAAATTCAGTTCTTTCAATTTTTATACCGGACTCATGAAATAATCAAGAAAAATGTTCCGGATTTAAATCAGTAAACTTCTTTTTCTGCCAAAGATAATGATCGAAGGCGATGTTCCCACCATATAGGCATGAAACCTTGGTTTGGAGTAGGTTCTTACGTTTCTTCTTCAAGACTTTAAAATGCGAATAGAAATAGAAATGGGCTCTGATAACAGCCGCAAAATCTTTTACGCCGCCCTGTAATAAAAATTTAAGCGCGGCAGCACCATCCAGAAACAAACGAGCGATAAATACTTTCATCAATCGGTTGTCTGGCAGGTTTTTGTACAAAAGCACGAAGTTGTTTCTAAAATTAAGGTAGGTTTTACGTGCCGAACTCTTGGGCAAAGTACCTCCACCGATGTGAAACACGACTGACTGCGGACAGACCATGATTTTATATCCCCTATTTTTTGCTCTCCAGCAAAAATCAATTTCTTCCATGTGAGCGAAAAAATCATTATCCAGACCACCCAACTGGTGATAAACTTCGGCACGGACAAATAAACAGGCACCCGTTGCCCAAAACACTTCTATTGCATCATCATATTGTTGTTGATCGGTTTCCAGGTGCTGAAACAACCGACCCCTGCAAAACGGATAGCCATACTTATCCAAAAACCCGCCACTTGCTCCCGCATATTCAAAATCCGGTTTGTTGTAATACGACCTTATTTTTGGCTGACAAGCTGCAGTGGTGATATCCCGGTCCATCAGCTGAATAACCGGTTCAATCCAATTTGGAGTAACCTCTATATCAGAGTTTAATAAGACATAATATTCAGCCTTTATCTGACTTAGCGCCTGATTATAGCCGGTAGAAAAACCACCGTTCGATTCATTTACAATCAGAGAAACCTGAGGAAATTTTTGCTTAAGCAGTTCAACAGAACCATCTGAAGAACAATTATCTGCCACCCAAACATCCGCTATCGGTTCACTATGTAACAACACATCGGGCAGGAATTTTTCGAGAAAACCCTTCCCATTATAATTTAGGATAACAACGGCAACTTTCTTCAACTCAGTTTATTTTTATCATTCTTCCAATGTAGCCATGTAATAGCCTCGTTTTATCCGACAAATATCGAAATAAACTACATCGAAATCAAATGCAGTTGCAATCTTTCTGATATTTCCTGAAACGGAGGTTTCAATTCAGAAAAAGGACGATTTAAATTAAGAGCCTGATCGATTATAATGCTGGTAGATATGGTGATAACGTTCAATCCTCCGACACTACCGACTGCCAGGCTGTAAATAGTTTTGAGTTGCCCCTCCGCCATAGGTATCGGGAATCATATCATCATCCAGGCTATAGGGATCCCATGTGCGGCGATAAATGACGGTTTGCCAGCGATAATTGTTTAATTCACCAATGGCATTGGAATGAATCAACTGAAAATCATTGGTCACCACGTCGTGAGAATAAAAAACAAACTTTTTATCATGCTGATCGCCCAGTTGATAATACTGCCAGATTTCATAAGGATAGGCAGCCGGTTCGTTGTAGTTTTCCGACTTGACATTGGGGGGGCCATATTGCAAATATACCCGTCCCCTATCGGTTTCATAGCCGGGCAAGGCAACCGATTTAAAATTATGATTTGCCTGATCCACCAGAACCAAATATTCCTGCCAGGCAAGTTCGGGATTCATTTCATTCCTTTGAATCCAGAAATTTAAAAAATATTTCTGCATGGTAGCCACATCCGCCGTGTTCAACTGCGTTTTGACATATTGTTGCTCCAATTGCGTGGAAATGGGGTTCAGGTATTTAATGTATTGAACGAGTGTGTCACGATTGGTGATGCGGCCGGCAAACGAATTTTCGGTTCTGAGCACCATTAAACTATTCAGGTTAAATTCCATATTGGCGTTGTGCCGCTGGAAAAACAACTCTTTCTGTGTCAACAACGTATTATTTCGATCGCGTGCTTCAACCACCAGCAGATAGTTCCCGCTGGGTAATTGGGAAATATCAAATGATGACATGACCACATTCACAGGCTCAGATTTGGTTTTTTTCATTTTGTAATACTGGTCCATCTTTTTGTCCACCTCGAAGGGTCTGATGTAATAGCTCAATAAATAGGTTTGATCACCCAGCACCGCCAGGCTATGATACAGCTCCACGTAAAACGACAATTGGTTTTCCTCTTGCGGGAAATAATTAAACACGAAGGGAGTGAGCGTATAGCCATTTTTCAGCATCGGTCCCGAGCCACCTTGCTTAAAAGAACTAAGCAATTCAATATCAGAAAACTGCATTTGCCCGGTTGGAAAATCCACTTCAATTTCAACCATACTTGAAACCGTATCGGCAGGTTTCAAATGATCGATCAAGGTCAGGAGCATTTTGTACTTTCCCTGCGGTAATGGATAACGTTGAACATCAATCATATTCGTCTGATTGATGGTGTCTTTGGTTTCAGGACTAAACAAATTGTATTTGGCAAAATCGACAATGGAATCATTCATCGTAAAAATGACTTGTATGTTAATTTGCCCTTGCCAGTTTCCGTTTGGCAATTGCTGATACTGAATGCTTTGCCCATCCACATTCAAATAGGTTTCGAGGTAGGGATTGTTGTCGGGCGTATTAAATGCCGCGTAATTCAGGTAGGCCCTCACGTTTTGGCCGGATAGCGATCCAAAAAGCAGGGCAAGTGCCAGTGATAAGAGTAATTTTGTTTTCATGGTTGCGATTTTTTTACCTTACAAAAGTAGAATAAATGACTAATGATGTCAATATACCAATCATTAGACTATCTAATTTGTTGAAAAGTTGTGTGTTGGGAGTGGATATTTTTGATTGAGGTGAAAACAGGACGTGAATGAGTGTAGATACATTAAATAACTACCAAAAGGGACTACATCAACTGTACCCATACAATACAACCAGCGACAAATGTCGTTATGCAGATGTTGAGCTTCAGGTTGAAAAAAGACACAGATAAACGAGAAAAAACAACGAAAGATGCAAAGAATGCAACAAAATAGTATTTGCATTACCCGAAAATATTTTTACTTTTACGCTTTATTGAAATCCATTCTATATGACCACTGCCTGCTCCGGAAAACCATACTCACATGCGCACAATCGGTTAAACACGTTTAGCGGGGTAAGTTGCAATGACCTGGGTGAGAACGGGGATAATCTTTTGCACCATGCTAAATGCAATAAACCATATAAAACCGTCATCCATATGAAACACAACGCATTGATATTATGTGTAATCAGAAAATTGCAGGCATCGCCCCAAAGTGGAAATAAGTGCAATAGTATTGTAGTTAGCAGGTAGTTACCTGTAATGCTAAAAAACGACACTGCATCGAGATTAAGCTGATAATAATAAATAAAATGGAAAGCACAGAACGATTTTGCAAAATAGTAAGACAACGGTCTCAAGAGAATAAACAAGCAATTGGATTACTTTCAAGAATGGGACTTACTGGACAAGTTATGTCGGTGTTAAGACAAGAACTAGACTCAATGGTTAGAGTGATTTTTTTACTTAGCTTATCATTGGACGAAAGAAATCACTCCTGTTTTCAGCGTTGGGACACCC
>Ga0100381_1000204_pt1 | contig 64328 bp, 59 predicted proteins | sample CryGeymeta201505_FD_80416 | JGI IMG/M metagenome (GOLD analysis project Ga0100381, IMG submission 80416) | Groundwater microbial communities from Crystal Geyser aquifers in Utah, USA - Crystal Geyser metaG 2015-05 | ecosystem: Environmental > Aquatic > Deep subsurface > Groundwater | place: USA...
AGTAAAGCAACGAAAAACCATCGCGAATCTCACGCTTGACCTTTGAAGGGAAGCCCTTGTAGTGAAAGTCGGGTCAGCGACTCACAATGCTCCCCTCTCCCGCTTGTGGGGGAGGGGACGTTGCGCCGGAGGATTGCTCCGTCGCCTCGCTCCTCGCATCGACGGGGCGCAGGACGCATCGCTCGCCGCACAGTGGCAGGCCGAGTGCGATGCACACCACGGCGGCCGGATGAAAGCCGCGAGAGGCGAACGCGAAGGGCCGACTTCGGGGCGGCGCAGAGAATCGGATCGGGGACCGGCCGGCCGCGAGACAGTCGGTGTGCCGGCGCTCGGCGCGCAGCGCGGTTCCGATTTGGGATAACGAACCGGCCGGGGTTCGGGCTAGACTGGGCGGCGCACGGTTTCCCCGAGGTCCCATGAGAGGAATCGCATTCAGGAGCGCCTTCGTGGCGGCATGTTCGCTCGCGATTGCGGTCGCCGCACAGGGCACCGAACCGAAGGATGGTCGCGTGCTCTATCTGCTCAACTGCGCCGGATGCCATCCGCTCCCGGACCCGCTTCCGCCGCAATTCGGCGGCGGAGAACTGGCAGGCGAATTCGCGCAACTGCCCGCCGGGCGCGTGTTCTTCATGCGCATTCCCGCCGCCGGGCCGGAGCGGCTTTCCGCAGCGGAGAACGAGCGCCTGATCGCCGAGGTGCGCAACTGGCGCAAGCACTGCCCGGTGATCGGTAGCGGTACGCCCTGGAACGGCCTGAGGCCGCCGGCACGCTGACGGCGCGATGCTCACGCGCATTGGCACTGCCTTGACGATCGCGGCCGCCGCCCTGACCGCTCCTGTCTGGGCAGCGAACCACGGGCTGGCCGCGCTCGCGCCGCTGCCCGCCTCGCCGCCGGTCGACCGCGCGATCGCCGAACTGGGACGCCATCTGTTCTTCGACAACCGCTTGTCCGCCGACGGCAGCCGCTCCTGCGCGAGCTGCCATGATCCCGCGCACGGCTGGAGCGACGGCCGGACGTTGGGGCGCGGGTACATGGGCGCCGAATACTTTCGCAACGTACCCGGGCTGGCGAACGTATGGCTGCGTTCCCGGCTGACCTGGGACGGCAGGTTGGACGGCGCGGATCTGCCGACTGCAGTGCGCGACATGGTGACCGAAGCGCACACCATGCAGGCCGACAGCCGCCTCGTGCAGGAACGCCTGAAGCAGATTCCCGCTTACGGCGAAATGTGGCGGGCAGCGTTCGGTCAGCGCGCCGAACCCTATGGTCCGCGCGCCTTCGTTGCGGTCGCGGAGTTCCTGAAGACGCTGCGCTCGCGCAATGCCCCGATCGACCGCTACCTGCGGGGCGAGCGCTCCGCACTGAGCCGGGAGCAGAGAATGGGCCTCGCGCTTTTCACCGGAAAGGCGGGCTGTATGCGCTGCCACCATGGCTCGCTCGCCTCCGATGGCGCGTTCCACCGGCTGGGCGTCCCGGAAAATCCGGCGGTCACCGCAGAGCCGCTGCGCCACATCACGATGCTGCGCCATTTTGCCACCAGCGGCATGCCGGCCTACATGAACGCGCGCGCGGACGTCGGGCTGTACGCGATCACCAAGGATGAGAACGACCGCGGCAGGTTTCTCACGCCGAGCCTGCGCGACCTGAAATACACGGCGCCGTACATGCACAACGGTGTGTTCGCCACGCTGGCGCAGACCGTGGACTTCCACGACCGCGGCGGTGGAACGGGATCGGAAATGAAGCCCTTGGGGCTGGCCGCGGTCGAGAAGAAACGGCTCGTCGCATTCCTGCTCGCGCTGAGCGGCGAGCCGCCCCGTATCGTGGCTCCGGTGCAGCCGGACTACGCGCTCCTGCCGCCGCCCGCGCCGCAGGCCCAGGCAGGTTCACCGGAACCCGCACCGGGGCTACCGGCAATTGCTCGCGCGCCACGCCCGCTCGCGACGCTGCCCCCGGTGCCGGTGCCCGCGGACAACCCCGTGACCGGCGACAAGGTGGCACTCGGCCGCCTGCTGTTCTTCGATCCCCGGCTCTCGGGCGACGGCACCACCGCATGTGCCGGATGTCATTTTCCGCAGCTCGGATGGGGCGAAGCGTCGCCGGTCTCCCGCGGCTATCCGGGCACGCGGCACTGGCGCAACACGCAGACGGTGTTCAATTCCGCGTACTACGACAAGCTGTTCTGGGACGGCTCGGTGACCAGCCTGGAAGCGCAGGCCGCGGCGGCGGCGGAAGGAGCGGTGGCGGGCAACGGAGATCCCGCAATGATGGAGATGCGGTTGCGCTTCGTCCCCGAGTATGTGGAGCGCTTCCGCAAGGTCTTCGGCACCGCATGGCCGCGAATCCACGATGCGTGGCGCGCCATCGCCGCCTTCGAGCGCACGCTGGTCTCCGATCCGGCGCAGGTGCCCTTCGACCGTTCCCTGAAGGGCGTCCCGAACGCACTTCGCGAGTCCCAGGCACGCGGCCTGACGTTGTTCAACGGCAAGGCGGGCTGCATTCGCTGCCACGACGGTCCGCTTGCCTCCGACGGGCGTTTCCATGCGACCGGAGTGCCCGAAAACCGCCTGGTACGCGGCGTGGCGCAGATCCAGATCACCCACCGCTGGCAGCAGTACCAGAGAGGCGTGCCGGAGCGCGTGTATCGCGAGGGCGCGCACGACCGCGGGCTCTACTACGTCAGCCTCGAGCCGAAAGACATCGGCAAGTTCCGCACGCCCAGCCTGCGCGAACTGAAGCATAGCGCGCCCTACATGCACAACGGCGTGTTCGCGATGCTCGAACAGGTGATCGAGTTCTACGACCGCGGCGGCGAAGACTCACCCAACAAGTCAGCCCTGCTCCAGCCGCTGCGGCTCGGCGACCAGGAGAAGCGGGATCTCGTTGCGTTCCTCGAAGCGCTCAGCATGGATCGCCTGCCGCACTACGATCCACCGGTCCTGCCACCCTACGCGCCCCTGCCACCGCAACAGCCGGCGCCGGGGCGGTAGGGCCGACCGGCGCCGGCCTTCGAATTTGCACCCGGTACCGCGGGCCTTCGCCTCAGCCCTCCGCGCGAAGCCAGAGGCAACGTCCTTTGCTTTCCCGCTCGATCTCGGCGAGCACGCGCTCGTGGGCGCGAAGCTCGTCCTCGGTCGCGCGCAGGATCTCCAGCGGGGGTCGCTCGGCCGGAACCGCGTCGGCGCCCTCGGCCGTGGCGAATTCCATCAGCAGGCTCTCCTGCCCGCGCGTCATCGCGAGATAGACGTCGGCGAGCAGCTCGGCATCAAGCAGCGCACCGTGCAGCGTGCGTTGCGAATGGTCGATGGAATAACGCTCGCACAGGGCCGCGAGCGAATTCTTGCGCCCTGGATGGTGGTCGCGCGCAAGCTTCAGGGTGTCGATCACGCGACGCGCGAGCTCCGCGACCTGGGGGCGGCCCGCGAGGCCGAGTTCGTGATCGAGAAAACCGATGTCGAAGGCGGCGTTGTGGATCACCAGCTCCGCGCCGCTCACGAACTCGACGAACTCGTCTGCGATCTCGGCGAACTTCGGCTTGTCGCGCAGGAACTCGTCGTCGATGCCGTGAATGGCGAGCGCACCGGCCTCGACCTCCCGCTCCGGGTTGAGATAGCAATGGAAGCGGCGCCCGGTGAGCCCGCGGTTCGCCAGCTCCACGCAGCCGATCTCGATCACCCGGTCGCCGCGCGCGACATCGAGCCCCGTCGTCTCGGTATCAAGTACGACCTGTCGCATCCCGTCTTCTCCCCTGTTCCTCGACACCGCGCCGCGCGAGGCCGTCGGCGCGCTCGTTTTCGGCATGGCCGGCATGGCCCCGGACCCAGTGCCACTCGATGCGGTGGCGCGAGGCGATCCGGTCGAGCGCCTGCCACAGATCGATGTTCTTGACCGGCCGCTTGTCGGCGGTGCGCCAGCCGCGCGCCTTCCAGGCGGCAAGCCATTCGCTGATGCCCTTCTGCACGTACTGCGAATCGGTGTAGACACGCACCGGCAGCGGGCGCCGGAGCGCGGACAGGGCCTCGATCACCGCGGTCAGTTCCATGCGGTTGTTGGTCGTGTTCGGCTCGCCCCCGTAGAGCTCCTTCTCGCGGGTGCCCGTTCGCAGCAGCGCACCCCAGCCTCCCGGGCCGGGATTTCCGCTGCACGCGCCGTCGGTGAAGATCTCGACCGGTTCCTCTTCCGGGCGCGCTTCCATCATCGATCTCCCGCTGCACGTCGCGCACGCGCGCCACCCGGCGCCGGATGCGGCTGCACGGAGAGGGGCTCCGGGCTGCGCTGGACGACGGGCGCGAGCGCCTTCGCCCGCGCCTTGCGGTCACGCCATGCCGGCTGGATCAGGCGCATTCCATGAACGCGCTTGACCGCCTGCACGACGTAGATCGCGCCCGCGATCGGCCACCAGCGCTCCCCCGCCTGTTCGACCCATCGCCAGCCACGGCCCCGCAACGGGCGCTTCAGCGCAGGTGCATAACAGCCGAAACTGCCGAGCTGCATCTCGAAGCCGAGCAGCGCCAGCCAGTCCTTGAGCCTCATGACGCTGAGGTAGCGCCCACGCCACGGAAACGGCGCCGGACCGCGGGTGAGGAAGCGCCGGATGCCCCAGAGGCTGAACGGATTGAAGCCGGTGATGATCACCTGTCCTTCAGGCACCAGCACGCGCTCGATCTCGCGCAAAATCTGGTGCGGGTGTTCGGCGAACTCCAGCGCGTGAGGCAACACCACCAGATCGATGCTGGTCGCCGCGAACGGCAGGCGGTACCAGTCGCTGCGGACCTCCCCGCCCTCGCGCCCGCACGCGAAGCGCAGCGGCATGCGGTTGGCGCGCAGGAGATCGCATTCGAGCATTCCGATCTGGAGCGCATTGAAACCGAAAATGTCGGCGACGAGCTGGTCGTGGCGGGCCTGTTCCCATGCCGCGACGTACTCGCCCTGAGGGCTCGCCAACCACTCGCTCAGTCCGGCGATTGACATTTCGACGACGCTGCACAAGACTGCTTCGCCATGGAGATCGTGCCGATTCGGGCTTTTCGGGACAACTACATCTGGGCGATCCACGAGGGCGGGCGTGCGGTCGTGGTCGACCCGGGCGAGGCCGCTCCAGTGGCTGCCCACCTCGCCGAACAGCGACTCGAACTCGACGCGATCCTCGTCACCCACCACCACCCGGATCACGTCGGCGGGATCGCTGCGCTCGCCTCGCGGGATGCGCTCTGCGTCTATGGTCCGGCAGCCGAGTCCATCCCCGGAGTGACGCGCCCGGTCGCGGCGCCGCAGACCGTGAGGCTGCCGGGAATCGGCATCGAACTCGCGGTGCTCGACGTGCCGGGCCACACCCGCGGCCATGTGGCCTATTATGGGGCAAACCTCCTGTTCTGTGGCGATACCCTCTTCGGCTGCGGCTGCGGCAGGCTGTTCGAAGGCAGCGCCGAACAGATGTGGCGCTCGCTCGGCAGGCTGGCCTCGCTGCCCGGCGAAACGTACGTTTTCAGCGCGCACGAGTACACGCAGGCCAACATCGGGTTCGCGCTCGAGGTCGAGCCGGGCAATGCGGCCCTGCGCAGGCGGGACGAGGAGGTGCGCAGGCGGCGCGCAGCGCTTCTCCCGACCCTTCCTTCCAGCATTGCCGAGGAGTGTGCGACCAATCCCTTCCTGCGCTGCGCCCAGCCCGAAGTGATCCGGGCCGCATCGAGATTCCGCGGCCGTCCGCTCGCGGATCCGGCCGAGGTGTTCGCCGCGCTGCGTGCGTGGAAGGACGGGTTCTGAAAACCGGCTAGCCGGACTCCGGCAGGGTGTAGTTGACGACCCGGTTCCGGCCCTGACGCTTGGCCTCGTAGAGGGCGGCATCCGCCCAGTGGACCAGATCGGATGCGCGATTCGATGCCTGCGGCATCATGGCTGCGCACCCGGCGCTGATCGTCACCACCTTCGAGGCTTCCGAACCGCCGTGGGGAACGGCGAGCGCCTCGATTCCCGCGCGCACCTTTTCCGCCATCGCCGCCGCACCCGCCGACTCGGTCTCCGGCAAAACGACGGTGAATTCTTCCCCTCCGAAGCGTGTCACGCGGTCGCCGGGGCGCCGCACCGATTGCTCGATCGAGCGCGCCACCCGACACAGGCATTCGTCGCCCGCCTGATGGCCGTACATGTCGTTGTACTGCTTGAAGAAGTCGATGTCGCACATGACCAGCGCAAGCGGGCGCTTCATGCGCACGCTGCGCCGCCACTCGCGCGCGAAGGTCTCGTCGAACTGGCGCCGGTTCGCGATGCCGGTGAGCCCGTCGATCGAGGACAGCCGGCGCAGCTCGCGATTGGCCACGTCCAGCTTGCGCGTGAGGGCGACCAGCGAGCCGCGCATTTGCAGAATGCGCTGCATCGCGCGCAGTTTCGAACCGAGCACCGTGGCGCTGACCGGCTTGGCCAGGTAGTCGTCGCCGCCCGCGGCGATCCCGCGTTCGAGATCCTCGTCGGTGTTGCGGGCGGTCAGGAAGATGATCGGCGTCCACTCGCCGTTGTGTTCCCTGGCGCGTATGCGCTCTGCGACCTGGAAGCCGTCGATGTCGGGCAGGATGATGTCGAGTAGAACGAGATCGGGCTTCTCACGCTCGTAGCTTTCCAGCCCGGCCGCACCGTCGATCGCAGGCAGCGCGGCGATCCCCAGCTTGTCGAGCTGGCGGCACACCGCATCGAGCGTAGTACGCGAATCTTCGATCACGAGAACCTTCATCGGCAGCCTCGCTCAATTCGTGTCATGTCCTCCGGCGGCCGCGTGCGGCCCCTCCCCCGCGAGAGCTTGCGAAGCGTGACAAAGTTGACGCCCGCATGCAGATAACGATAGCATCCCCGGCCGGAACTTGGGAGGGCTTCGCGTGGCAGAAAAACAACGACTGCGCGGTGTTGCGGCGGGACTCGCCGGGACGCTGTTGGCGATGGGCCTGGCGCTCCCAGCTCTCGCGCAGGACTACGGGAACGACGCTCGAAGCGACGACCCGGCCGATCTGCCTGGTGTGCGCGCGGTGGCCACATCCACCCTGGCCGCAACCCCCGCCGAAGCCCCGGCGGCTGCCGAAGTGAGCGCGACCGCCGGCCTCGATTCGCCCGCGACGGAAACCACCGCGCTCGAGCTTCGGGAGGTACGCGAGGTTCTTCCGCGCATCGCCACGGTCGATCTGGTTTCGGAACCGGAAGACATCTGGGAACGGCTGCGCAACGGATTCTCGATGCCCGAGCTCGACAGCCCGCTCGTAGGCCGGCAGCAGGCGTGGTACCTCAGCCATCCGCAGACGCTCGCGCGCATCGTGGAACGTTCGCGCCGCTATCTGTTTCACATCGTCGAGGAAATCGAGAAGCGCGGGCTGCCGACCGAGCTCGCGCTGCTGCCGATGGTCGAGAGCGCCTACAACCCGATGGCGCTCTCGCCGGCGCATGCTTCGGGACTGTGGCAGTTCATCCCCGCGACCGGGCGCAACTACAGCCTGCGCCAGAACTGGTGGGTGGACGAGCGCCGCGACATCGTGGCATCGACCAGCGCTGCGCTCGACTATCTGCGCGACATCTACGAGATGAACGGCGACTGGCATCTCGCACTCGCTTCCTACAACTGGGGCGAGAACGCGGTTGCGCGCGCGGTGGAGCGCAACACGGCAAAGGGCATGCCATCGGATTATCTGAGCCTGCCGATGCCGGTCGAAACACGCGACTACGTGCCGAAGCTCCAGGCCTTGAAGAACATTGTCGCCCAGCCGCAACTGTTCGGGATCGCCCTCGATCCGATCCCGAACCGCCCGTACTTCGCGACCGTCGAGAAACCCGCCGACATGGACATCGCGCTGGCGGCGCGGCTGGCCGAAGTTCCGCTGGAGGAATTCAGGGCGCTGAACCCCGCCTACAACCGTCCGGTCGCAAACGGCGCGGCGCGCCTCGCGCTGCCGGCCGACAAGGTCGAGACCTTCCTCGCCAATCTCGCGCGCCACAGCCGGCCGCTGGTGACCTGGCAGAGCTACACCTTGCGCAAGGGCGACCGGATCGAGCGCATTGCGCGCCACTTCGGCATTTCCGTCTCGAGGCTCAAGGAGGTCAACGGCATCACCGCGCGGATGAAGCTCGGGCCGGGACATTCTGTCCTCGTTCCCGCCCGCGATCCGCTGTCGGTCGCGGACACCCTGATCGTCAATCTGCCCCCGGAGCGGACGGCGGCGTCGACGCGCGCGGCGAGAGCGCGCAAAGCCCACGCGAGATCGCTCCGGACCCGGCCAGTTGCCACGGCCAAGGGAAAGCCGGCGAGCCGAGTCCGCAACGCGGCTGTCCGCAATGGCCGGTCCAGGGCCGCATCGAAGGGGCAGAGCGGCGACCGGCGCACCGTGGCGGCGGTCAAGGCCGCGGGAAAACGTACCGGCTCTCGCTCCTGACTGCCCGTCATACCCTCTGCGGCGACTGCACGCGGGCGATCGCGGTGCAGGGTGGCATTCGGCCCTCACCGATCCGTGCGAACCGTTTCGCCGCCGCGCTCCGCATGTTTTCGGCCACACCAGCGCATGGCGGCCGCAGGCGGATTGCGCCACCGACTATTCGACGGTCACCTTCCCCCGCCCCGACTTGACGGACGCGCGCCGCGTCTTGTCTTCCAGCCGCCTCGCGACCGCGCTCCGGGTGGGACGGCCTGGCCGGCGTTTTTTCGGAACCGCGGCGACGCTGGCGATCAGATCTTCCAACCGGCGCAGAGCTTCCGCCCGATTCTTTCCCAGGCTGCGGAATTCCTGCGCCTTGATGATGACCACGCCATCCTTGCTGATGCGCTGGTCGCCGAGTGCGAGGAGCCGCTCGCGAATCGCGTCCGGAAGCGAGGAGGCAACGATGTCGAAGCGCAGATGCACGGCGTTGGCAACCTTGTTGACGTTCTGCCCGCCGGCGCCCTGGGCCCGGATCGCGGTGATTTCGACCTCTTCCGGAAGAACGGCGATGCGGGCACGCATGCGGGAGATCCGGGAGCAGGCAGCTACGCCCTGTCTGTAGCGACAGTCAGGGGGCCCCCGCAGGCGCGCCTTGCTCGCCGAGCTCCTCGAGCCGTGCACGGACTGCGCGTTTGCCCAGTCCCCTCAGGGCAGCGATCGCACGCACTTGCGGCTCGCGCGGGCGCGTGCTTCCCGCTTCCCAGTTGTAGATGCTCTGCGCCGACACGCCCAGCAGTGTACCGAGGTCGGAAGCGGACAGTCCGAGCCGCCGCCGCTGCGCGCACAACCCCTTTGCACTGAACCGCACGCGGCCGCTGGGATCGGCAACCGCCGGGCTCGCGGTCTCCGTGACCACCCTCTTGTGAAGCCGGGAGAGTAGCTGTTCGAGTGCCGCCGCACGCCGCTTCAGCGCAGCAATTTCGGACCGATACTGCGCAGACGCCTTCTTAAGCCGCTGCGTTTCACTGCGCTGTTCCTTGCGTGCGATGCGCGCGATTTCTTCCTTCAGAACCGAGGCGATATTTGGCAATTTGGTTATCCTTTCGGTTATCAGAAATTCGTTCGGATCATCACGTCGCGATGTTGGCACCAACAATCCTGCGCACTCGAGATTGCGTGTGTCGTCGCCTGACCCGCCATCCACGCGGGGCAGGCGCAGAATCGATCGCCATCATCGCGGCGCGAAACCGTATTCTCGCATGCCGGGAAGTTTGGTGGCGTGCAATCGACGAGCGTCCGGGCAGCCTCGCCGGCGGATGCCCCTCCGGGTCGCAGAAGCGAGGATCCGGACGGCGATGGATGCGGGGTCGCATGGGCGCGGGCAATGCCGTTACGGGATGGCCAGCCCGGCGTGGTATGCATCCGGAATCCGGACAGCGCGCCGGAACGGGGACGCGGGCGCCGGGAGCAAGCCGGTAAGTGCGCGTGGCCCGCGCCGCCATGGAGCACCGTCGCAGCGAAAAATTTTTCTGGGACCACATCCGACGCACAAATGCACGCGCTGAATTCCCGCTGTTGAGATCGTCCTGCCGCGATCGAATGTGCTTGAAGACTTGGTCGGGGCGAGAAGATTCGAACTTCCGACCCCCTGCACCCCATGCAGGTGCGCTACCAGGCTGCGCTACGCCCCGACTCGCGGCGGATTATAGCAGCCCCAGGGCCGTGCGCCGCAGACTCGTCATTTGCGCAACAAGTCGATGATGGCATCGAGCGCCTTGCGCAGCCCGTCGGGATCACTCGATGACACACCCTCCGGTGTTTCCGGCTCGCCGGATGCATCGAAGCTCTCGAGCCGGTTGCGCGCGCCGCTGATGGTGAAGCCTTCGTCGTACAACAGTTCACGGATGCGACGAACCAGCAGGACCTCGTGATGCTGGTAGTAGCGCCGATTGCCCCGGCGCTTGACCGGCTTGAGCTGGGTGAACTCCTGTTCCCAGTAGCGAAGCACATGCGGCTTCACACCGCAGAGTTCGCTCACCTCCCCGATCGTGAAATAGCGCTTGGCCGGAATCGGTGGCAGATCCTCAGCGCTTGTCGCCATGGCCCGTGGCCTCCACGGCGGCTTTCAGCTTCTGGCTGGCATGGAACGTCACCACCCGTCGTGCCGTGATCGGGATCTCTTCGCCGGTCTTCGGGTTGCGGCCCGGCCGCTGAGGCTTGCTGCGCAACTGGAAATTCCCGAACCCGGACAGCTTCACGCCCTCGCCCTGCTCCAGGGCCACGCGGACTTCCTCGAAAAAGCCCTCCACCATGTCCTTGGCTTCGCGCTTGTTGAGCCCGACCTTTTCGAACAGGAGGTCGGCGAGATCGGCCTTGGTCAGCGTCATCTGCGTTCCGTCACGCTCTGAGCCGGGCGCCGAACCGGCCCTGCGCAACATGGGTCAGCAAAGCCACCGTCGCATCGGCTTCCGAATCTTCCAAAGTACGTTCAGTATCCTGCATAACTATGTGGAAAGCAATACTTTTTTCTCCAGGATCCACGCCCGGCCCCTGATAAAGGTCGAACAGGCGGAGTTCCCGCACCAGCGGCGGAGCGGCCGCGCGAAGGGCATCCAGGAGCTGGTCGGCGGCCACACCGCGGGGTACCACCAAGGCGAGATCCCGCAGCACCGGCGGGAAGCGCGAGGGCTCCCGGAAAGCGGGAACCGAGCGTTCCAGCAGCGGCTCCAGATCAAGTTCGAACACAACCGCACCGCCCCCCAGCTCGTAGCTTTGCAGCCAACGCGGATGAACCTCCCCGAGAAAGCCGATGTGCCGGTCACCAATCTTCACCGCCGCGCTGCGCCCGGGATGCAGGGCCGGGTGGCGCGCAGGCTCGAAGCGCGCTCCGGCCGGCGCGAGGAGGCTTTCCACGTCGGACTTGAGATCGAAGAAATCGACCGGCCGGGTCGCCACACCCCACTGTTCGGGCAGTGCGGGGCCCGCGCACAGCGCGCCGATGCGCATCGGCTGCCGGAATCCGGCCACGCCATCGCCCGCCGCGTCGCGGAAGAAACAGCGCCCGACCTCGAACAGCCGCACGCGTTCGATGCGCCGCTTCAGATTGGACGCGAGATTTGCAAGCAGGCCACCGATCAGGCTGGAGCGCATGACCGCCATCTGGGAAGCGATCGGATTGGCGAGCCGCACCGGTGCTTCATTGGCGCAGAAATCGCGCTCCCAGGCCGTTTCGACGAAGCTGAAGTTGATGACCTCCTGATAGTCCCTCGCGACCAGCGCTCGCTCGACCATGGCGATGCTGCGCCGGCCCTCGGCCGCTTCCGGCATCGCCACATGCGCGAGCGGCACCGGAACCGGGATGTTGTCATAGCCGTGCAGGCGCGCCAGCTCTTCGATGAGGTCTTCCTCGATCGAGACATCGAAGCGGTAGGACGGCGGCGTCACGACGAATTCCTCCGCCTCGCGCGTGTAGGCGAAGCCGAGACCGGAGAGCAGACCCTCGATCGTGTCCGCGGGCATCGCAACCCCGAGCACGCGCGCGACGCGGGAGCCACGTAGCCGGACGGGGTCGCGCCGCGGAAGCTCCGCGCAGGCTTCGCTCACCGGCCCGGCCACTCCGCCGCAGATCTCCAGAATCAGTCCGCTCGCGCGTTCGATCGCATTGCGCGCGCCCGCAAAATCGACGCCGCGTTCGTAGCGGTACGAGGCATCGCTCGCGAAGCCCAGGGCACGTGCCTTGCCGGCCACTGCCTGCGGATTGAAGAAGGCACTCTCCAGGAACAGCTCGGTGGTGGCGGCGCCGATGCCGCTTTCCTGCCCGCCCATGATCCCGGCGAGCGCGAGCGGCCGGGCGTCGTCGGCGATGAGCAGCATGTCCGCTTCGGGCTCGATGACTTGCCCATTGAGCAGCACCATCCGCTCGCCGGGCCGCGCGAAACGCGCCTGGATGGTTCCGCACAGCAGGGCGTTGTCGAATGCGTGCAGCGGCTGTCCCAGTTCGAGCATGACGTAGTTCGTGACATCGACCACCGCGCTGATGGAACGGATGCCGGAGCGCTCGAGCCGGCGCTTCATCCAGTCCGGCGTCGCGGCACCGGCGTCGATCCCGCGGATGATCCGGCCGACGTAACGCGGGCAGGCCTGCGGGGCCGCGAGCTTCACTTCACGCCTCGCATCGGTGCCCGGCGACACCGGGTCCGCCTGCGGCCAGCGGAAGGGCATTCCCGTCAGCGCCGCCACTTCGCGCGCGATGCCTGCCAGGGACAGGCAGTCGCTGCGGTTCGGGGTGAGTTTCAGCGTGATGACGCGGTCATCGAGATCGAGCACCCGGCGCAGGTCGGCGCCGGGCGCCGCATCTGCGGGGAGCACCAGCAGGCCCGACTGGTCGGTGCCCAAACCGAGTTCCCGCGCCGAGCACAGCATGCCGTTCGACTCCACGCCGCGAAGCCGCGCCGCCTCGATCCGCATGCCCGGAAGTTCGGCGCCGAGCCGCGCACAGGGAACCTTCATTCCGGCAGCGACGTTGGGCGCGCCGCAGACGATCTGCAGCGCGGCGCGCTCGCCGACATCGACGCGGCAGACCCTGAGCTTGTCCGCGTTCGGATGCGGCTCGATTCCGAGCACGTGCCCGACGACGACCCCCGAAAAGGGCGGTGCCACCGGCTCGATGCTCTCCACCTCCAGCCCGGCCATCGTCAGCAGGTGGCCGAGTTCCGCGCTCGTGAGCGGCGGATCGACCAGGGCGCGAAGCCAGTTTTCGGAAAACTGCATGATCAGGCGAACTGCCCGAGGAAGCGCAAATCGCCGTCATAGAACAGGCGCAGATCGTTGATCCCGTAACGGAGCATCGTGAGCCGGTCGGGGCCCATTCCGAACGCGAATCCGAGGTAGCGCTCGCTGTCGATGCCGACCTGGCGCAGCACGTTGGGATGCACCATGCCCGAGCCGGCGATCTCCAGCCAGCCGGTGTGCCCGCACACGCGGCAGCCCTTCCCGGAGCAGAACACGCAGCCCATGTCGACTTCGGCCGAAGGTTCGGTGAACGGGAAGAAGGAGGGACGGAAGCGCACCGCGAGATCCTGCCTCTCGAAGAAGCGGCGCAGGAAATCCGTCAGCACACCCTTGAGGTCGGCGAAACTCACGTTCTCGTCGACCCACAGCCCCTCCACCTGATGAAACATCGGCGAATGGGTCGCGTCCGAGTCGACCCGATACACGCGTCCAGGCGCGATGATCCTCACCGGCGGCATCGGCGAGCGCCGGGCGTGGCGTGCCACATGCGCCTGCATATAGCGCACCTGAATCGGGCTCGTGTGGGTGCGCAGCAGCACGCCGGGCGCGTTCTCGATGTAGAACGTGTCGTGCATCGAGCGGGCCGGATGGTCGGCGGGCGTATTGAGCGCCGTGAAGTTGTGGAAGTCGGTCTCGATCTCCGGACCATCGGCGACGTCGAAACCGACCGACCGGAAAAGCTGTTCGATGCGCCCGAGCGTGCGGGTCACCGGATGCAGGCCGCCGACTCCCGCGCCCCGGCCGGGAAGGGTGACGTCGAGCGCTTCGCGCTGCAACTGGGCTTCGAGCGCGGCGGCCCGGAGCGCCTCGCGCCTGGACTGAAGCGCCGACTCGATGCTCTGCTTGGCGGCATTGATCGCTGCCCCCGCCGCCTTGCGCTCTGCGCCGGGAAGCTTTCCCAACCCCTTCAGCAGCTCGGTGACCGAGCCGTTGCGGCCGAGGAAACGCCCCTTGATACTCTCGAGGTGGGCCGGCTCGGTCGTCGATTCGAACTCCGAAACCGCCCAGGCGACGAGTTGCTCCAGCTCCTGCATGATTCACCACGCCACGATTGCGACCGCCGTACGCCCGCCTGCCGATCGGGCGGCGGTGCCCGATCGTTCCGCCGCGCCGCCTAGGCGGCGAGCGCCGCCTTCGCCTGATCCACGATCTTCGAGAAAGCAGGCTTGTCGAACACCGCCAGATCGGCCAGCACCTTGCGGTCGATGTCGATCGCAGCCTTCCTGAGGCCGTTCATCAGGCTGCTGTAGGTCACGCCCAGTTCGCGCGCCGCGGCGTTGATGCGGATCACCCAGAGGGCGCGGAACTGGCGCTTGCGCTGGCGGCGGTCGCGATACGCATACTGCCCCGCCTTCATCACTGCTTCCTTGGCGATGCGATAGACGTTCTTGCGGCGACCGCGGAATCCCTTGGCCTGCTCGAGGACCTTCTTGTGGCGCGCGTGCGCCGTCACACCCCGCTTGACTCGTGGCATCCCGGTTCTCCCTCAGGCATACGGCAGCATCGCGCGCACTGCCGCCTCATCGGAGGGGTGCACACTGGTCATCCCGCGAAGCTGGCGCTTCGACTTGGTCGTTCTCTTGGTCAGGATATGGCGCTTGAAGGCCTGGGAACGCTTGATCCCGCCGCCCGCGCGAATCTTGAAGCGCTTGGCGGCGCCACGCTTGGTTTTCATCTTCGGCATTTCAGACTCCGTCTTCGATGTGGCCGCCGGGAGGTTCCTCACGGAACGCTTTGCACCCCTGACCACTTGTTTCGGGCCACCGGCGCCCGCCGTCAGCCCGTCCGGGCGGCGCTCGCGCCCGTCTCGGTCGATCCAGCGGATCGACCGACATCCTTTGCCGATTTCTTCTTGATCGGCGACATCACCATCACGAGCTGGCGGCCCTCCATCCGCGGAAACTGCTCCACGGTGGCATAGGGCTCCAGCTCCGCCTTGATTCGCTCCAGCACCTTGAACCCCAGATCCTGATGCGCCATCTCGCGGCCCCGGAAGCGCAGCGTCACCTTCGCCTTGTCGCCTTCGCCCAGGAACCGCAACAGATTCCTCATCTTGATCTTGTAATCGCCCTCGTCCGTTCCAGGGCGGAACTTCACCTCCTTGACCTGTACCTGTTTCTGTTTCAAGCGCGCGTCGTGCGCCTTCTTGGCCTCGTGATACTTGAACTTCCCGAAATCCATCAACCGGCACACGGGCGGCTGTGCGAGCGGCGCAATCTCCACCAGATCCACGCCGGATTCCTGCGCGGCCGCGAGTGCGTGTTCCAAGGGAACGATCCCGATCTGCTGCCCGTCTTCGCCCATCAGTCGAACCTGGGGGGCGGTGATTTCCTGATTGAGACGCTGAGCCTTGCCGGTCTGAGCTATGGTTTGGTCTCCAAAGTTGACAATCACCGAGCCGTTTCGGCCCGCGTGTCGCGCTCCTGCTTCAGATGCGCGACCAACGCGTCGATGGACATCTGGCCGAGATCCCGGCCTCCCCTTGCCCGCACGGCCACCGTTGCGGCTGCCTTCTCCTTTTCGCCGACGACGATCAGGTAAGGCAGCTTCATGACGCTGTGTTCGCGTATTTTATAAGTGATCTTCTCGTTGCGCAAATCGGCAACTGCGCGCAGCCCCTCGCCGCGCAGCCTTTCCGCAACACTCGCGGCGTATCCGGCCTGGAGCGCGGAGATGTTGAGCACCGCCGCCTGCACCGGCGCGAGCCAGAGCGGAAACGCGCCGGCATGATGCTCGATGAGGATGCCGATGAAGCGCTCGAGCGAACCGAGCACCGCCCGGTGCAGCATGACCGGCGTGTGGCGCGCGTTGTCCTCGCCCACGTATTCGGCGCCCAGGCGCTGCGGCAGCGAGAAGTCGATCTGCAGGGTCCCGCATTGCCACACCCGGTTCAGGCAATCCCTGAGCGAAAATTCGATCTTCGGCCCGTAGAACGCACCCTCCCCGGCCTGCACTTCGTATCCGAGCCGCTTCGCATCGAGTGCCTCGGCGAGCGCGGCCTCGGCCCGGTCCCAGACCGCGTCGGAGCCGATCCGCTTCGCCGGCCGGGTCGAGAGCTTCACCAGCAGATCGCTGAATCCGAAATCGGCATACACCTCGCGCAAGAGGTCGATGAATGCCAGCGACTCCCCGAGCACCTGCGCTTCGGTGCAGAAGATATGCGCGTCGTCCTGGACGAAGCCACGCACCCGCATCAGGCCGTGCAGCGCACCCGAGGGTTCGTTGCGGTGGCAGGAACCGAATTCCGCCAGGCGCAGCGGAAGGTCGCGGTAGCTCCTGACGCCCTGGTTGAAGATCTGGACATGGCCGGGACAGTTCATCGGCTTGACCGCGTAGTCACGATTCTCGGAGGCGGTCGTGAACATGTGCTCGGCATAGTTCTCCCAGTGCCCCGAGCGCTCCCAGAGCAGCCGGTCCATGACCTGCGGCGTGCGCACCTCGAGATAGCCATGCGCGGAGAGCACGCGCCGCATGTACTGTTCGATCTGCTGCCAGACCGTCCAGCCATGCGGATGCCAGAAGACCATGCCGGGCGCCTCGTCCTGGAGATGGAACAGGTCCAGGCTCCGCCCGAGCTTGCGGTGGTCGCGCTTCTCCGCCTCCTCGAGCCGATGCAGGTGGGCGTCGAGATCGTCCTTCCTCGCCCAGGCCGTCCCGTAGATGCGCTGGAGCATCTCGTTGCGCGAATCGCCCCTCCAGTACGCGCCGGCCACCTTCATGAGCTTGAACACGCGCAGCCTGCCCGTCGAGGGCACGTGGGGGCCGCGGCACAGGTCGATGAACTCGCCCTGCCGGTACAGGGAGATCTCCTGGCCTTCCGGGATGGCCTCGATCAGCTCGGCCTTGTAGCGCTCGCCGATCGACCGGAAGAACGCGATCGCGCGCGCCCGCTCCCACACCTCGCGAGTCACCGGGAAGTCCTTCTTCGCCAGCTCGTGCATGCGGGCCTCGATGCGTGCGAGGTCTTCCGGCGTAAAGGCCCGCGAACAGGAAAAATCGTAATAGAAGCCGTTCTCGATCACCGGGCCGATCGTCACCTGTGCATCGGGAAACAGCTCCTTCACCGCATGGGCCAGCAGGTGAGCGGTGGAATGGCGCAGGACCGCCACGCCCTCGGGATCCCGCTCGGTGACGATCGCGAGCGCGGCGTCGGCTTCGATGCGGCACGAGGTGTCGACGAGTTTCCCGTCGAGCCTGCCGGCGAGGGCGGCGCGCGCGAGCCCGGCGCCGATCGAGGCGGCCGCTTCGGCCACCGTCACCGGCGATGCAAATTCCTTTTTCGTCCCATCCGGAAGGGTGATGACCGGCATTTCCGTACCCCGAAAAAAGCGAAGAGCCAGAAGAACGGCAGCGCTTCCGTCTCCTGACTCCCGTGTCCGCTGCAAGCGGCTCCGGCGTGGAACCGCCTTGATCTGGTAGGCGCGATTGGACTCGAACCAACGACCCCCACCATGTCAAGGTGGTGCTCTAACCAGCTGAGCTACGCGCCTGTTGCGGGGCGCATTCTATCGCACGAGCGAGCGCACGCGCAACGTGAAGCGGCTCAGCCCCATGCGGCGAGGAACTCGCGCCAGTGCGGCCGATCGATTGCGGAGAGATGGCTGCGCACCGCGGCGAATTCGGCCTCGGTGGCCGCCGGCGATGCGATCCCGCGCATGAGCTGGAAGCGAAGATAGACCAGGTAGGTGTTCAGGGCATCGGTCTCGCAGTAATCGCGGATCGCGCCGATCTCGCCGCGCCGGTAGGCCGGCCAGACCGCCGAGCCGTCCATCCCCAGCTTCCCCGGCAGGCGCATCAGTTTGGCGAGTTCGTCGAGCGGAGCGTTGGCACGCGGCTGATAGAGCGCGAGCAGATCCATCAGGTCGAGGTGGCGCGTGTGATAGCGGTTGATGTAGTTGTTGAAGCGGAACTCGCGGTCCTCGTCGCCCAGTTCCCAGTAGCGCGGTGCACGCACGCCGTGGACGAGACCGCGGTAGTGCAGCACCGGGAGATCGAATCCTCCGCCGTTCCAGGAAACGAGCTGGGGCGTGTACTTCTCGACGCCGTCGAAGAAGCGCTGGATGATCTCGCCTTCCCCCGACTCCGGCTCCGCGAGCGACCAGATGCGCAGCCCGCGGTCCTCGCGTAGCACGCACGAGATGACGACCACGCGCTGCAGGTGCAGCGGAAGGAAGTCGTTGCCGCTCGATGCGCGCCGGCGCTGGAACAGGAACTCCGCGACCTCCTCGTCGGCGAGCGAGGCCTCCAGCCCGTAGAGGGCGCGCGCGCCAGCGACGTCGGGGACGGTTTCGATGTCGAACGCGAGCACGGGCATCACTTGCGTACCCAGCGCCCCTGCTGGTCCTGCACCCACCAGCCCGGCTGCGCCTGTGCGAGGAACCGCGCGGCCAGCAGCGCGCGCACCTCGTCCGCCCGCGCGGGCGCGCCGGCTGCGCGCGCGACCTCCTGCGCGAGCTGCGCCCGCGCTTCGTTCTCCTTCGCAAGATCGTTGGCGAGCGGAAGCCGGCCGCGCGGCGGAATGCGCTCCGGCTCGCGCACCTGCACGCTGCCGTCGCGCGCCACACCGATGGCGCCCGAGGCGTAGTACGGAAGAAGGTACTTGTGCCGCTGGGCCATGTTGTGCCTGAGCACCACGGCGGGCGGCGAATTGACGTCGAGATTGAGCTGGGCCGCGGCCGGGTCCATCCCCGAAGCCGCGGCGAGCGCCATGGCGCCTGCCGCGGCCACCGACCGCAGCGCTCCCATCGCCTTGCTCCGTCGGGTCATGCCGGGAAGATTCCGGTCGAGAGATAGCGGTCGCCGCGGTCGCACACGATCGTCACGATGACGGCGTTCTCGACCCTGCGCGAGAGCCGCAGCGCGACCGCGACTGCTCCTCCCGAGGAGATTCCGGCGAAAATGCCTTCCTCGCGTGCGAGCCGGCGGGCCATTTCCTCGGCATCGGCCTGGCTCACCGATTCCAGCTCGTCGACCCGGGCGGGATCGTAGATCCTGGGCAGATAGGCCTCGGACCACTTGCGGATGCCCGGAATCTGCGAGCCTTCCTCCGGCTGGCAGCCGACGATGCGGATCGCCGGGTTCTTCTCCTTGAGCAAGCGCGACACACCCATGATCGTTCCGGTGGTGCCCATGCTGGATACGAAATGGGTCACGCGCCCGCCCGTGTCTCGCCAGATCTCGGGTCCGGTGCCTTCGTAGTGCGCAGCCGGATTGTCGGGATTGGCGAACTGGTCGAGGATGACGCCGCGGCCCTCGTCGCGCATCTTCTCGGCCACGTCGCGCGCGGCTTCCATGCCGCCCTGTTTCGGCGTGAGCACGATCTCGGCGCCGAACGCGCGCATGGTCTGGCGCCGCTCGATCGAGAGATGCTCGGGCATCACCAGGATCATGCGGTAGCCGCGCATCGCGGCGACCATCGCGAGCGCGATGCCGGTGTTGCCGCTGGTCGGCTCGATCAAGGTGCTGCCCGGAGCGATCTCGCCCCGCGCTTCGGCACTCCGGATCATCGACAGCGCAGGACGGTCCTTCACAGATCCGGCCGGATTGTTGCCTTCGAGCTTCGCGAGCACGACGTTGGTCGTCTCGCCCGGCAGCCGCTTGAGCCGCACCAGCGGCGTGTTGCCGACGAAATCCTCCAGCGTCTTCCACTCCACCGTCCCCACCTCTCGCGGATGCCTTGCCCGAAGCATGATAACCCTGTCAGGCCCGGGCGGCCGCGAGCCACGCAACGTAGCGCGACACTCCGGTCGCGACATCGGCGAAGGCGGCCGCGTAACCCGCTTCGCGCAGCGCCGAGATGTCCGCCTCGGTATGGCTCTGGTACTTGCCCCGCAGCGCCTCGGGAAAGGCGATGTACTCGATCAGCCCCTGTACGCGCATCTCCTCCAGGCTCAGCGCGCCGAGCTGCTGCATTGCACGGCAGGCATTGACGGTGGCCACCGCGACCTCGTTGAAGGTCTGGGCACGCCCGGTTCCGATGTTGAAGATGCCGGAGACCTCGGGATGGTCGAGCAGGAACAGGTTGATGTCGATGACATCGTCGATGAAGACGAAATCGCGCCGCTGCTCGCCGTCGCCGTAGCCGTCGCATCCCTCGAAGAGCTTCACCCGTTTCTCGGACCGGAACTCGTTGAAGAAATGGAAGGCGACCGAGGCCATGCGGCCCTTGTGCGCCTCGCGCGGGCCGTAGACGTTGAAATAGCGCAGGCCGGCCACCGGCGAGCCGGCATCGGCGAGGCGCCTGCGCACCACCTGGTCGAAGAGGAACTTGGAGTAGCCATAGACATTGAGCGGCGACTCGTTCGCGCGCGCTTCTCGGAACACGCGGCCTCCGCCATACACGGACGCGGACGAGGCGTACAGCAGCGGGATTTCCTGTTCGAGGCAGAAGTCGAGCAGGCTCAGGGAATAGCGATAGTTGTTTTCCATCATGTAGCGGCCGTCCTGTTCCATGGTGTCGGAACAGGCGCCCTGGTGCAGCACGGCATCCACCGCGCCGTCGAAGTTCCCGGCGCGCAGGTGCTCGAGGAATTCCGTCTTGTCGAGGTAGTCGGCGATCTCGCAGTCGACGAGGTTGCGGAACTTCTGCGCGCGGGTCAGGTTGTCGACGGCGATGATGCGGGTGACCCCGCGCTCGTTCAGCCGCTTGACCAGGTTGGAGCCGATGAATCCGGCGGCTCCGGTGACGATGTGATAGAGGGCCATCGCTTCAATCCTCAGTTTCCAGATCGCTCAGGTGGGCGACCGCGGTACCCAGTTTCCCGACCACCACCCCCGCGGCGCGGTTCGCGAACCGCATCGCGGAGACGATGTCCGCGCCCGCCGCCATCATCGCCGCCAGCGTCGCGATCACCGTGTCTCCCGCTCCGCTCACGTCATAGACTTCGCGCGCGCGCGTGGGTTCGTGCACCACGCCCTGCGCGCGAAACAGCGTCATGCCCTCCTCGGCGCGGGTCACCAGCAGGGCATCGACCCCCAGCCGTTCGCGCAGTCGCTGCGCGCGTGCGGCGAGATCGGCCTCGTTCGACCAGCGTCCGACGACTTCGCGAAGTTCCGCGCGATTCGGCGTGAGCAGCGTCGCGCCCGCGTAGCGCGCGTAGTCGTCGCCCTTCGGATCGACCAGCACGGTCTTGCCGAGCGCGCGCGCCGTCTGGATCATGCGCGCGATGTGCGCCAGCCCGCCCTTGCCGTAATCCGACAGGACCACCACGTCATGGCGGGGCATGATCGCCTCGAATTCGGCGAGCTTCGCCCGCAGCACCTCGTGTGCCGGCCAGTTCTCGAAGTCGATGCGCAGCAACTGCTGCTGGCGTCCGAGCACGCGCAGCTTGACCGTGGTCGCCAGATCGGGGTCGCGCTGCAGGCTGGACTCGATGCCCTCCTCGCCGAGCAGGCGCTCGATCGCGCGGCCCGCCTCGTCGGTTCCAACCACCGAAAGCAGCGCGATCCGGGCGCCCAGCGCCGCGATGTTGCGCGCGACGTTGGCCGCCCCGCCCAGGCGTTCTTCGGTGCGCTCGACCTTGACCACCGGCACCGGCGCTTCGGGAGAGATGCGCTCGACTTCGCCGAACCAGTAGCGGTCGAGCATCACGTCGCCGACCACCAGCACGCTGGCCCGGCCCGTGTCGGGAACGGCTTCGCGCGGGCTCACTGGCGTCCGATCCCGAAATAGCGGATGCCCAGCTCGCGCATGCGCTGCGGTTCGTAGAGATTCCTGCCATCGAAGACGATCGGCGACTTGAGTCGGCGCAGCAGCTCGTCGCAATCCGGGCTGCGGAATTCCTTCCACTCGGTCACGACGGCGAGCGCGTCCGCCCCGTCGAGCGCGGCAAGCGGGGAATCGGCATAGGCGATGCGCCGCTCGTCGCCGAAGATACGCCGCGCTTCGTTCATCGCCACCGGATCGTAGGCGCAGATCGTCGCCCCGCGCTCGAGCAGTTCGCGGATCAGGGTGCGGGCGGGCGCCTCGCGCATGTCGTCGGTGTTCGGCTTGAACGCGAGCCCCCAGACCGCGATGCGACGCCCATCGAGCCGCTCGCCCAGCTCGCCCGCGATCATGCGCGCGAGGACATGTTTCTGGGTCTCGTTCGCGCGCTCGACAGCGGAGAGCACCTCGAGCGGGCTGCCGGCGCCCGCCGCCGCGCTCAGCAGCGCCTTCACGTCCTTGGGAAAGCAGGAACCGCCGTAACCGCATCCGGCATACAGGAAGTGGTAGCCGATGCGCGGGTCGGAACCCATGCCCTGGCGCACCAGTTCGATGTCCGCGCCCAGCCGCCCGGCCAGGTTGGCGAGCTCGTTCATGAACGAGATGCGGGTGGCGAGCATGGCGTTCGCCGCATACTTGGTGAGCTCCGCCGAGCGCACGTCCATCACCAGCAGCCGCTCGTGATTGCGCTGGAAAGGGGAATAGAGGCTGCGCATCGCCGCGATCGCACGCGCATCGTCCGCGCCCACGATGATGCGGTCCGGCTTGAGGAAGTCCTCGACCGCGGCGCCCTCCTTGAGGAACTCCGGGTTGGAGACGACCGAGAATTCCGTGCGCAGGCCGCGTTCGGCGAGCACGGCCGCGATCGCCGCGCGCACCCTTTCCGCGGTGCCGACCGGCACGGTCGACTTGTCGACCACGATGCGGTATCCGTCCAGGTGCCGGCCGATGCTGCGGGCGACATCGAGGACATGCTGGAGATCTGCCGAGCCGTCCTCGTTGGGCGGCGTTCCGACAGCGATGAACTGCATCGTTCCGTACGCGACCCCGGTGGCCGCGTCGGTATCGAAGTGCAGCCGGCCGGCGGCGACGTTGCGCGCCACGACCGCTTCCAGGCCCGTTTCATGAATCGGGATTTCACCGGCGCGCAGCCGTTCGATCTTGGCGGCATCGACGTCGATGCACAGCACGTCGTTGCCCACCTCCGCGAGGCAGGCGCCGCTGACCAGGCCGACGTAGCCGGTGCCGAAAACGGTGATTTTCATCTCGATGGATCTCCGGTGATCGAAAAGGCGTGCGGGACGGGATCGTCGTCGCTTCAGGGCGCGAGATCGAACTCCTCGGTGCGCCGAGGGGGGTAGGTCTCCCATCCGCCGCAGGCCGGGCAGCGCCACTGGAACTGCCGCGCCTTGAATCCGCACTCGGAGCAGCGGTAACGGGCGACCCTGCGGGTGTGGGTGTGGATCAGGTTGCGGACGAGATCGAGATCGGACCGGCCTTCCGGCGGCGCGACCAGCAACTGCGCCTCGAGCAGCCGTTCCAGGGCAAGCAGCGTGGGGTTGCGGCTCAGTTCGTCACGCACCAGCACGTAGGCGGCCTGGGGACCGTTCGCATCCAGCTCCGAGCGGAACACCGCATCGAGCAGGTCGACCGAGGGGTGTTCTTCCAGGTAACCGCGCAAGAGCTGCAAGCCCTGTTCGGCGCGACCGAGCCTGTGGTGCGCGTCCATCAGGCGCTGCGCGACCAGCGAGAGATAAGCCGCGTTCTGGTGCTCGATCGCCTTCCACGCCTCGATGGCCGCTTCCGGATTGCCCGCAGCGGCTTCCAGATCGCCGAGCAGAATGTTGGCGCGCGCGCAATTGCGATGGATCGCGAGCGCCGCCTCCAGATGGCGCCGCGCCTCGTCCGGATGCGAGTGAGTCATCTCGTGCGAGGCGATTTCGCAATGGAAGTTGGCGACTTCGCTCTGGCGCAGATGCCCGGCCGAATCCGGGAGCGCCTGTGCGATCTCGATCGCCCGCGTCCAGTCCTTCTCCTGTTCGTAGACTTCGAGCAGGAATTTCTGCGCGGTCTCGCCGAGGGCGGTTTTCCGGAGCTTGAGGAAGGCCTCCTCCGCGCGATCCAGCAGCCCCGCCTTGAGGTAGTCCTGTCCGAGCTCGGACAGTGCATTGAGTCGTTCCGCTTCCGCCAGGCCTTCTCGCTCGATGACGTTGCGGTGCATGCGGATGGCGCGATCGAACTCGCCCCGCCGCCTGAACAGGCTGCCAAGCGCGAAGTGCAGCTCGATGGTCTGCGGATCGACCTTGACGGCTTCGATGAACGCCTCGATGGCACGGTCCTGCTGCTCGTTGAGCAGGAAATTCAGGCCCTGGAAATAGGAGCGCGGCAGTGAGCGCGATTCGCGCACGAGATGCCGGATGTCGATGCGCGCGGCGACCCACCCAAAGGCGAAGAACAGGGGCAGCGCGATGAGCCACCAGAGCTCGAATTCCATCGGTCAGGCTTGCTTCGCCCGCCGCTCGGCGGCTTCGCGCCGGGCGCGGATCAGCTCGCGCCGGCTGCGCACGAGGCTGGCGCCCGCGACGATGACGCCGAAGGCCGCTCCGGCGGCGAAGAAGATCAGGATCACGAAACTGAGCGGCAACTGCCACGACGCATCGAAAAGAAAGCGCAGCGTGACGCTCGTTCCGTTCCTCGCCGCGAGCACCAGGAGGAGCAGGAACAGCACGACGCGCAACGTCCAGATCAGGGCTTTCATGCCGGGGAACCTTTGAACGGCTCGCGCAGCCACCGTGTGGCGGCATCCATGCCGGGCGGATTCAGTCGCGCTGATCCACCCGCTGGCGCAGCTCCTTGCCTGCCTTGAAGTGCGGGACGAATTTCTCCGGAACCTCCACCTTCTCGCCCGACTTCGGGTTGCGCCCGACGCGCGGCGGCCGGTGGCTGAGCGAGAAGCTGCCGAAACCGCGGATCTCGATCCGGCTGCCGCGCGTGAGCGAGCCGATCATCGCATCGATGATCATCTTCACCGCAGTATCCGCATCCTTCGCGGTGAGCTGCGGGAAGCGCGCGGCGAGCCGCACGATCAGCTCCGACCGTGTCATGACTGCCGGGTCAGGAAGAGCGGCTGCTGTCCATCTTGGCCTTGAGGAGCGCGCCCAGATTGGTGGTGCCGGTCGCCGCCGTGCTCTCGGATGCGAGCTTCTGCATGGCCTGGCTCTGCTCCGCCTGCTCGCGCGCCTTCACCGACAGGTTGATGGAGCGGGCCTTGCGATCGACGTTGATGATCATGACCTCGACCGTATCGCCCGCCTTGTACAGGTTGTTCAGGTCGTCGACACGCTCGCGCGAGGCCTCCGAGGCGCGCAGATAGCCCTCGATGCCCTCATCGAGCTGGACCACGGCGCCGCGGGCGTCCAGGCTCTTCACCACGCCCTTGACCACGCTGTTCTTGTCGTGGGTGGCGATGTACGAGGTGAAGGGATCGCCTTCCATCTGCTTGATCCCCAGCGAAATGCGTTCGCGCTCGACGTCGATCGACAGCACCATGGCATCGACCTCGTCGCCCTTCTTGAAGTGCTGCACGGCCTGCTCGCCGGGCTGCGACCATGACAGGTCGGACAGATGCACCAGCCCGTCGATGCCTCCGGACAGACCGATGAACACACCGAAGTCGGTGATGGACTTGATCTGCCCCGTCACCTTGTCGCCCTTCTTGTGGTTCACCGCGAAGTCTTCCCACGGGTTCGGCATGCACTGCTTCATGCCGAGCGAGATGCGGCGCCGGTCCTCGTCGATCTCGAGCACCATCACCTCGACCTCGTCGCCGAGCTGCACCACCTTGGTCGGATGCACGTTCTTGTTGGTCCAGTCCATCTCGGAGACGTGCACCAGGCCTTCGATGCCGGACTCGATCTCCACGAATGCGCCGTAGTCGGTCAGGTTGGTGACCTTGCCGAACAGCCGCGTTCCCTGCGGGTAGCGCCGCCCGATGCCCACCCACGGATCCTCGCCCAACTGCTTGAGGCCGAGCGAGACCCGGTTCTTCTCCTGGTCGAACTTGAGCACCTTGGCCGTCACCTCGTCGCCGACCGAAAGCACTTCCGAGGGGTGGCGCACGCGCCGCCACGCCAGATCGGTGATGTGCAGCAGACCGTCGATGCCGCCCAGGTCGATGAACGCGCCGTAATCGGTGATGTTCTTGACGATGCCCTTGACGACCGTGCCTTCCTTCAGGGTTTCGAGCAGCTTGGTGCGCTCCTCGCCGGCGCTCGCCTCGAGCACGGCGCGGCGCGAGAGCACGACGTTGTTGCGGCGGCGATCGAGCTTGATGACCTTGAACTCGAATTCCTTGCCCTCATAGGGCGTGGTGTCCTTGACCGGCCGCATGTCGACCAGCGAGCCGGGCAGGAAGGCGCGAATGCCGTTCACCATCACGGTGAGGCCACCCTTCACCTTGCCGGTGATCGTTCCATTGACCAGGGTGGAATCGGTGAGCGCCTTGTCCAGATCGTTCCATGCGGCGATGCGCTTGGCCTTGTCGCGGCTCAGCCGCGTTTCGCCATAGCCGTCCTCGAGCGCCTCGATCGCGACGCTGACGTAGTCGCCGGCCTTGATCTCGACCTCGCCGCGGTCGTTGCGGAATTCCTCGATCGGGATGTAGCTTTCCGACTTCAGGCCGGCGTTGACCACCACGACGCTCGGTTCGACCCGAACGACCTCGGCGGTAATCACTTCGCCGGCACGCATTTCCTTGTGCTGCAGACTTTCCTCGAAAAGGGCAGCGAAACTTTCGGTGGCTTCGAGGGATGGAGAGGCTTGGGACGCAGTTGTCATGGAACACCCGATGCCGTGTCGTCACGGCGGAAAGGTTGAAAAAATGCCGCTTGCCCAGTGTTCTCAAGCGGCTCCGGCTTGCGGCCCCGCGCCGCCTTCCGCGGTCGATCGGGGCTGGTTCCCTTTCGCCAGAGTCAGCACGAATGCAACCGCGTCCTCGATCGTCATTTCCGTCGTATCGAGCAGCACGGCATCGCTGCACTTGCGCAAGGGAGCGTGCACCCGCGCAGCATCTCGTGCGTCGCGCTCGCGCAGCTCCTGCAAAAGGTCGTCCATGTTAGCAGGCAAGCCTTTTTCCATCAACTGTTTATGGCGTCTGCACGCGCGCGATTCAGGGCTCGCGACCAGGAACACCTTGGTTCGTGCGTCGGGAAAGACCACCGAGCCCATGTCGCGCCCTTCGGCCACCAGCCCTGGAGGCCGCCGGAAGGCGCGCTGCCGATCGAGCAGCGCGCACCGCACCGCACCGATCGCAGCGAGCCGGGAGGCTGCCGCGGAGATGTCTTCGCCGCGCAGCTCGCGCCCGACCTCGCGCCGGTCCAGAAACACCTCATTTCCGGCGAACTCGGCGGCGAGATCCGTCGCAAGGGCCGCGAGCCCGGCCTCATCCTCGAGCCCGACGGCGGCTCGCCGCGCCGCAAGCGCGACCAGCCGGTAGAGCGCGCCGCTGTCCAGATAATGCCAGCCGAGCGCGCGCGCCACCCGCGAGGCGACCGTGCCCTTGCCGGAAGCCGAGGGCCCGTCGATGGCGATGACCGGTACCGGTTCCGTCACGATTCCAGAATGCGCGCGAAGCGCTCGAAATAGTCCGGGAAGGTCTTGGAGACGCAGGCCGGGTCCATGATCCTGATCGGCACGCCCGCGAGGCAGGCGAGCGAAAAGCACATCGCCATGCGGTGGTCGTCGTAGGTGTCGATCACGGCTCCCGCCGTGAGCCTTCCGCCGGGGGGCGGGCACACGTGCAGGCTGTCCGCGTCCTCCTCGACCAGGGCCCCGAGCTTGCGCAGTTCGGTCGCCATGGCATGCAGGCGGTCGGTCTCCTTGACCCGCCAGTTGCCGATGTTGCGCAGATGGCTCCGGCCTTCGGCGAACAGGGCGAGCACCGCGAGCGTCATCGCGGCGTCCGGGATCGCGTTGAGATCCAGATCGAAGGCCCGCAGCGCACCCGTGGCCGGCCCTTGCGCCTGGATCCAGTCCTCGCCCATCGTGATGCGGGCACCCATCGCAGCGAGCGCCTCGGCGAAGCGCACGTCGCCCTGGACGCTGTCGCGCCCGACGCCGAGCACCCGCACCGGCCCCCCGCCGATGGCTCCGGAGCCGAGGAAGTAGGAAGCCGCCGTCGCGTCTCCCTCGACGCGAAGGTTCCCCGGGCTGCGATATCCCGCCCCGGCCGGAATGCGAAACCGGCGAGCGTCTTCGCGCGCCACCTCGACGCCGAAGCGCGCCATCAGCCCGAGGGTGATCTCGACGTAGGGCCGGGAGACGAGCTCGCCCTCGACCTCGATCACGGCCTCGCGCCGGGCGAGCGGAGCCGCCATCAGAAGCGCAGTGAGGAACTGGCTGGAGATCGCCCCGCTCACCGCGACGCAATCGAGCGAACGGATGGATGCGGGAAAGATCTCCAGCGGCGGATAACCCTCCCGGCCGAGATAGCGGATGTCGGCGCCGACCCGGGTGAGCGCCTCGACCAGGTCGCCGATCGGCCGCTCGTGCATGCGCGCGCTGCCGGAGAGCCGATAGTGGCCGCCGCCAAGCGCCAGCACGGCGGTGAGCGGGCGCAGCGCGGTACCGGCATTGCCGAGGAAAAGCTCGGCCTCCGTGACCGGAAACGCCCCTCCGGTTCCAGTCACGAGCAGGTCGCCCTCCTTCGCCAGCCGTTTCCACCCCACACCCAGCGCGCCCAATGCATCGAGCATGCGATCCACGTCGTCGGCCCGAAGCAGGGAGCGGATTTCGGTCGTCCCGGTGGCGAGGGCGGCCAGCAACAGGCTGCGGTTGGAGATGCTCTTGGAACCCGGAGCCGCGACTTCGCCCCGCGCCGAACGGCGCGCGGGCAGATCGAGGAAGGCCGCACTCACGGCTCTGCCGGTCGCGCGACGGCCCACGCGTTGCGTGCTTCGCGGGCATGCCGGAACAGCGACTCCAGCGCGGCGCCGTCGCCCGCCGCCAGCAGCTCGCGCAGGCGATCGAGTTCGCTGCCGTAGCGGGCGATCTCGGCGAGCAGGGCCTCGCGATTGGCGAGGCAGATGTCGCGCCACATCTCCGGATGGCTGGCGGCGATGCGGGTGAAATCGCGGAAGCCGCTCGCGGCGAAGCCGAACAGCATCTCGGCGTTCTCCCGCCGCGCGAGCGCGTCGACCAGGCAGAACGCGAGCACATGCGGAAGATGGCTCACCGCCGCGAACACGCGATCGTGCTCTTGCGGGTCCATCTCGGTGACGCGCGCCCCGCAGGATTCCCAGAACGCGCGCACGCGCGCCACGCTCCCGGGCGCATTCTCGGCGAGCGGCGTCACCACCACCCGCTTCCCGCGGAACAGGTCGGCCGAGGCCGCATCGACCCCGCTCTTTTCTGCGCCGGCGATCGGATGGGCGGGAACGAACCGGCCGATGCGCCGGCCGAGCGCCGCGCGTGCCGCCGCGACCACGTCGCCCTTGGTGCTGCCGGCGTCGGTGACGAGCGTATGCGCTTCGAGGTGCGGGGCGGCCGAATCCAGCGCCGCGCGCGTCTGGCCGACCGGCATCGAGAGCAGCACCAGGTCGGCGCCTGCCAGCGCATCGGCCCAGTCCGTGGCGGCGCGATCGATCACGCCAAGCGCGAGCGCGCGTGCGATCGATTCGCTCGAGCGGCCGAGTCCCACGATCTCGCCCACCGCGCCCGCGCGACGCAGCGCCGCAGCGCAGGAGCCGCCGATCAGCCCGACGCCGACGACGACCAGCTTCCCGATCGCGCGCGTCACCGCGTATGTCCTCAGTGTCCGCCCAGCGCCTTCGCCAGCGCTTCCAGGAAACGCTGATTCTCCGTTTCCAGACCGACCGTCACCCGAAGGTGCCGCGGCAGCCCGTAGTTGGCGATCGGCCGCACGATGATACCCTGCTCGAGCAGCCGCGCATTGACACGAGCCGCGTCGCCCGCATGGAAGGTGACGAAGTTGCCGTAGGAGGGAATGTAGCTCACGCCCATGCGCTCGAATCCGGCGACGAGCTGTGCCAGGCCGCGCCTGTTGTGCTCGTGGCTGGTGGCGACGAAGGCATCGTCGCCGAGCGCCGCCTGCGCGGCGGCGAGGGCGACGCTGCTCACGTTGAAGGGCTGGCGCACCCGGTTCATCAGGTCCGCGACCTCGGGATGCGCGAGGGCGAAGCCGACCCGCAGCCCCGCCAGTCCGTAGGCCTTGGAGAAGGTGCGCGTGAGCACCAGGTTCGGAAAGCGCGCGAGCCAGGCGACGCTGTTGTAGCGCAGCGGCAGCGGGAGATACTCGTTGTAGGCCTCGTCGAGCACCACCAGCACATCCTCCCGAACCCGCTCCATGAACAGCGCGAGCTGCTCGCCGCGGGCGAGCGTCCCGGTCGGATTGTTCGGATTGGCGACGAAGACGATGCGGGTGTGCGCGGTGATGGCCGAGAGCATCGCCTCCAGGTCGTGCCCGTACTCGCGGGCCGGCACCTCGATGCCGGCGGCGCCGGCCGCGCGCGTCGCGAGCGGATACACGGCGAAGGCATGCTGCGAATACACCGCCGCGCAGTCGCGCGACAGGAAGGCCCGTGCCGCCATCTCCAGCACGTCGTTGGAGCCGTTGCCGAGCACGATCGCGTCGTGCCCGACGCGGTAGCGCTGCGCGAGCGCGGCCTTGAGTTCGAATCCGTTTCCGTCCGGGTAGCGCGAGAGATCCTCGAGCGCCACGGCCGCGGCCTGTCTTGCCTTCGGACTCATGCCGAGCGGATTCTCGTTGGAGGCGAGCTTGATGATCTCATGGGCCGCGATGCCCATCTCGCGCGCAAGCTCCGAGATCGGCTTTCCCGGCTGGTAGGGGGAGATGGCCCGGATGTAATCGGGTGCGAGTCCAGCGAGCGTCATCGGAACCCTCCTCGCGTCAGAACACTTCCCTGGGATACGAGCCCAGGACCTTCAGGAACGCCGCCCGCTCCCGCACCCCCTCCAGCGCGGCCGCGACCGACGGCTCGGAGAGGTGTCCTTCGATGTCGATGAAGAACACATACTCCCACAGACCGGAACCGGACGGACGCGACTCCAGCTTGGTCATGCTGACGCCATTTTCCGCGAGCGGCGTCAGCAGCGCGACTATCGCGCCGGGGCGGTTGAGCGCTGAGCAGACGAAGCTGGTCTTGTCGTTGTCCGAAGGCCCGGCGGCGTGCCTGCCGAGCACCAGGAAACGGGTGGTGTTCTGCGGGTCGTCCTCGATGCTGCGCGCGAGGATTTCGAGCCCGTAGAGTTCGGCCGCGGCCTCGCCGGCGATCGCGCAGGACTGCGCATCCTCGGAGGCCATCCGCGCCGCCTCGGCGTTGCTCGCCACCGGAACGCGCGGAACGTTGGGCAGGTTGCGGTTGAGCCATTCGTGGCACTGGGCGAGCGACTGCGCGTGCGAGTACAGGCGCTTCGCTCCTTCCGCCGTCCCGCCCTTCGCCACCAGATGCTGGTCGACACGCAGGCCGATCTCGCCGCAGATCGTGAGCGGTGTGGCGAGCAGCAGATCGAGCGTGCGGCCGACCGCACCCTCGCTGGAGTTCTCGACCGGAACGACGCCGTAGCCCGCATTGCCGGCCTCGACGGCACGGAACACCTCGTCGATGGTCGCCAAGTCGAGCAGCCGCGGCGCGGCGCCGAACCGCTTGCGCGTCGCGCTCTCGGAAAAGGTTCCGCGCGGGCCCAGATAGGCGATGGTGAGAGGCTGCTCGAGCGCGAGACACGCCGACATGATCTCGCGGAACAGGTGGCGAACCGTGGCGGCATCGAGCGGCCCGGGATTGGCCGCGGCCAGCCGGGCGAGCACCTGGGCCTCGCGTTCGGGCCGCCACGCCGCCTCGCCCTTGAGCGCGCCGATCGCCTTCGCGAGGCCGGCGCGCCGGCTGACCCGGTCGAGCACCTCGTCGTCGAGGCGGTCGATCTCAAAGCGAAGCCGCGCCAGTTCCCGATCCATGGATTTCCGGCCGCGAGATGCGCCGCGCTACGCGACCGCCGGCAGGTAACGCACCGCGAGCACGCCTTCGATGTGCCCGAGCTCGTCCAGCGTTCCGGCCGGCACCGGGCTGTCGACTTCCACCAGCGTGTAGGCCATCTCTCCGCGCGACTTGTTGAGCATGTTGTGAATGTTGAGCCCGGCCTTCGCCATCGCGGTCGAGATCTGCCCCAGCATGTTGGGGACGTTCGCGTTGGCGATCGCGATCCGGAAACCCGCCTCGCGCGGCATCACTGCGCTCGGAAAGTTGACCGAATTCGTGATGTTGCCATTTTCGAGATAGTCCCGCAGTTCGTCCGCGACCATCGCCGCGCAGTTCTCCTCGGCCTCGCGCGTTGAAGCGCCCAGGTGCGGCAGCAGGATGACCTTCGGGCTGGCGCCGAGCGTGTTGCTCGGGAAATCGCTGACATAGTAGCGAAGCTGTTGGCCGGCGAGCGCAGCCAACACCGCCTCCTCGTTCACCACGCCGTCGCGCGAGAAGTTCAGCAACACCGCTCCCGAGCGCATCTGCCCGATGTTGGCGGAGTTGATGAGATCGCGCGTCGCCGGGATCAGGGGCACGTGGAGCGAGACGAAGTGCGCGCTGCGCAGCACCTCGGAGACGCTCCCGGCCTTCCTGACCTGCGAGGGAAGGCTCCAGGCCGCGTCAACGGTGATCTCGGGATCGTAGCCGAACACGTCCATGCCGAGGCGGATCGCCGCGTCCGCCACCAGGCAGCCGATCTTCCCCAGGCCGATCACGCCCAGCGTGTGGCCGCCGAGCTCGAATCCGGTGAATTGCTTCTTGCCGTCCTCGACCTTGCGGGCGAGTTCGGGATCGTCGGCGGCGAGCGTCTCCATGAACGAAAGCGCCCCCCTGAGGTTGCGCGCCGCAATCAGCATGCCGGCGACCACCAGCTCCTTGACCGCGTTGGCGTTCGCCCCCGGCGCGTTGAACACCGGAATGCCGCGCTTGCCGAGCGCCTTGACCGGCACGTTGTTGGTGCCCGCACCGGCCCGCGCGACCGCCTTGACGCTCGCCGGGATCTCCATGTGGTGCATGTCCGCGGAGCGCAGCAGAATCGCATCGGGGTGCGCGATGTCCTTGCCGACGACATAGCGCGGCGCGGGCAGGCGCTTGAGTCCGACCGGCGAGATCTGGTTCAGGACGAGAATCTGGAACGATCTGGAGGTCATGGCTGCGATTTTTTCCTCAGCCGTGCGCGCGCTCGAACTCGCCCATCCACGCGACGAGCGTGCGCACACCCTCGATCGGCATCGCGTTGTAGATGGATGCCCGCATGCCGCCCACGGAGCGGTGCCCCTTCAACTGCACCATGCCGTGCTCCTTCGCGCCCGCGAGGAAGGCCTCGTCGAGCCGCGGGTCGCGCAGCGTGAAGGGCACGTTCATCCGCGAGCGGTCCTCGCTGCGCACCGGGCTGACGAAGAACCGGCTCGCGTCGAGGAAATCGTAGAGCAGCTTCGCCTTCGCGATGTTCCGGCGCTCCATCTCCGCGAGTCCGCCCTGCCGTTTCAGCCATTGGAAGACCAGCCCGGCGACGTAGATCGAATAGGTCGGGGGCGTGTTGTACATCGAGCCGTTCTCGACGTGCGTCTTGTAGTCGAGCATCACCGGGGTCTTCGCCGCCGCCTGTCCGACCAGATCCTCGCGCACGATCACGAGGGTGAGCCCGGCCGGGCCGATGTTCTTCTGTGCGCCGGCGTAGATGAGGCCGTAGCGGGCGACATCGACCGGACGCGACAGGATGTCCGAGGACATGTCGGCGACCAGCGGCACCGCGCCGGTCTGCGGAGTCCAGTGATATTCGACCCCGCCGATGGTCTCGTTGGCGGTGATGTGAACGTAGGCGGCGTCCGGGGAGAGCTTCCACTCGGCCTGCCCGGGAAGGTAGGTGAACTTGCGGTCCTCGCCCGAGGCGGCCACGTTCACCTCGCAGAACAGCCTTGCCTCCTTGATCGCCTTCTTCGCCCATTCGCCGCTATGGACGTAGTCCGCCCGCGCCTTCCCGCGCAGCAGGTTGAGCGGCACCATGGCGAACTGGAGCGTCGCCCCGCCCTGCAGGAACAGGACCTTGTAGTCGGCGGGAATGGCGAGCAGCTCGCGCAGGTCGGCCTCGGCCCGGGCCTGGATCGACATGTATTCCTTGCCGCGGTGGCTCATCTCCATCACCGACTGGCCGCTCGCGTGCCAGTCGAGCATCTCGGCGGCCGCCTGTTCGAGCACTTCGGCCGGAAGTGCCGCCGGCCCGGCGGCGAAGTTCAACACGCGTGTCATGATTTCGCTACTCCTCTTCAGTTTCCACAACCTTTTCGATCCCGGACAGCCGGGTGCCCTCGTCGAGCGCGATCAGGGTCACGCCCTGGGCCGAGCGGCTGGTCTCGCGGATTTCCCGCACCGGCGTGCGGATCAGCACGCCGCCGGTGGACACCAGCATCACTTCGTCGTCCTCGCCCGCCAGCACCGCCGCCACCAGCGCGCCGTTGCGGCTGCTCGTCTGGATGGCGATCATGCCCTTGGTGCCTCGGCCGTGGCGGGTGTATTCGGAGATCGCAGTGCGCTTGCCGAAGCCGTTCTCGGTCGCGGTGAGCACCCACCAGTCCTCGCCCTTGGCCGCAAGCATCGAGATCACGCGCTGACCCTCCTCGAGCGACATGCCGCGCACCCCGCGCGCGGTGCGGCCCATGGCGCGCACGTCCTGTTCGGAGAAGCGCACCGCCTTGCCGGCGTCGGAAAACAGCATGATGTCGTAGCTGCCGTCGGTGATCGCCACCCCGACCAGGTAGTCGTCCGGATCGAGATCGACGGCGATGATCCCCGCCTGGCGCGGGTTCGCGAAGCTCGCGAGCGGGGTCTTCTTGACCGTGCCGCGCGCCGTCGCCATGAACACGAAATGGCCTTCGTCGAACTCGTGCACCGGCTGCACCGCGGTGATCTTCTCGCCCCCTTCGAGCGGAAAAAGATTGACGACCGGCTTGCCGCGGCTCGCCCGCGCGCCCTGCGGCAGCTCGTAGGCCTTGATCCAATAGACGCGCCCGCGGTTCGAGAACGAGAGGATGTGGTCGTGGCTGTGGGCGATGAACAGGCAGTCGATGAAGTCGTCCTGCTTGACCGCGGTCGCCTGCCTGCCGCGCCCCCCCCGCTTCTGCGCCTGGTAGTCGGCGAGCGGCTGCCTCTTGATGTAGCCGCCGTGCGAGATCGTGATCACGACGTCGTGCGGGGTGATCAGATCCTCGATGTCGATGTCCTGGGCCGAGGCGACGATCTCGGAGCGGCGCGGATCGCCGAATTCCTGCCTGGCCTGCGCGAGTTCCTCGCTGATGATGCGGGTGATGCGCCCGGGGTGCGCCAGGATGTCGACGAGATCGACGACCACGCCCATCACCTCGCGGTACTCGGCGATGATCTTGTCCTGCTCGAGGCCGGTCAGGCGCTGGAGCTGCATCTCCAGGATGCGCTGCGCCTGCACCACCGAGAGCCGGTATCCGTCCCCGCTCAGCCCGAACTCCTCGCCCAGATCGTTCGGCCGCGAGGCTTCCTCGATCACCCCGGCGAGCATCTCCTCCACCAGCGCGGAGCGCCAGGTGCGCGCCATCAGCTCGCGCCTGGCCTCGGCCGGGGCGGGCGCCGCCTTGATCAGTGCGATCACCTCGTCGACGTTGGACAGCGCGACCGCGAGGCCCTCGAGCACGTGGGCGCGCTCGCGCGCCTTGCGCAGATCGAAGACCGTGCGCCGTGTGACCACCTCGCGCCGGTGCGCGAGGAAGCACTCCAGCATCTGCCTGAGGTTGAGCACCCGCGGCTTGCCGTCGACCAGCGCGACCATGTTGATGCCGAAGCTGTCCTGGAGCTGCGTCTGCTTGAACAGGTTGTTCAGCACGACCTCCGGCATCTCGCCGCGCTTCAGTTCGATCACCACGCGCATGCCGGACTTGTCCGACTCGTCGCGGATGTCGGCGATGCCTTCCAGCTTCTTTTCATTGACCAGTTCGGCGATGCGCTCCTGCAGGATGCGCTTGTTCACCTGGTAGGGCAGGTCGTCGACGATGATCGCCTGCCTGGTGCCGACTTCCTCGAAATGGGTATGGGCCCGGATCACGACGCGCCCACGTCCGGTGAGGTAGCCCTCGCGCACCCCGGCGAGCCCCTGGATCACGGCGCCGGTCGGAAAGTCGGGCGCACGCACGATCTCGATCAGCCTCTCGATCGGCAGATCGGGGTCCGCGAGCAGCGCCTGGCACGCGTCGATGACTTCGCCCAGGTTGTGCGGGGGGATGTTGGTCGCCATCCCGACCGCGATCCCCGACGAGCCATTGACCAGCAGGTTCGGGATGCGCGCGGGCAGTACGGTGGGTTCGAGTTCCTTGGCGTCGTAGTTGGGGACGAAGTCGACGGTCTCGCGATCGATGTCAGCGAGCAGTTGGCCGGAAATGCGGTGCAGGCGGCACTCGGTGTAGCGGTAGGCGGCGGGGGAATCGCCGTCGACGGAGCCGAAGTTGCCCTGGCCGTCGACGAGCATGTAGCGCATCGAGAAGTCCTGCGCCATCCGCACCAGCGCCTCGTAGGTGGCGGTGTCGCCGTGCGGGTGGTACTTCCCGAGCACGTCGCCGACCACCCGCGCGCACTTGACGTACGGCCGGTTCCAGACGTTGTTGGCCTCGTGCATCGCGAAGAGCACGCGCCGATGCACGGGCTTGAGGCCGTCGCGCACATCGGGCAGCGCCCGCCCCACGATCACGCTCATCGCGTAATCGAGGTAGGAGCGCCGCATCTCCTCTTCGAGGCTGATCGGCAGGACGTCCCTGGTGGATTCGGTCATGAGGGATGCGTGACTACGGTCTTGCCAGCAGGGCCGTAGAAAGGGCGAATTCTACCATGCGGCGCCCTCGCTCCAAGACCCGATCCGCAAGCTGAAACGGCGGCCGAAGCCGCCGTCCCTGGCGAGAACGGCGGAGCGCGCCCGGAGCCCCCCGGAAACGCGACGCCGTGCCGTAGCGCGGATCAGGCCATCTTGCAGCCGGTCGCCGGATCCGCGAGCGCCTTGTGCGCGATGCCGACCACCTTGTTCTCCTTGCCGATGACCTTGCGCAGGTAGAAGTCCTGCACCGGATTGTGCGCCTTCGACATCGTCCAGGCGCCGCGCGGGCTGTTGATCCGGGCCGAGGCCATCGCCTTGATCATGCCCTCCCGGTTGCCGATGTCGCCCTTGACCGCCTGCACGCCCGCCGCCAGCAACTGGCCGGCGTCGAAACCCTGCACGGCGTAGACGTCGGGCTGGGCCTTGAACGCCTTCGCGTATTCGAGCCGGAATTCCTTGTTGCGCGCCGTCTCGATGCCGTCGCCATAATGCAGGGTGGTTTCGACGCCCGCGGCCGCGTTGCCCACCGCTTCCAGCACGCCGTCGGTGAGGAAGCCGGAGCCGTAGAGCGGCAGCTTGCCCTTCAATCCGGCCGCCGCGTAATCCTTGAGGAACTTGGCCGCCCCGCCGCCGGCGAAGAAGCACACCACCGCATCGGGCTTGATCGAGGCGATCTCGGTGAGCAGCGGCTGGAACTCGACCTGCGGGAACGGAAGGAACAGTTCCTTGACCAGCTTGCCACCCTGCTTGGTGAAACCATCGCGGAAGCCCTGCAGCATCTCTTCGCCGGCGGCGTACTTCCAGGTGAGGAAGACGGCCGTCTTGTGGCCCTTGTCCTTGAGCACCTTGCCCAGCGGATAGGTGGTCTGCCAGTTCGAGAACGAGGTGCGGAAGATGTTGGGCGCGCACAGCGGGCCGGTGGCCGCGCCCGCGCCGGCGTTCGGGCAGATCACCAGGGTTCCGGTCTCGCGGGCGACCTTGACCATGCCCAGCAGCACCCCGGAATGCACCGTGCCGACCACCACATCGACCTTGTCGCGCTGGATCAGGCGGTTGATGTTCTCCGGCGCCTTCGCCGGATTGGATTCGTCATCGACGGTGAAGTACTCGACCTCGCGCCCGGCGAGCTTCCCGCCCTTCTCCTGCACCGCCAGCTTGAAGCCGTTGGTGATCGCCACACCGAGCTGGGTATAGGTGCCGGTGTAGGGAAGCATCAGTCCGACGCGGATCTTCGCCGACTGGCCGAATGCGACGCCCGGAAACAGGCTTTCTGCACCCGCGAGCGCACCGCCCGCGGCCGCTGCCTTCAGAAACTCGCGCCGGTCCCGGCGCTGGTTCGTATCGTCCATCGATCGTTCCTCCTCTGTCTGGTTGATGGGTCGCTGTCAGCATGCTGACGCCGGGGCATGATACCCCGGCCCCGTTCGCCGCGCCATGCGCGGAGCGTCATTCCAGACGATACGCCGCGTGACAGGCGACGCAGCTCGCAGTGACGCGCGAGAGCGCCGCGAGCGCGGGCCGGAAATCTGCGGTCACCGACGACTCCTGCGCCGCCACGGCAAACCGGCTCGCGCCGTGATGCATCGCCGTGCCCGCGTCCTGCATTCCCCGAGGCATGTACTTCGCCACCTCGTGCGCGCCGTGCAGGCCCAGCGACGACATGCCGAGGCGCTGTTCGGCAATCTCCGCGGCCTTGTCGTAATCCGCCGCCGCGAGCGACTCCTGGATCTGCTGCAGGGCGAGCAGGTGATCGCGCATGTTGGCGAGGGTGTGCAGCCGAAGCTCCTCCGGGAAGCGAACCGGTTCGCGCGGATCCCGCGACGGCGCGGCGCCGGGAGCCTGGTAATTTGCGTCGCCGCTGGAGGGATCGTGCCGGTGCATCGAAGGGTCGTGCTGTTGCGCCGGTGCGCCGGCGGCAAAAGCGAGGGCGGCCACCCCGGCGAGCAGTTGTCCGTGCATGGCGAGTCTCCTCTGGTCTGGCGAAGCGCGAATGCTATGATCGAAACGACCTTCCGCATATGACCGTGATCATATGCGCCAACGCGTTCGCATCACTTGACGTCATGGTGCAGGCTGCAACTCCGCTTCCTCGCCCCCGCCACCGCGGCCAGCGCCACCGGGCAGTTCGCGATGGCTGAGCGTGTGAGCGCCAGCATCGACTGGGCCGCGCTTCGCGCCGGACACCGGTCACTCGCCCATCTCCCGGCAGCCCTCGGGCAATCCGCCAGGCGCGTCCCATTCGCGCAAGGCGACCACCTCTTTCGTCTCGGCGAACGACCCGGTGTGATTCTCTACGTGCTCTCCGGCGAGGTCCATCTGCTGCGGCGCAGCCGCGATGGCGTCGAGATCATCCTCCAGCGCAGCCGCATGGGCTTCTTGGCCGAGGCGAGCCTGGAGGCGGAGCGCTACCACTGCGATGCGATCGCGGCCACGCCGGGCGAGGCTCTGCGCTTCCCGCTACGCGGCTTCCGTGCGGCGCTGGCGCACGATGCGGCATTCCGCAACGGCTGGATGGCACACCTGTCACGCGAGGTGCGCAGGCTGCGCGCACAGTGCGAGCGCCTGAACCTGCGCAGCGCCGCCGACAGGATCCTCCATTACATCGAGAGCGAGGGCAGCGGCGGCGCGGTCGTGCTCACGCACACGAAAAAAGCCTGGGCAGCCGAGCTGGGCCTGAGCCACGAGGCGCTCTACCGCACCCTGCGCCGCCTCCGGCATCAGGGCACCATTCTCGTCGACGGCGCGCGGGTCAGCCGGAAATGAGGTCCGCCGCCAGCGGCTGGGCGCACAGGGGCGCCGGGCGTCGCGATGCGCCGGGCCCGATCAGCCTCGCGTCCGGCCCGCGGCGGCCGTGCAGTGGGCGATCCATTGCGCGGTCAGTTTCTCGAGCACGGAGTTCTGCTTCAGCCGCGCCGCGAGGCCCTGGAAATCCACCTGTTCCAGCGGCTGGTCCTGGTTGAAGCACGAGAACACATGGCGCGCCGCGCCGCTCGCCGGATCCCGATGGACCTGCAGGCACTGCCCGCAGATCTCCTTCATCATGCACTGCATCGGCGAGTTGATCGAGCCGATGCCGCAATGGCCCGGCTTGAGCCAGGGCGCCAGCGCTCCCGTGCGCGCGCGTGCGACCGCCGCCATCATCCGGTCGGAGCCGATCGCGATGATGCGATCGGCATCCTGCACGCGGATGCGCGGCTCGCCCAGTGCGCCGGACGCATAGGCAACCATCGCATCCACGATGTTCCCGACGAAGCCGCGGTCCTGTGGCCGGGTCGGCGCGAAGCCGGGCGGCTCGTCGCAGCACCACACCACGACGTCGGCGGCGGCCTCGATCTCGGCCATCTTGTAGCGGTCGATCCCCTTCTTGTAGCCGGCGAAATAGAGCACCTTCGATCCGGCTGCGCGCAAGGCCTGGCCGATCGAGAACAGCACCGCGTTGCCCAGCCCGCCGCCGGCCAGCACGACGGTCTCGTTCGGGGCGATGTGCGTGGGAGCGCCGGTGGGCCCCATCAGCACGACCGGCTCGCCGGGGCGCAGCATTGCGCACAGGTTGGACGAGCCGCCCATCTCCAGCACGATGGTCGAGACCAGTCCGCGCGCGGGATCGACCCAGGCGCCGGTGAGCGCGAGCCCCTCCATCTGCATCCGCGTCCCCCGCGCGAGCGGCGCGAGGCTCTCGTAGTTCTGCAGCCGGTAGAACTGTCCGGGGCGGAAGGATCGCGCCGCGGCGGGCGCGCGCACGACGACCTCGACGATGTTGGGCGTGAGGCGCGCGACCTCATGCACGCGGGCGCGCAGGTCGGCATCGAGTACGGCGAGGAACGCATCGTCGTCCCCGCCTGCGGCCGGAGCGCGCCGCGCGAGCACGCGCGAGATCACCGGATAGCCCTGTTTCACCGAGCCCAGCGCCTTCACCACGTTGCCGAAATAGGACGGGTGAAGATCGCCGAAGAACGACACGAAGCGCCCGTCCGCCATCCGCCGCATCAGCACGTCGGCGCGCTCCGGTTTGGAGAGCGCGCGCTGCGGCGTGACCGCAGCGCCATCCTCGTCGCAGGCGGCGAAGTACCTGCCGTCGAGCGGAAAATCCGCCGGGTGCTCGCGCGCGAGCGCGGTGTTCGGCTGGGTTCCGGCCGCGACGAAGATCGCGCGCGCCGGCAGCCTCGCCTCGCCCGCCTCGCGCCGGGTGCCGTCATCGCCGGACGACTGGCGGGTGAAGCGGATCGCGGAGGCGGCGCCGTGTGCGTCGGTCTCGATCGCGGACGGCACGAGCCCCTCGGCGAAGACCACGCCTTCCTCGAGCGCCTTCCCGACCTCCTCGTGGTTGAGCGTGTAGGCCGGACTGTCGACGAGCCGGCGGCGATAGGCGATGGTCACTCCGCCCCATGCCCGCAGCATCTCCGCGAGGCGCGCGGGCCGGTGCTCGTGCGCGGCCGCCTGCCGCTCTTCGCGGATGGCGCGCGCGTGTCCGAGGAATTCCTCCGCGATTTCCCGCTCCTCCTCGTCCCAGCGCGCGCGCGCTGCCGCCTCGCCGAGCACGGCGGCCAGTTCCTCGAAGCGCGCGAGGAACTTCTCGACCTGCACGACGTAGTACGCGGCCGATTCGGTCGCGGTGTCGATCGCGGTGAGCCCGCCGCCGATGACGACCACCGGCAGGCGCAACTGCATGTTGGCGACCGAGTCGCGCTTCGCCGCGCCGGTGAGCTGGAGCGCCATCAGGAAGTCGGAGGCGGTGCGCACGCCGCGCGCCAGCCCGTTGGGAATGTCGAGCACGGTCGGCTTGCCGGCGCCCATGGCGAGTGCGACGTGATCGAAGCCGCGCGCGAACGCATCGTCGAGCGAGACGGTGCCGCCGAAGCGCACGCCGCCGTACATCGCGAAGCCGGAGCGGCGTTCGATCAGCAGGCGCACGATCTTCAGGAAGTTCTTGTCCCAGCGCACGGTGATGCCGTACTCGGCCACCCCGCCGAATCCGGCCATGACGCGAGCATCGAGCGGCTCGTGCAGCTCGGCCGCATCGCGCACCGGCTCGAAGGCCACGCGCGTGCCGTCGGCGCGCACGCCGGACAGGCGCTCCGGGAGCGGCTCGATCTTCAGGCCGTCGATGCCCACCACCGTGTGACCGTCGTTGAGCAGGTTGTGCGCCAGCGCGAACCCGGCCGGGCCCATGCCCACCACCAGCACGCGGTGCCCGCTGCGCGCGCGCGGCAGCGGGCGGCGCAGGTCGAGCGGATTCCAGCGCGTGAGCAGGCTGTAGATTTCGAAGCCCCAGGGCAGCGCGAGCACGTCCTTGAGCGTGCGCGTCTCGACCTGCGGGATGTTCACCGGCTCGGTCTTCTGGTAGATGCACGACTTCATGCAGTCGTTGCAGATGCGGTGGCCGGTGGCTGCGACCAGCGGATTGTCGACGACGATCACGGCGAGCGCCGAGACCGTGCGGCCGATCGATCTGAGCTTCTGGAACTCCGAGATCTTTTCCTCGAGCGGACAGCCGGCCAGGGTGACGCCGAGCGCGCTCTTCCTGAACACCACCTTGCGCGGCGCATCGGCGGCGGGCTTCTCGCGCAGCCCCTTGGAGCAGGAATCCTTGCCCTGCGGATGACACCAGATGCAGTAGTTCGCCTCGTCGAGTGCCCGCGTGAAATCCATGCCGGGATCGGTGAGCGCGAAGCCCTCGCGCCGGCGCAGATGCGCGGGCCGGATGCGCCAGGCGCGCGCGCCCGCGAGCTCGGACGGCTCGACCGTCTCTGCGAGCAGGTCTTGCGGGTCGAGCCTGCGCGGTTGCTTGAAGAGAATGCCTGCGCGCGTATGCTCCCGTCCCGCTTCGGTATGCAACGCCCAGGCCGCGTAGCGCAGCGCCAGGTCGAGCTCGGCCGCGTGGGCCGCCTCGTCGGCGAGCCAGCCGCTCACCCGGGTGGCGAATGTCTGCTCGTCGAAGGTCCCGCCGAACAGTTCTCGCAACCGCGCTTCCAGTGCCGGGCCGTCGATCGCCTGCGCCTCGGCCGGCTTGATGCGGGTCGCCGCGCGCCGCTGCACGAAGCGCTGTTTCACCGCGTAGAGCGGCGCAGCCTCCTGGTGCCGCCGCTCCAGCGCGGCGAGTTCCTTCCCGATGCCGAACAGCGTCCCGATGAAGCGATCGAGGTGGGACGAGAGTGCGAGGAGCAGCTCCGATTCGTCCTTTGCCTGGAGTGCCTCCGCATCGGCGCGCCCGGCGAGCAGGCGCTCGCGCAATGCGGTGTCGGCGCGCCCGAGCTCGTCGAGGAACGCGGCATCCAGCCTGAGCAGTCCTGCGCAATCGTAGAGATCATGGAATGCGAATCCGTATGCGAGTTCGAGCATGGCGATCGGTGTCATCGGCAGGGGTCGCGGCGGGAACCCGCCAGCGTATGAGGCATTGTATCAAGCGGTCACGAACCGCATCCCGACCGCGAGCCTTTCCACCTCCTGCCCGTCGATGATGAATGGCGTTCCCGCCGACGGGTACCACGACGAGCAACGCTGGAACACCAGCACGGAAGCGCCGCTGGGGCGTATCGCGCCGCAATCCGCCTGATGGCCTCGCCGATCGTGAAACGACCATGCTCGCGGGATGGACGGCTGCAAGCCCGGCACCAGCGACCATAACTATGTTTGCCGAGACCAAGTTGAGCTGACAAATCAGGCCGAACCGCTGCCGGATGGATCGTATTTCAATGACGCATGCTGTCTCGCCATCCCATGTGAGCCAACGCCAAGCGGGAAGCAGCTTACGTTTTACTGCCCGCATTGCCGGGACTGGCACCGCCACGGCAGTCCAGGTGGCTACAGAGTCGCGCATTGCCACAAACTCGACTCCCCATTACGGGCGCGTGAATACTATATTTTCCTGAAAACGGAGCATTGATCATGCGCCGGCGTGATCGCGCCGTTCCCTTCCCCTGGCCTTCATCCGCCTACAGGGACGAATACCGCCGCCTGCGCCAGCTTGGGCATTCGCCGACCTGGGCGCGGCAATTGATACGCCAAGCAAACCATCAAGCCCGCCTGTTTCCACTTCGAGGCGAGCGCTGCGGGGCCAGGACAAGGAAGGGCACGCCATGCCAAGCGAAGACGCTGACCATTTCTCCAGAGACCAGAAACGACAAGGGCCTGCATCGCTGCAAGCCCTGTTTTGTTTGGTTGCGGGGGCAAGATTTGAACTTGCGACCTTCGGGTTATGAGCCCGACGAGCTGCCAGACTGCTCCACCCCGCGTGTTACATTATCCGGGCGCAGACCCCTCCGGTCAAGAGAAGGATGAGGGCACCGGGGCACCGGAGGTTCTGCGATTCCCTTCACGGGGCCGGGAACCCTCATGAACAGCAGGTTCATCGACAACTGGATCCGCACGCTGCTCGCCGAGCGGCCGCTGCGCGCCAATTCGCTCATCATCACGGTCTACGGCGACTCGATCGCACCGCACGGCGGCACCGTATGGCTGGGCAGCTTCATCCGCCTGGTCGAGCTGCTGGGGCTCAACCCGCGGATGGTGCGAACGGCCGTGTTCCGGCTGACCCGCGACGGCTGGTTCAGCGCGCGCCCGATCGGCCGGCGCAGTTATTACAGCCTCACCAGCGCGGGCAGGCGCCGCTTCGAACACGCGTTTCGGCGCATCTACCAGGCGCCGCCGCGCGACTGGAACGGCGACTGGCAGATCGTGCTCACCTCGTGCGGCGAACTGGCGGCCGAGGAGCGCAACGCGCTCAGGAAGGATCTGCTCTGGGAAGGCTTCGGGACGATCGCGCCGGGTGTGCTCGCCCACCCATCGGCGGACCTCGCCTCGCTCACCGACATCCTCCAGGCCAATGGCGTCGCGGAGCGTGTGGTCGCGTTCCGGGCGCGCAGCCTCGCGGAGATCGCGGCCCGGCCCCTGCAGGCGCTCGTGCATGAGTGCTGGAACCTGGAGGGAATCGCCGCCCACTATGCCGATTTCATCGAGCGGTTCCGGCCGGTGCAGCGCAGCCTCGCGCGGCCCGCGGCGCTCGACCCGCAGCAGTGCTTCGTCGTCCAGACCCTGCTGCTGCACGAGTTCCGCCGCGTGCTGCTGCGCGATCCGCAGCTTCCGGCGCAACTGCTGCCGCGCGACTGGCCCGGCATCGAGGCGCGCGCGCTGTGCCGCGAGCTGTACCTCGTCACCCACCGGCCGGTCGAGCGCCACCTCGCCGCCGTCCTCGAGACGCCCGAAGGTCCCCTGCCGCAGGCGGCGCCGTATTTCTACGAGCGCTTCGGCGGCCTCGACACGCGCGCCACCGCCGGCCAGGCCGCCACGGCGGTCCTCGCCCAATGAACGCACCGGCCATCGCGATCGTGGGTGCAGGCCCCGCGGGCTTCTACGCCGCCGACGCGCTCGTGCGCAGGCTCCCGGATTGCACGCTCGATCTCGTCGAGCGCCTGCCCTGCCCGTTCGGCCTGGTGCGCGGCGGAGTCGCGCCCGACCATCCCGGCACCAAGGCGGTGATCCGCCAGTTCGAGCGCACGCTCTCGCGGCCCAACGTCGCCTTGTTCGGCAACGTCGAGGTGGGCCGCGACGTCTTGCCCGCGGAACTCGCGCAGTTCTACGATGCGACGCTCTACTGCACCGGGGCGCTGCGCGACCGCAGGCTGGAGATCCCGGGCGAGGATCTGCCGGGCGTGTTCGGCTCTGCGCAGTTCGTGAGCTGGTACAACGCGATCCCCTGCGAGCCGCGCCCCGCACCCCGGCTGCCGGGAACCGCTGCGGTGATCCTCGGTCAGGGCAACGTCGCCGCCGACATCGCGCGCATGCTCGCCCGCGCACCCGAGGAACTGGCGGCGACCGACATCAGCGCGCCGGCCTGGGAGGTGCTCGCCGCCGCCCGTCTCACCGACATCTTCGTCATCGGCAGGCGTTCGGCCGCGTGGGCGAGCTTCTCCGCGCTCGAGCTCGAGGAGCTGGGCGCCATCGAGCGCGCCGAGCCGCGCGTCGAGCCGTGCGATCTCGAGCAGGGAATCCCGCAGGACATGCCGCAGGAGCGCAGGCAGGCGGCCGAGCGCAACCTCGAAATCCTGCGCGGATTCGCCGCGCGCGCGCCGCAGGGCAGGCCGGTTCGCCTGCACTTCGTGTTCAACGCGCGGCCGGCGGCCATCCTCGGCTCGACCCATGCCGAAGGCATCCGGCTCGAACGCACGCGCATGGAAGGCGCCCGCGCGATCGCGACCGGCAGCTTCTTCGAAATCGCGGCGGGCACGGTCGTCAGCGCCATCGGCTATCGCAGCGTGCCGATCCCCGGCGTTGCCTTCGACGAGGCGCGCGGCACCGTGCACAACGAGGACGGGCGCGTCGAGGCCGGTGTCTATGCGGCCGGCTGGTGCAGGCGCGGCCCGCAGGGCGTCATCCCGGCCAACCGCGCCGACGCGCTCGCAGTCGCCGAGCGCATCGCGGCCGACCTGGGCGCGCAGGCACAGGTAGCGAAGCCGGGGCGCGCCGCCCTCGACGCGCTGTTGCGCAGCCGCGGCATCCGCTGGATCGATGCGGCGCGGTGGAGGCGGATCGATGCGGCCGAGGTCGCGCGCGGCGCTTCACGCAAGCCGCGGGAAAAGTTCCTGTCGATCGAGGAGATGCTGCGTGCCGCCGGAGCCGATTGACGCGAGCCGCGCGGAACGTCCGGCCGCCCGCTACGAGCCCTCACGTGCGGGACGCGCCCAGGCCAGTACCAGGTAGGCGAGGAAGCAGCACGCCAGCCCGACCAGATTGGCCCACAGCAGGCTGCCGTACTTGCCCGCACCGATCGCGAACGGGATCGCCCCGAGCGCGAACGCACTCCCGAAGGCGAGCCCGACAGCCACGCTCGCGTAGTACGAGGCCGGCCCCGCGCGCCGCCAGCGCGAGAGCAGAAACACCGGCGCGAGCCCGATCACCATCGTGCCGCTCACCGTGGTCGCGGACAGGATCGCGGGATCGGCGTGCACCATCAGGCCACCCGCGAGCGCCAGCACCACCATGGCGGCGCGTCCGACCGTAATGCGATCGGTCCGCAGGCCCGGGAGCAGTTCGACCGCCACCAGCTTGCCGGCGGATGCGAAGGTGCTGTCGAGCGTCGAGGCCGCGCTCGTGAGCATGATCAGGTTCATCATCAACAGCATCGGCAACCCGAACGCGGCGGCCGTGGCCGCAGTGGAGTTTCCGTCGAGGCCCGCCTGCCGGTGGTGGATCCCGACCACGCTGAACAGCAGGATCAGCGCGACCCCGGCGATCCCGGCCATCACGAAGGCCCGCAGCATCACCTTCTTGTCCGTGATGAAGCCGCGATCTGTCATGACAGGGTCATGGAATCCGTAGCTCCAGATCTGCAGTAGCGCGACGAGGATGAGGTCGACACCTCCGGCGAGCGTCCAGCTTCCGCTGGTAGCGAGCGTCCTGACCTCGGTCGCCGGCAGCACCAGACCGAGGATGAGGAACAGCAGCACGGCGAACAGCCCCATCTGCACGGCGTCGGTCAGGATGCTCGAGCGCAGGCCGGACTTGAGCGAGTAGCCGAGGATCAGCGCCGTTGCCGCCCATGCGGCGGCGTAATACATCGGGCTGCCGACCGGGCCGAAGTAGGCGGCGACGACAATGGTGTTGCTCCAGATCTCGTTCCACAGGCGAAACAGCAGGATCAGCGCGAACAGCCGGAAGGCGCCGCGGCCGAAGCGCGAGGTGACGAACGCGTGCAGGCTGGCGTAGCCCTGGTTGCGCAGGGCGAGGATCGCGTAACCCGCGACCACGATCGAGAGCCAGTAGGTCGCGTAGGCGAGCCCGCCCGGCACGCCGAACCGGCTGCCGAGGTCGGCGGCGTTCTGGATCGACTTGGCGAAGATCCACGAGATCAGCAGGCTGGCGGTGAGCAGCGCGACCCCGACCTCACGCCCGCGACTGTCCTTGCCGGCGAAGAACTGGTCGAACCGGCCCGCGACGCTCAGCCGCGGCGAGGCGACGAACATCAACGCCGAGAAGGCGAGCAGGATGCCCCAGTAGTACGCAGTCATGGCCGCCGATCCCCTTCAGAGTCGATCCCGAAGCCCGCGCGCGCACGCGCACGCCGGCATCCACGGCCTTGGACGGAGCGTCCCGCGCCTTCTTACACCGGGGCGAGCATCGTCGCGCGGGAGCGAGCCGGGGCCAGTGATGATCCTGCGATTGCCGCAGCGGCAGCGATCGCGTTCCGGCACCGGCGTGACGCCGTCAACGTTCTGCCGGTCGCCATTTTTCGATGCGGTTGTTGCCGAAATCGGCCGCGAAGACCGTGCCGTCGCCCGAGACCGCGACCGCGATGGCGTGATCGAACTGACCAGGGCCGCTGCCCCTGGCGCCGAAACCGACCAGGAATTTTCCGCTGGCCGAATACTTCTGAACGCGGTTGTTGTAGAAATCGGCAGCGAAGACGTTTCCGGCGCTGTCGGTCGCGATACCCGTAACCGTCGCAAACCAGCCGTTGAAGGGTCCGAAGAGATTCATCGCGAACGGGCCGCCCCACTTGCGAAGGAAAGCTCCATCGGCGCCGAACTCCTGTATCCGGTCGTTGTAGCCGTCGGCGACGTAAAGCGACCCCTCCGCACCGACCGCCACATCCGTCGGATAGTTGAATTCTCCTGCCCGGATGCCGATCTTGCCCGTCGTGCCCCATTGGCGCACGAAGCGGCCATCCGACCCGAGTTGCTGAATGCGCTGATTGTAGAAATCGGCGACGAGCAGGTCACCGTCGGGCGCGACTGCCACGCCGCCCGGCGCGTTGAATTCTCCGCGACCGCTGCCGGACTTGCCGAAGACGCGTCTGGCCCGGCCGTCAAGACCGAAGACCTGAATTCGGTCGTTGAAATACTCGGCCACGTAAAGCTCACCCGCGCGAATCGCGAGATTCATGGGGCGGCCGAGCTGACCCAGCCCCCTGCCGGGCGTTCCGAACTGGCGTTTGAAGCGGCCGTCGCGGTCGAAGACCTGAATGCGGCCGTTGCGGGAGTCGGAGACGAACACCTCGTCGCCGGCGACCGCGATTCCGGTCGGATCGTTGAACTGCCCGGGCGCGCTGCCCTTCTCGCCCCATGCGGCCACGAACATATAGGGCGGCTCCACCGCCGAAGGCACGAAGGCCAGCCAGCCGGCGACGGCGAGGATCGCCAGGATGACGACGATGTTGCGGCCGAACTTGAGGACGCTGGTGAGGGTCACCGCCGATTCGCATCAGAAGTTGATCCGGAAGCCGGTGGTGATGACGTAATCGTTCCTGAGCGCGGTGCCGTTGAGATGCTGGTTCAAGGGAATCTGAATGCCGGCCTCGACGATCCACTTCCGGGTCACGTACTGCAGTCCGGGCGTGATGGACAGCGTCGTGCCTCCCGAATTCGGATCGTCCGCCCCGCCGATGCGGTCCCGGGCCGAGTGCGCGAGACTGGCTTCGAGCACGCCGTAGAGGAAGGCGGGGACGTCCGCACCCAGGTTGCGCGGCCACAGGCGGTATTGGAGCGAGGCATCGATCCGCAAGACGTTGCCGGGCTGGAAGCCCTTGGCCTCCCGGCTCGCCTGGTAGCCCGCCTGGCCGTCGATTTGTAAATCCAGGGTCTGCCAGGTGACCACCGCGCCGCCGAGCGCGTCCCACGATCCGGAACCCGGCTGCACCGCAGGCGGCAGGCGACCGAAGCCGTCGCGGGCGTCCTCCTCGCCGGTCGGCGCCTTTACGCCCAGGAACGGCGCGATGCGCAAGGTGCGCCCCGGCGTGTCTCGCTGGAATGCGGTGTAGCGGCCCAGCACGGTGAGATCGCCCACGCCCGATTCACGACGGGTGAGAGCCTCTCCGCCCATGGTCATGTCCAGGCGTTTGTTGAACCAAGGCAGCATGCCGAACAGCGCAAAGTCACTGGTCACGCCATAGCCGAGTACCGACATGACACCCGAAACCCGCATGTCGCGCTGTGCCGGCGTGGGATCGTCTGCGATCTTCATGTATATGAACTGCTCGCGCAGCACATAACCGCCCTCATGCACCGGCAGCGCCGTGTTGAAGGTAATGGGTGCGCCCCAGGCGGTGCCCGCCCACACGCACAGGATGGACAAGCCCGTCTTGATGAGCGTCTTCATCGCGGCCCCGCATTCGGCACGGACTGCGCCGGTTCGAGCTTGCGCAGACTGAAGCCGGCTTCTTTCACCGCCTTTCTGGCCGTTGCCTCATCCAGCGTGAAACCGTCCTGCATGATGACGATCACGGCACCATCCTTGATGTTCGTTTCAACGCGCTCGACACCCTCAATAGCATTCAACTTCTTCTCGATGCCGTAGGCGCAGAACGGACAGGCCAAACCGTCCACACGCAGTTGGTAGCTGAGCGGGGCGGCCAAAACGCCGGTCGCGGCCAGCATGAGGCTGAACGCGATCGCCGTGCGTTGTAAAAAGGTTTTGAACTTCATGGCGGTCTCCTGTCTGCTCTGGTCAATGAGGCGATGTGAAAATGGTAATCCTTGGAGCACGCTCCAGAGTCAAGCGCCATTTCGGATGCAGCTATCCCGCGCAGCACGAAAGCTGCTTCACGTCTTTGGTAAACGTCTGCGCGCACAGCTTCAGCCCCTCGACCATCGTGAGATAGGGAAAGAGCAGGTCGGCCAAATCCTGCACCGTCATACGCGCACGGATCGCAATGGCGGCAGTCTGGATGATCTCGCCGGCTTCGGGCGTAACCGCCTGCACCCCCAGCAAACGCAGGCTTCCGGCTTCCGCGACCAGTTTGATGAAACCGCGTGTATCGAAGTTGACGAGCGCGCGCGGCACGTTTTCAAGCGACAGCGTGCGGCTGATGGTCTCGATACCTTCGTCGTGCGCCTCCGCTTCGGAAAGTCCCACCGTCGCCACCTGAGGATCGGTGAACACCACCGTCGGCATGGCGGAAAGATCGAGTGCGGCATCGCCGCCGGTCATGTTGATCGCCGCGCGCGTACCGGCGGCTGCCGCGACATACACGAACTGCGGCTGGTCGGTGCAGTCGCCGGCGGCGTAGATGTTCGGCGCGCTGCTGCGCATCTGGTCGTCGATCACGATATTGCCGTGCGGACTGACCGCCACACCGGCCTGGTCCAGCCCGAGGCTACGAGTGTTGGGTGAGCGTCCCGTGGCCACCAGCAGCCGGTCCGCACGCAGTCCGCCACCTGGGATCGCGAGCACGAACTCGCTCCTCGCGTAACCGACTTCACTCGCCTGCGTATCGGTGAGCACCGTGATGCCTTCGGCACGGAACGCCGCCGTGACCGCCTCGCCGATGGCCGGGTCTTCGCGGTAGAAAAGGGTATGGCGCGCCAGGATCGTCACCTCGGCTCCAAGCCGCGCGAAGGCCTGTGCCAGTTCCAGTGCGACGACCGAGGAACCGATCACGGCGAGGCGTGGCGGAATGCTCTCGCACACCAGCGCTTCGGTCGATGTCCAGTAAGGCGTGTCCTTCAATCCGGGCGTCGGCGGGATCGCCGCGCTGGCGCCGGTCGCAACGAGACAGCGGTCGAACGAGACCTCGCGTTCCCCGCCGCTGCGCAGGCGCACGATGAGGCAGTGTCCGTTCTTGAAGCGTGCCTCGCCGCGCAGTACGTCGATGTCCGGACTGCTCACCAGGATCCCTTCGTACTTGGCGCGGCGCAGTTCATCCACGCGCGCCTGTTGCTGGGCGAGCAGCCGGTCGCGCCGGATGACCGGAGCGAGCGCCGCGATGCCGTCGTCGAACGGGCTCATCGTGCGCAGATGCGCAATGTGCGCGGCGCGAATGAAGATCTTCGACGGCACGCAACCGATGTTGACGCAGGTGCCGCCGATGGTACCGCGCTCGATCAGCGTCACGCGCGCGCCGCGTTCGGCCGCCTTCAACGCACTGGCCATCGCCGCGCCGCCGCTGCCGATCACCGCGACGTGAAGGCGGCTTTCACGCGCGCCGGGCTTCACGTCACCACCGGACCTTCCCGGCGCCTCGTCCGACGGCCGCTCCTCCGGCATTGTGCCGTAGCCCGCCGTTTCGACAGCAGAGAAGAGCGTCGCCTTGTCGAGCACCCCTCGCCGCTCACGCGAGTCAGGTCTTCGCGCCAGGACACTTCCGCCCGGACGACGCCGGGCACCGCGAGGAGCGCATTCTCGACGTGGCTCGCGCAGGAATCGCAGGTCATTCCCGTGATGCGCAGAACGCGGCTCGTCATCTCGAACCTCCCTTTTCTGCATCGGGCCGTCCCGTCGCGCAGCAGGCTGCTTGCGCGCGCCGGCGAGCGAACGCGTAGATCGTGATCCCCACGAAGACGGCGAGCGCCGGGAAGAGCACGTAATCCAGCCAGCCGGCCCATGCCGAGAGTCCCACGACGCCGAGGAGAACGAGCAGGACCGGCGTGAAGCAGCACAGTGCGGCGATCGCCGAGCCAATGATCCCGGTCTTGAGCAGGGTGCGGTCGTCCATGGGTTACCTCTTGAGGTCGGACGGGTAGCCGGCGTCTGCGGTCACCTTGGCCAGGATCGCGAAAAGACCGCCGGCGAACAGTGGGCCGCGCGCGCCCGGTGATTCCGCCATGCGTGCGTCCTCCTCAACCGCGAATGAACGGCGTAACCTTACTTCCGTAGCCTGGTACGGAGTCAAGGGGCATGGAAGCGGAGAACCTGACCATCGGCGCTTTCGCCAGGGCGGCCGGGGTGCATGTGGAGACCGTCCGGTTCTATCAGCGCAAGGGCCTGTTGCCGCAACCGGACAAGCCGTACGGCAGCATCCGCCGCTACGGCGAGGCGGACGTGGCGCGGGCGCGGTTCGTGAAGACGGCCCAGCGGCTGGGATTCAGCCTCGAGGAGATCGCCGATCTGCTTCGGCTGGAGGATGGCACGCGCTGCGCCGAAGCGGCTGCGATCGCCGAGTACAAGCTCGCCGACGTGCGCGCGTGCCTGTCGGATCTGTGGCGGATGGAACGGGTGCTGGCGAAGCTGCTGGGCGAGTGTCACCACAACGGCCGCAACGTGAGCTGCCCGCTGATCGCATCGTTGCGCGGCCGCTGACTGCGCTCGGAGCTCCGGTGCAATGCGCTCCGCGCCCTACCTGCCGGCTTCCGCGCGTCGCGACCGCCGCCCGGATACCCGCTGGCGAATCGGGCCGACTTCCAGGAAAAAACTATAAAGTAAAGAACTGACCCCAAGGCTTCTGTAAGGAATCCGGATGCGCCGCGACGAAGCGTTGCGGTCGGGTCGTTTCCGGCCGGAAAACGCGTGCGTGTCCCAACCAACGAGGAGATCGAACCGTCATGAGAAAACCCTTGAAATCCGCCGCGCTGCTGGCCGGCATGCTCTCGTTCGCGCTCGGCGCGCCCGCGGCGATGTCGGCCAATCCCTGCGCGCCGAAGAACCCGTGCGCCGCGAAGAACCCCTGTGCGGCGAAGAACCCCTGTGCGGCGAAGAACCCCTGTGCGGCGAAGAACCCCTGTGCGGCGAAGAACCCCTGCGGCGCAGCCGGCAAGATCGAACGTAAGCTGATCACCCGGCCAAAGGGCACGCACCTCGCCAAGGGCAACGCGGCCGAGCTGGTGAAGGAAGGCAAGAAGCTCTGGAACGACACCAAGCTGAGCACCAACGGCATGTCGTGCAACACCTGCCACCAGGGTGGCGCAGCGTTCATGGCGAGCTTCGCCAAGCCCTATCCGCACCGCGTGCAGATGGCCGTCGACCAGGCCGGAGTGCGGACGATCCATCTCGACGAGATGGTCCAGGCGTGCATGGTCATGCCGATGGCGGCGAAGCCGCTCGGCTGGGAGTCGCGCGAGCTGGCGGCCCTGACCGCGTACACGGCCAAGGTACAGAAGGGATTCAGGCCGGGGAAGGCATCGGCCAACCCGTGTGCGGCGAAGAATCCGTGTGCGGCGAAGAATCCGTGTGCGGCGAAGAATCCCTGCGCCGCGAAGAACCCCTGCGCCGCCAGGAAGTAGTGCCGGAAGGGGAACGCCGGCAGTCCGGGCGGATGCCGGCCGTTCCCCGGCCGGCGCCGCTCGACGCGGTCGCCGCGGCCGATCTCGCGGCGATGCGCGAAGCTGCCGCAGAGCTCCAGGAGTGCCGGCGGGTGCTCACGAAGGCGGGACTCGACGTGGTCAGCGAGGTCCTGCGCGGACAGGGCGACTTCGTCGAGTACGAACACTACCCGCATGACGATGTCTTCGACGCCGACAGCCACGCCCAGTACTACTACCATGCCCATCGCGGAGGCGCACGCGAGCACGGGCACTTCCACACCTTCCTGCGCGCGCCCGGCATGCCGCCGGGCACCGCCCCGGTCGAGAACACCGGGACCGAGCCGTGGCCGCAGGGCGACGCGGCGCTCTCGCACCTCGTCGCGATCTCGATGGACGCCTGGGGCGAGCCGCTCGCCCTGTTCGCGGTCAATCGCTGGGTGACCGGCGACGCGTGGTATCGCGCCGGGGACGTGGTCGCGATGCTCGATCGCTTCGGGATCGATCATGCGTGGCCGTCGTGGCCGGTCAACCGCTGGATCACGGCGATGCTGCGGCTGTTCCGCCCGGAGATCGAGACGCTCCTGCGCCACCGCGATCGCGTTGTGGAGCTGTGGGCGCAGGCACATCCCGGATGTGATGTATTCGAGGACCGCAGGCTCGAAGTGACGGGAAGCCTGCCGGTGTCGATCGAGGGGCGCATCCGCGCGCTCGATCGGCTGCGCGCTCGATCGGCATAGCACGGCCGACCGCGCGTCCGGTGCGAACACCGGTCCGGCGCCGGCGTGCGCCGCAAGGCGCGAGGGCAGTAGAATGCCCGAGCGCCGATCTCGATGTCCTGCGCGCGGCCGGCGGGCGCTGACCCGGAGGATGGCGATTCGTTCGGGTCATACCACGCTTGCGGAATGGCTGGCCTGCTCGCGCTTCGCGAGTCGCGGCGTAGCGGTGGCGCGCGAGTGCTCGAACCGTTGCGGCACCGTTCAGAGGAAGAACCGAGGCAGCAAAGATGCTGACCAGGATTTACGCGGCCCAGTCCTGCCCGGAGGCCGAGATCGTGATCTCGCTCCTGCGTGTCGATGGTCTCCATCCGCTGGACCTTGAAAGGTCACCCAACGTTTGCCTGGCGGGCGCGGATCTCTGGTATTACGTCCGCATTCCGACCGATGAAGTCGAGGCCGCGAGGAACATTCTGCGGTCGACCGGTTTCGAGAGGGGTCTCGCGTGATTCGCGCGCCGGATCGCTCGACGCAGGTCAGGCGCTCTCGCAGCTGCGCCTGACGCCGGGCAGCGACGCGTGCTGCCGAGCGCAAGGACAGGAAGGCGCCGCCGGCCGTGGGTTCGATCGACGCACCCTTGCAACCCGAAGCGCTGAGCGCGCTGCTCGCGCGCAGCGGGGGCGGCGACCGGCGCGCGTTTGCAGAACTCTATCGGATGACCTCGGCGAAACTATTCGGCGTTGCGCTGCGTATATTGCGCAGGAGGGACTGGGCGGAAGAGATTCTCCAGGAGAGCTACCTGAATGTGTGGAACCATGCGTCGGACTACGCCGCGAGCAGGAGCGCGCCGATGACCTGGATGACGAGCATCGTGCGCAACCGCTCGCTCGACTGGCTGCGTCGAGCGCGTTGCGAGGATGCGCGTGAGGACTACGAGCTGCTCGCCGGAAACCTGCGCGACGAGGCGCCGGATCCGCTCGAACGGCTCGCGCAGTCGGCCACGGCAAGCGCGCTCGTGCGCTGTCTGGAGCGGCTCGACGAGCACCAGCGGCAGTGCATCGTGCTGGCATTCGTGCATGGGCTGAGTCATCCGGAACTGGCGCAGCAGATGAACCAGCCGCTCGGCACGGTCAAGACTTGGATCCGGCGCGCTCTCGCGCGTCTCAGAACCTGCCTGCAAGGGGCCGGCCTGTGAATCGCGTGCAGTTGCGCGACGAGATCGCCGCCGAATACGTGCTGGGGACCCTGCGCGGCCGGGCGCGGCTGCGCTTCCGGCGGCTGCTGGATCGCGACGGCGAACTGCGCCGCTGTGTCGCCGAATGGGAGGCGCGGCTCGCACCGCTGGACGAACTCGCGCAGCCGGTCGAACCGCCTGCGCGCGTGTGGCGTGCCATCGCCTCGCGCATCGGTGCCGCGCCCGCCCGCATCCGATGGTGGCAAGGGCTCTCGTTCTGGCGCAGCCTCGCCGTCGCGAGCACGGCGGCATCGCTCGCACTCGGGCTCTATCTCCTCGCCGTTCCCCGGCCCGAGCCCGCGGTCGACACGGTCGCCATTCTGTCCGACGAGGGCTCGCGTCCGGTGATGGTGGTGTCATGGCCCCCGCAGGAGGCGGGCGGCGACTACCCGCTGCGGGTCAGGATGCTCGAGCCGCTTCCGCGGCTCCCGGCCCGCGCGTCCTGGCAGTTGTGGATGCTGCCTGGGCCCGGCGCCGCGCCGATCCCGCTCGGCCTGCTCGGTGCGCACCGTGCCCAGCTCGTCCGCCTCGAGCCCGAGATCGCCGCGACGATCGGCCGCGCATGGGGGATGGCGCTTTCGGTCGAACCCGAGGGCGGCTCGCCCACCGGCGCGCCTACCGGGCCGATGATCCTGAAGGGCCGATGCGTCAAGGTGTCGTGAGCGTTCAAATCGCTCCAGCCGCATCCGCGAACGGATCGAGGACGTATAACACGGCAGGGTTCGCCGCATACCGGCGGCCCACGGCCGGGATGAGTGTCATTCCGGGTTTCCTCGATTCCGCATAAAGGAGGCAGAACATGAAACGGCACGTCCGTGCGTTCCTCAAGGAGTTCGTTTTCGGCCTGGCCCTGGTCTGCGCGTCGGCGGCGATGGCGGCAGGCTCGTCGAGCAGCTCGCGGCCCCGCACGCCGGCTCCGGCGCAGCCGAGCGCCTACGAGCTCGGCGTGCAGGCCGTCCAGTCGCGCGACTACGCGCGTGCCCTGAGCCTGATGCAGAAGGTCGTCGATTCCGATCCGCGCAACGCCGATGCCTGGAACTACCTCGGCTTCAGCCAGCGCAACCTGAGACGCTTCGACGCTGCGCTGGCCGCCTACCAGAAAGCGCTGGCGATCGATCCCGGCCATCGTGGCGCCAACGAGTATCTTGGCGAGCTCTATCTCCAGACCGGCAATCTCGCCAAAGCGCAGGGCCGTCTCGAAAAGCTCGGCAGCCTGTGCCCCTCGGGATGCAAGGAGCTGGACGACCTGAAGAAGGCGGTCCGGGCGTTCGAGGCGGCGCACCGGAAAGGGTGAGGCCGGCCGGCCACACGCAGTCGCCGTGGGAGGCGATCGAGGAGCGCAGCCGGCTTCCCCCGCGGCCATGATTCCAGGCGATGCTGGCGGCGTTTCCGGAAGATCGCGGGCGTGACGCTTGCCTTCCTCCTCGAACAGTATTGGCCCTCGCTGGCCGGCTTCGGTTTGTTCGGGCTGCTGCATTCGGTGGGAGCGCGCGAACCGTTCAAGAACGCCCTGGCGCGCCGCACCGGCCGCTTCTTCGTCGATCATTTCTGGCGCCTCCTGTACTGTGCGCTGAGCTACGTCGCTCTCTACTACGGGATCTCGACGCTGCACTGGACGCGAAACCCCGAAAACGACGTCTGGCTGGTCGGGGTCCCGGACTGGCTGTGGCAGGCGATGACCGTCATCCACCTGGGCTCCATCGCCTTCCTGTACGCCGCGTTCCTGCAGAGCGACTACCTCGAGTTCCTCGGATTCAAACAGGCGTGGCGAGGGCTCCGTGCGCTGCGCAAGGGCATCGCGCCGCAACCGGAGCTCGCGCTGTTCGGAACGCATCGCCTGGTGACGAGCGGGGTCTATGCCTGGGTGCGCCATCCAATGCTCTCCGGCGGACTGCTGTTCCTGATCACCAGCGGGCCGTCCCTGAACAATCTGGTCTACACGGGCATGTATGCGGCATACATGGCGATCGGCGGCTACTTCGAGGAGCGCCGCCTGCTCCGGGTCTTCGGTGACGATTACGCCCGTTACCGGATGCGGGTCGGTGCATTCTTCCCGCGCCTGTGGCCGGGCGCGGCCGGCTGACCCGAATGCTGGAACGTCTCTCCGAGCTGTTCTTCGATCCGCTGGTGTTCTGGGGCGTCCCCCTCGTGCTGGTCGCGCTGCACGCCGGCGTCCGCCGCCTGCGCTCCCGGCCGAACCACCGCAGATGAACCGGCAGCACGCGCGGCGAGGGTCTGCGGCCCGCGGCTCCCCGGCAGCCTATAGCGTCTGGGCGATCGCCGCCCCCCGTGCCAATATCCCCTGAGACACCTGCCCCTCGGAAATGATTGACCCCGCGCGAACTGAGGCGCGCCGCGTCGATACGCTGACCCGCGAGAACGTGCTGCAGACTAGCAGACTGCTGCAGACTAGGGGTCAGGTCTTGACATCGCGCTTCCGTTGCGCACGGACTAGGGGTCAGGTCTTGACATCGTGCACGGACTAGGGGTCAGGTCTTGACATCGCGCTTCCGTTGCGCAGGGTTGTTCGATATGGAATGCTAAGACGCGATGTCAAGACCTGACCCTATAACGTGCTATAACGTGACGCGCGGACTCGGGACGCGGCATCGTCAAGCGGGCTCTGGTGGAGCAGGACCGGCTCGCCGGGCTGCTGCTCTTCGGAGAAACGGCCGCCGGCCCCTGGCTCCGGGAACTGATGCTGGACGGCGCGCAGGCCAAGGGCCTGCGGCGCTGGCTGTTCCTGCCGGCCGCCAGCCCGCCAGCGGGTTTTCAGCGGCCCTCGCAGCCGCGTCGTCTGCAACTGCGCGGACGTCTCCGAGTCCGAGATCGCGGACGCCATCGCCGGGGGCGACCGCAGCCGGGAAACCCTTCGCGGCCGCCTCGGCTGCGGCGCCGGCTGCGGCGCCTGCCTTCGCGAGATCAAGCGGCTGCTGGCGGCGCCGGCACCGCGCGCGAGCTGAAGGCGAAGGAGCGCTCGGCTTCGGCCCGCGCCGCGCGCATGTGCCTGGCTAGGATTTCAGCCGGATCGGCTCGAGGGCCTCGCCGGCCGGCAGCACGCAACCGATGCGGGCGGCATGCGCGTAGCCGATGGAGCGCAACGCCTGCACGCACGCCCCGGCACGCCCGGCGGGCACGGACGCAAGCAGGCCGCCCGCCGTCTGCGGATCGAACAGCAGCGGATAGTTCGGGTGGCCGAGGGCGTGTTCGGGGTCGTGGAGGGCACGGCGCAGGCGCACGTTCGCGGGCGCGAGCGAGCTGAGGATGCCCGCGGCTGCGGTCTCGACCGCGCCCTCCAGCACGGGCAGCGAGGCGAGCTCGATTTCGGCATCGACGCCGGAAGGCCGCGTCATCTCGACCAGATGGCCGAGCAGGCCGAAGCCGGTGACATCGGTGCAGGCGGTGGCGCCATGCTCGATCAGGCAGCGGGCGCCGAGCCGGTTCGAGCGGGCCATCGAGGCGAGCGCCTCGTCGATCCAGCGGCCGCGCGCGCGCAGCCGCATGTGGGCGGCGAACAGGGTGCCGGTGCCGAGCGGCTTGGTGAGGATCAGGCAATCGCCCGGTCGCATGCCGCCCTTGCGCATCACGCCGGCGAGCGCCTCGTCGATCAGACCATTGACGGCGAAGCCCAGCGCCAGCTCCCTGCCCTCGCCGGTGTGTCCGCCGACCAGCGCGCAACCGGCCTCGTTCAGCACCTCGACCGCGCCGGCCATCATCTGGAACACGGTGTCCTCGACCTTGGCTTCGAGCCCCGGCGGCACGGTGGCGATGGCGGTCGCCGACTGCGCCTCGGCGCCCATGGCGAAGATGTCGCCGAGCGCGTGGTTGGCGGCGATGCGGCCGAACAGCCACGGGTCGTCGATGAAGGCGCGGAAGAAATCGACCGTGTGCACCATGGCCTTGCCGGGCGGCACGCGCACGATGGCGGCGTCATCGGGAGCGTGCAGCCCGATCAGCACGTCGTGGCGCGGAATCGGGTGCACCGCGGCCAGCGCACGCGAGAGCACGGTGGCGCCGACCTTGGCGCCGCAGCCGCCGCAGCGCATGGCCACTGCCGAGATCGCCTGCGTGGATTCGTCGGGCGCGAGCGGGACCGGCGTTGCGGCATCGCCGCGCGAGGCGTCCATTTCGGGCAGATTCCCGAAGCGATCCATGAACCTGCGGTCGATCCGGTCCTTCCAGCGCCACACCCACGCGCCATGGACGCACAGCCCGCCGCGGGAGGCCACGGCATGGCGGTCGCCGGTGCTGATGAGTGCGAGCCAGCGCGCCTGGGGCCGATACACGCACAGCGGCTGCTCGGCGACCGCGCGGCGCAGGTTTTCGGCGAGCGGCCTGCCCTGGCGCACCGCAAAGACGCCCGCCTTTTCGAGCGGGTGGCCGTCCATCGCGGCGCAATCCCCGGCCGCGAAGACGTTGGGATCGGTCACCGTCCGCAGGCTGCGCCGCACCCGGATGAAGCCGTTCTCGTCGAGCGCCAGCCCGGTGTCACGCAGCCAGGCGGCACCGCCCGCCTGCGTGACCCAGACGATCTCGTCGGCCTCCAGCGCCTCGCCGTCCCGGCTGGCCAGCCGCCGCGCGGAAACTGATACGATCTCGGCAGACCGATGCACCGCGACCCCGCGCTCGGCCAGTACCCGTTCGAAGATGCGGCGAACGCGCGCGTTGTGGGTGGGCAGGATCCGCTCTTCGGCGGAAAAGAGATGGAAGCATGGCTCGTCCGCGGCGCGGCCGAGGTCGCGCAGTTCCACGCGCAGCCGGTACTGCATCGCCAGTGTCAGCTCGACCCCGCCCGCGCCGGCTCCGACCACCGCGATCGTCATGCGCCCGACGTGCCGGCGCACCCGCTCCAGCAGCGCGAGCCAGCGCTCGTTGAACTGCCGGATCGGCTTGACCGGTACCGCGTGCTCGGCCGCCCCCTCGACAAGGTTCACGCGCGGCGTGGAGCCGATGTTGATCGAGAGCCGGTCGTAGGCAACCGGCGGCCGGTCCCGGCACAGCACCAGGCGACCCTCGCGGTCGAGGCCGGTCACCTCGTCGCGAAAGAAACGCGCGCCGGCGAATTCGGCCAGGCGGCGCAGGTCGATGTGCACCTCGTCGTAGCCGTAGTGGCCGGCGATGTATCCCGGCAGCATGCCGGAATACGGGGTGTGGCTGTCGGTGCAGATCACCGTCAGCCGCACACCCGGCAGCGGCTCCATGCCGAAGCGCTTGAGCACCCCGACGTGGCTGTGGCCGCCTCCGACCAGGACGATGTCCCTGAGGACCGGCTGTTCGCGATCAAACATTCACGCCTCCGCCTTCCTCGATGCCCGCAGCGTGCAACGAACGTAGCGCATTGCACCGGCGCACGGCCGCCGGCCCGCAACAGCGCTGCCCGTCAGTCCTGTCTGCCGCAGAAAAACTATAAAGTAAAGAACTGACCCCATTGTGCGACCAGTGCGCGCACCGCCGCCTGCTCGACGGCCGGGGCGAACAGGGGTGCGCGCCGCGCGCACTGGCGCGCCAGCCGCGCGAGCAGACCCGCGCCGCTGCCCTGATCCGCCCGGCATGCCAACACCAGCTCGGCCAGTCCGCGCGCGTTCCCCCATTCGAAATAGCCCGCGTAGTCCTGGCCGAGCATGCCGGCGTTGCCGTCGATGCGCGAGGCGAGCACCGGCGTGCCGCTGCACACCGCTTCCATGACCACGTGCGCGCCGCCCTCGATGCGGCTGGCGTGGATCAGCAGGTGCGCGCGCTGGATGCGGCGGCGGGTCGCCTCGTGCGGCTGCCCTCCCAGCCAGCGATAGTTCGGGCACTCCGCCATCGTGGCGCGGGCCGCGGCGCCGAGCGCGGCATCGAGCGCCGCGCCGACGTGATCGATCCGGATGTCGTCGTGCCGCGCCAGGATGCGCGCGGCGGCGAACAGCGTTTCGGGCGACTTCTCCTCGCGCAGGTGGCCGACCATGACCGCGCGCAACAGCCGCCGCGGCTTGGGCAGGATGCGCCGCATCGTGGTCGACTGGTAGATCACGCGCGCCTTGGGGCGAAGCTCCGCGGGCAGCGCGAGCGGGCCGCGCTCCTGCAGCACGACCAGCGCCTGCGCCAGGCGGATGGAGCGCTGCGCAGCGGCATCGGTGAGGATGTCCCGGTACAGGTCGGTGCCGGTCAGGACCACGGCGAGCCCGCGCGAGGGATGGGCCTCGCTCCAGGCAAGGATGGAGGATGCCGAGCGCCGCGCGTGCAGGGCCAGCAGGATGCGGTCGTGGCGAGCGGATGCGTCCGGCCATTGACGCACGACGCGGGCCGGAAAGACGGGCGAGAGAAACCGCTGCCAGCGGCGCGCGGTCTGCCAGTTGCCATTGTTGGCATCGGCCAGCGCCGGGGTCACAATGACGACCCGTGGAGAATCCGGCGAAGAAGCATCCGCCCTCATCGACGATGTCCGCAACCGCTGGCACGAACGCGCGATGGGCCCGGGCGCACGCCGTTCGCGAAGGCGGCGCCCCGCAACTGGCCGAGGCGCTGGCGGGCGCGCGCAACCGCACGCTCGCGCTGCTCGCGGCATACGAACGCGCGCTCGGCCCGGAGCTGACCGTTCCGTACTCCACGCAACTGAACCCGCCGCTGTGGGAGGCGGGCCACGTCGGCTGGTTCCAGGAGATCTGGATCGCGCGCAACCACCAGCGCTCTCGCGGCGCCGGCTGCGATCCGGATCATGCGCGGGCCGGCGGACGCATGACGGGTGCGGATGCGCTGTACGACTCCAGCCGCGTCGAGCACACGGCGCGCTGGCGCCTGCCGCTGCCGGATCTCGCGGCCACGCGGGCCTATCTGGAGTCGGGCCTGCGCGAGACCCTGGAGCTGCTCGCCCGCAGCCCGGAGACGCCGGAGGCGCTGTACTTCTTCCGACTCGCGCTGCTGCACGAGGACATGCACTGCGAGGCCGCGACCTACATGGCGCAGGCGCTCGACATTGCGTTGCCCGCCGCTCTGGCGCCGGAGGAGAGCGCGGTGCAGGCGGCCGGGAGCCTCAACCTGCGCGGCCGGCAATGGCGGCTGGGCTACGACGGGCCCGGCTTCGCCTTCGACAACGAGCTCGCGCCCCACGTCGTGGATGTGGCGGCCTTCGAGATCGATGACGTGCCGGTGAGCTGGGAACGCTATCTGCCCTTCGTCGAGGCGGAGGGCTACCGCGACCCGCGCTGGTGGTCTTCGGAAGGCTGGCAGTGGCGCGCCGCCCAGAGCCTCGAGGCGCCGCGCTATCTGCGGCAGGCCGCCGGCACCTGGCAGCGGCGCAGGTTCGGCGAATGGCTTCCGCTCGCCTCCGGCGCACCCGCCGTGCATCTCACCTGGTTCGAGGCGGATGCGTGGTGCCGCTGGGCGGGCCGCCGGCTGCCGGATGACGAAGAGTGGGAGCTCGCGGCGATGACCGAAGAGCGCTTCCGCTGGGGCGAGGTGTGGGAATGGACCGCGACCCGCTTCCTGCCCTATCCCGGTTTCCGCGCCCATCCCTACCGCGACTATTCGGTCCCCTGGTTCGGATCGCGCTTCGTGCTGCGCGGAGCGAGCCGCGCCACCTCGCCGGATCTCGCGCACCCGCGCTATCGCAATTACTTCACCCCCGAGCGCAACGATCTCCACGCGGGATTCCGCAGCTGCGCGAAGCGCTGATCCGAGAGCGACGCTCACGCCTGCGCCAGGAACACCGCGAACCAGCCGCGCTCGTCGCTCCAGCGCCGGATCGCCGAGAAGCCGGCGCGCCCGAGCAGGGCGGCGAAATCCTCGGCCCGCCACTTCCAGGAGTTCTCGGTGTGGATGCGTTCGCCACGGGCGAAGCGCCGCTCCCCCTCCGGCCAGCGCACGACCACAGCGCGCACCGCCTCCAGGTGCATCTCGATGCGCAGCCGCTCGCTATCGTAGAAGGCCACATGGCGCCAGTCGGCGAGCGCGAAATCGGTACCGGCCAGCCGGTCGAGGTGCAGCAGCAGATTGCGGTTGAAGGCGGCGGTGACCCCCAGCGGGTCGTCGTAGGCGCTCTCCAGCACCTCGGCCGGTTTGACCAGATCGACGCCGATCAGCAGCCCGCCTCCCTTGCACACGCCATGCACGACGCGCAGGAAGCGCTCCGCCTCCTCCGGCGAGAAGTTGCCGATGCTCGATCCGGGATAGAACACGAGCCGCGGCCCCTCGCCCGCTTCATCGGGCAAGCTGAGATGCGTCGAGAAGTCCATGCCCACGCCGATCGTCTCGATCGCCGGATGCCGGCGCTGCAGCAGGTCGAGCGAGTGCCGCAGGTAATCGACCGAGATGTCGACCGCGACGTAGCGCTGCACCCCGAACGGCTCGAACAGGCGCGCGGCCTTCTCGCAGTTGCCGGCACCCAGGTCGACCAGCGTCCGCGCCGCAGGAAGCCGCGCCGCGATCTCCTCGACATGGCGCGCGAAGATCGCGGCTTCGGTGCGCGTCGGATAGTACTCGGGCAGTTCGCAGATGGCGGCGAACAGGCGCGAACCGAGCGCATCGTAGAGATACTTGGGCGAGACGCGGGCCGGGTGCGCCTCCAGGCCATCGAGCAGCGCCGCGCGCACCGCCGCCGGCTCGGCGCGGTCGATCTGGATCAGGCGGGGCGAGCGCACCGTGGCTTCGAGCCCCGAGGTCTGCGAGCGTTTTTCGTCCATTAC
>Ga0100381_1000237_pt1 | contig 60839 bp, 61 predicted proteins | sample CryGeymeta201505_FD_80416 | JGI IMG/M metagenome (GOLD analysis project Ga0100381, IMG submission 80416) | Groundwater microbial communities from Crystal Geyser aquifers in Utah, USA - Crystal Geyser metaG 2015-05 | ecosystem: Environmental > Aquatic > Deep subsurface > Groundwater | place: USA...
AGGATGAGCACCGGGATCGGATCGTGCGCGGCGCGCAGCCCGCGCAGCAGTTCGAGCCCAGACAGGCGTGGCAGACCGAGATCGAGCACCAGCGCAGCGAAGCTCTCGGTAGAGAGCGCGGTGCGCGCCGCGATCCCGTCGCGCACCCAGTCGGCGGCAAAGCCGGCCTGGCGCAGGCCGGCCTGGACGCCGTCTCCGAGCAGCGGATCGTCCTCTACGAGCAGGATGCGCATGTCATCGCAGGCTGCTGCTGCGCGCTGGGCCGTTCAGCCGAAAAAACGCTCTTGAACCACCAAGACAGCAAGTCACCAAGGTGCACCAGGGACTCGAAGATTCCATGCGATTCGCCCACGTGGTGGGTTTCTTTTCGCTGGAGGCCCGGTGAGTCCTTGGGGTCTCGGTGCTCGATGGACTGCGGAAATTCAGGTTCAGTCGTCCTCCTCATGCCATGCGAGTCGCCACGCCGGGCGGCTCCAGCCGGAGGCCGCGGGGGAAGCCTGGCTGGCGGAGGCATCCGGCGCCGAATTGTAGTCCGAGATCCAGCCCCAGGCGACCGCCGCCACCAGCGCGGCGGCGACCAGCGCGTGGCCGTGACGGATGCCGGCATGCGGTGCGCCGCGCTTGTAGCCGGTGATCATCGCGCGCACCAGGTTCTCGCGGTGGAGCAGGCTGGAAACCAGCACCCCCGCGATGTGAACGCCCACGAGCGCCGCCATCGTGCCCGCCGCGCCCTCGTGCAGCTCGCTCAGCCAGTGGGCGCCCGTCCCCTCATAGTTGACCACGCCGGTGGCCACGGTCGCCAGGCCCAGCGCGAGCATCGCCACGACGGCGAGGCTGCCGGCCGGATTGTGTCCCACGTGATGCTCCGGCCGGGCGGTGAGCAGCGAGCGCAGATAGGCGGCCACCCGCGCCGGGCGCAGGCTGAACGAGGAAAAGCGCGCATAGCGGCTTCCGACGAAGCCCCACAGAACGCGGAACGCGATCAGGCCGGCCATCGTGTAGCCGAGTGCGACGTGGATGTCGCGCAACCACTCCGATTCTGCGGTCGCCCATGCGCCGGCGAAGGACGCCGCCAGCAGCCAGTGGAAGATGCGGGTGGGAAAGTCCCATACCAGGATCGTCATCGTTTCACCTCTCGATCGAAATGTCGGTGTGCCCGTGGCGCCGCGGCGCGGCCGTCACGGTCGAGGCGAAGGATGGGGGTGCAGGCTTAACGCCGCCTTAACGCGCTGTCGAGCGCGGTTGCCGGCGCCGGCTCGCCGCCTTCCGGGTCGGCATAGCGCAGGGCGATCTCGCGAAAGCGCTCCGCGAGCGCGGCGAAGGCGTCCACCACGTCCGGATCGAAATGGCTGCCGCGCCCCGCGAGGATCTCAGCGACCGCGAGCTCGTGCGGCAGGGCTGGCTTGTAGACCCGGCGCGAGATCAGCGCGTCATAGACGTCGGCTACCGCCATCAGCCGCGCCGGGATCGGGATCGCCTCGCCGGCGAGCCCGTCGGGGTAGCCCGATCCGTCCCACTGTTCCTGGTGCGAGCGCGCGATCTCGCGGGCGCAGGCGAGGAAGCTCTCCGGGGTGCCGAGCATGCCCTCGGCGGCGCGGATCGCCTCGAAGCCGAGCGTCGTGTGGCGTTTCATGATTTCGAACTCCGCGGGGTCGAGCCGGCCGGGCTTGCGCAGGATCCGATCGGGAATCCCGACTTTGCCGATGTCATGGAGCGGGGCGGACTTGTAGAGCAGCTCGATGCGTGCTTCGGTGAGATAGGCGGAGAAGCGCGGATGCGCGCGTAGCGCCAGCGCGAGTTCGCGAACGTAATTCTGCGTGCGCCGGATGTGGTTTCCGGTTTCCTCGTCGCGCGTCTCGGCGAGCGAGGCCATGGCGAGGATGGTCGCGTCCTGCACCGCCGAGACCTCGCGCATGCGCCGCCGCACCTCGGCTTCGAGGAAGTCGTTGCGGTCGCGCAGGAAGTCCTGCGCCTGCTTGAGCGCCAGATGGGTGCGCACGCGCGCGCTCACGATCGGCGGGCTGACCGGCTTCGCGATGTAGTCGACCCCGCCCACGTCGAAGCCGCGCTGCTCGTCCTCGACGTCCGTGCGCGCGGTGAGGAAGATCACCGGGATGCCTGCGGTACGCGGATCGGCCTTGAGCCTGCGGCAGACCTCATAGCCATCCATGCCGGGCATCATGATGTCGAGCAGGATGAGGTCGGGCTGCGGCTCGCCCGCCGCGATCGCCAGCGCTTTCTTGCCTCCAGTGGCGACCTTGGTCCGGCAGGTGTCGCGCAGCAGCGCGCTCATCAGCGCCAGGTTGTCGGGCGTGTCGTCGACGATGAGGATGGTCGGACGCTGCGTGTCTGCGGGGATCATTCGACCTCGATCTCGCGCGCCTTCGCGAGCCCCTTCAGCCGCGCCAGCGCGGTGTCGAAGTCGAAGGCGCGGATGGCGCGCTCGATGCGCGCGTATTCGGCGCTACCCAGGCCCGCGCGCAATCGGGCGCGCTCCGAGCCGAACAGATCCACCGCCGCACTGTCGTTCTCGCCGAGCAGGCGGGCGAGCGATCGCAGTGCGCGGCCGAGCTCCTCGCGTGTGGGCTTCGCCACGCGTGAGGGCTGGCACCAGCGCCGCAGCATGGCATAGAGCGCCTCGGGATCGATCGGCTTCGCGAGATGATCGTTCATGCCGGCCGCGAGGCAGCGCTCCCGTTCGCCCGCCAGCGCATGGGCGGTGGTGGCGATCACGGGCAGACCGGCGAGGCCGGGTTCCTCGCGCAGCGCGCGCGTTGCCGCGTAGCCGTCCATCTCCGGCATCTGCACGTCCATCAGCACGGCATCATAGGCGGCGGGCTGCGCGCGCAGCCGCTCCAGCGCTTCGCGCCCGTTTTCCGCGACATCCACGCTGACGCCGGCCGCCGCGAGCAGCTCGGCCGCGACCTGGCGGTTGGCGTCATTATCCTCGGCGAGCAGCACGCGCAGTCCCGCCAGGTCGGTCGCCCGCGTGCCCGCGGACCGCACTTCCGCGCTGGCGGCGCGACTGCCTGCGCCGAGCTTCGCGAGCAGTGCGCGCAACTGCGTTCGGCTGAACGGCTTGCCGAGGAAGCCGTCGGCGGGCAGCGGCCCGCGGATTTCTTCGTGGCCGAAGGCGCTCATGAGCACGACCGCGGGCGGCGCGCGCAGGCCGGTGTCCGCCTTCAGCGTGCGCGCGGCCTCGACGCCGTCCATGCCCGGCATCTTCCAGTCGAGGAACACCAACGCATACGGGTCGAGCGCATCGGCGTGACGCACCGCCGCGAGCGCCTCCTGCGCGGTGCCGGCCTGCTCGGCCCGCAGGCCTTCGTCGCCCAGCGCCTCCGCGAGTGCGGCGCGCGCTCCGTCATGGTCGTCGGCGACGAGCACGCGACGTCCCGCGCCCGTGCCGGCCACGACCTCCGGTGCGGCAGGGAGCGCGCCGAAGCAGGCGGTGAAGTGGAAGGCGCTGCCGGCGTCCGGTGCGCTGTCCACCCAGATGCGGCCTCCCATCAGCTCTACCAGCCGCTTGCTGATCGTGAGCCCGAGCCCGGTGCCGCCGAACCTGCGCGTGGTCGAGCCGTCGGCCTGGGTGAAGGGCTGGAACAGCCGCGCCGCCTCCTCCTCGCTCATGCCGATCCCGTTGTCATGGACAGAGAAATGCAACCCGATCTCCTCCCCGCCCGCCCCGGTCGGCTCGACCGTCACCGCGATCGTGCCGCGCTCGGTGAACTTGATCGCGTTGCCGGCGAGATTGGTGAGCACCTGCGTGAGCCGCAGCGGATCGCCGAGCATGCGCCGCGGCACGCGCCCCGGTACGCGGAACAACAGCTCGAGCCCCTTGTCCGCCGCGCGCTGGCCGAGCACCGTGGCTACGCGATCGAACACCGCATCGAGCGAGAATTCGACCCGCTCGACTTCGAGCTTGTCGGCCTCGATCTTGGAGAAGTCCAGCACGTCGTTCAGGATCGCGAGCAGCGAAATCGCGGCGCCGTGAATCTTGTCGATGTAGTCGCGCTGGCGCGCGCTGAGTTCGGTGCGCTGGGCGAGGTGAGCCATGCCGATGATGGCGTTCATCGGCGTGCGGATCTCGTGGCTCATGTTGGCGAGGAACATGGATTTCGTGCGGGTGGCTTCCTCGGCGCGCTCCTTCGCCTCGCGCAGCGCGTCGGCTGCCCGCTTGCGCTCGGAAATGTCGCGTACCGAAGCCGACACCGAGGGCGGCTCGCCCTCGCGCCCCGGCAGCGGGCTCAGCCCGATCTCGACCGGGAACTCGGCGCCGTCCTTGCGGCGGGCATACAGTTCCAGCCCGGCGCCCATCGGGCGGGTCACCGCCGCGTGCAGGTAGTGGTGTCGGTGCACCGGATGGTGTTCGCGTTGCCGCTCGGGCACCAGCAGCTCGACCGGCTGTCCGATCAGTTCCTCGCGCGGATAACCGAACAGCTCCTCGATCTGCGCGTTGACGAGCGTGATGCGCCCTTCGGCATCGACCACCAGCAACCCGTCCGGCGCGGTCTCGAGGATGCCGCGATACCAGCGCTCGGTCTTGGCCACCAGCGCGCCGGCGTGCTTGATGTCGGTGACATCGAGCCAGTAGCCGTTCCAGACCCAGGCGCCGTCGCTCTGGCGCTGGGGCAGGGCCTCGTGGCGGATCCAGTGCGTCTGCCCATCCAGGTGCACGCGGTATTCGCAGAAAAAGCGCTCGTGGCGGCGGATGACATGCTCGATCAGTGCCTCCACGCGCGGTCGGTCGTCCTTGTCCACGTTGCGCCAGCGCGAGGACTCGTCGCTGCGGATGGTGTCCAGATCCACGCCCAGCAGCTCGATCACCTTCTTGCTGACGAAGGTGTAGCGGCGCGTCTCGTCGGCCTCGACGCGGATCTGATAGACGGCGCAGGGCAGCGCATCGCTCATGTCGAGCAGCCGCCGGCGCGAGGCCTCGGCGATCGCCTTGGCCTCCAGCAGCGCCGCTTCCGCCTGCCTGCGCTCGCGCACATCGCGCACGAAGGCGATGGCGTGGCGCTCACCGTCGCTGCGGTAGGCGGCGCGGGCGACCTCGATCGGGATCTCGTGCCCGTCCTTGTGGCGGCCCTCGATCTCGACCACGCGGTCGAGGGCCGCTCCCTGTGCTCCGGCGGCGAAGCCGGTCATCGCCTTGCGCGCATCCGCAGGCAGGCGCGCGGGCGAGAGCAGCTCATGCGCATCGCGTCCGAGCACCTCGCGCTCGGTGTAGCCGAACAGGCGCTCCGCGGCGGCGTTCCAGTAGGTGATGCGTCCGGCCTCGTCGATCGTGATCACGCCTTCGGGCGCGGAATGCAGGATGGCCCGCAGGCGCTCCTCGTTCTCGGTGAGCGCCTCTTCGAGCACGCGCCGGCGCCGGATCTCCGCGCGCATCCGGCGGTTCGCCACCAGCACCACGACCATCACCGCGAGCAGGGTGACGATGACCGGGCCGGCGACCGCCGCCACCCGGCCCCAGTCCGTCTCGCCCTCGATGCGAACCGCGAGCCAGCGGTTGCGGATGTGCCGGTGCTCCTGCTCGGGGATGGCCGCGAGCACCTTGTCGATGGCTGAGGCGAGCTCCGGCCAGTCCTGCCGCAGCGCGAAGCGCAGCTCGTAGCGCGCGTGCTGGACCGCGCTGGCGATCTTGAGCCGGCCGGCGTAGTCGGACTGGATCGTTTCGGCGACCGACGCGATGTTGCCGATCGCCGCGAACACCTGGCCGCGCTCCACCGCCCTGAGCGCCGCCCGGGTGTCGGCGACGGCGAGGAGGGCGATGCCCGGAAACTCGGCGCCGAGCTGTTCGCGAAGCGCAGATTGTCTGGGCACCGCCACGCTCTTCCCGTCGAGGTCGCTCAGGCCGAGCACGCCGCTGCGCTCGGCAGGGACCACAATCGCCCACGGGCTGCTCAGGTAGGGCGCGGAAAAGCGCAGCGTTTCGGCCTGCGCGTGCGTCCATTGGGCGGCCGCGATCACGTCGATGCGGGCGGAGCGCATGCGCGCAGCAGTGACTTCGCCGCCGCGCATCGCCACCGGCACGAACCGCAGCCCGAGGCTGCGTGCGACGATCTGCGCATAGTCGGCGGCGATGCCCTGGTGCGAGCCGCCGGCTCCAAGGTAATCGAACGGGGCGCCGGCAGCGGCGATCCCCAGGCGCAGCGCGGGGTGCTCCTTGAGCCACGCGCGCTCGGCTTCGCTCAGAACGACCGCGTAGGCGTTCCCGGCCCCCGTGCCTTGCTCGGCGGCCGCGCTCGCCGCCGCACGCGAGGCCGCGGGGAACAGCGCGAAAGCCAGTGCGGTCGCGGCAAGCAGACTGCGGGCTGCGCAGGTACGGCGGGCGGAACCGAAGGGAAACATCGCGGCCGGATTCGATCCACGGAGCGCGGGCGAGGACCGTCCCCGCCCGCAACCCAAGTGTAGCAGCCGGACTCGCGCGCAGCCGTCGCGCCGCTGCGGCTATTCCACCTTGGCTTTGTTGCGCAACTCGCCGAGGTGACGTTCGATGAGCTGGCGCTGCGCATTCTGCGCGAGCTCGTTCTTCGCTTCATCGAAGCTCGGGAGCTTGCGCTCGCGGATGTCGTCGAGCTGGATGACGTGCCAGCCGAAGTTGCTCTTGATCGGGGCGGCGGTGTATTGCCCCTTGGCGAGCTTCACCAGTGCATCGGAAAACGGCTTGACGTAATTCCCGGGCGAACTCCATCCGAGTTCGCCGCCACGCTCCTTGGAGCCCGGATCCTTCGACTGCTTCGCCAGGTCCTCGAACTTGCCTCCGGCCTTGAGCTTGTCGATGACCGCCTTGGCCTCGTCCTCCTGGTCGACCAGGATGTGGCGCGCCTTGTACTCCTTGTCTCCCAGCCGTGCGACGACCTGGTCATATTCCTTCTTGAGGCTCTCGCTGCTCACCGGATGGGTGCGGATGTAGTCCCGGATGTAAGCCTGGATGAGCGCGACCTGGCGCGCCATCTCCATCTGCGCGGCCACCTCGGGTTTCTTGTCGAAGCCTTTCTTCTTCGCTTCCTGAGCGATCACCTCGCGGCGGATCAGCTCCTCGCGCACCTTGGTGCGCAGATCGGGACTTTCCGGTGTGCCCTGGGCGTGCTGGCCGGCGACCAGCACGTCGGCGCGGACCTTCGGGATCGCCATGCCATTGACGGTCGCGACCGCCTTCGCGGGCGCCTTGGCTTCCTGGGCCGGCGCCGCCGGACTGAGCAGTGCGGCGAGCAGCAGGGCCGCAAGGGTTGAGACTCGTTTCATCGGTGAGACTCCTTCTCGGTGGATTGAAGTTCCTGTGGGGCGAACGCGGCGATCGACAGGGCATGGATGTCCCGTCGCATCAGCTCGCCCAACGCTGCGTGGATCAGCCGGTGCCGCTCCAGCGTGCTCTTGCCGGAAAAGGCTTCCGACACGATTCTCAGGTTGAAATGCGCGAGCCCGCGCGCCTGAGCATGCCCCGCGTGCCGGGCGCTCTCGTCGGCGACTTCGACCGCCAGCGGAGAGAGCACGGCCAGCCGTATTCGCAGCTCGCGCTCGACCGGAGTCAAGGCAGAACCTGCTTGAAGGGCGAGACCCGGGTCGCGGCGAACACGCCCTGCGCGCAATACGGGTCGTCGCGCCACCAGCCCTGCGCTTCGTCGAGCGAATCGAACTCGGCCACGATCAGGCTGCCTGCGACCCCGTCCGGTCCCGGATCGGGGCTGTCGATCGCGAGTAGCGGCCCGGCCAGCACGATGCGGCCGGCGTCCTTGAGTTTCGCAAGCCGCGCGAGGTGGGCCGGGCGAAGCTCCGCACGCCTGGCGCCCGCGCCGGGGGCATCCTCTCCGGTCAAGACATACAGCATCATTTCTCCTCCTCGACGTATCTGGCCAGGAACATGCCCTGGGCGAGCACGAAGGCGAGCATCAGGCCCATCGTTCCGAACAGTTTGAAGTTGACCCAGGTATCGGTGGAAAAGTTGTACGCGACGACGAGATTCGCGCCGCCCATCGCGAGGAAGAACACGATCCAGGCCGCATTGAGCCGCGCCCACACGGGATCGGGCAGCCGCACCTGCTCCTCCATCAGCTTGCGGATCAGGTTGCGCCGGAACAGGACGGAGGAGCCGAGCAGGGTGAGACCGAACAGCCAGTACAGCACGCTCGGCTTCCACTTGATGAAAGTCTCGTCGCGCAGGTACAGCGTCGCGCCTCCGAACACCGCGATGATCGCGAGGCTCACCCAGAGCATGGCGTCGACCCTGCGGCGTCGTGCCAGCAGCCAGCCGATCTGCCCGAAGCTGGCGAGGATGGCCACCGCGGTCGCGAGCAGGATCGGTGCCTGCGCCGCGGCCACCGCGCCGCCGACCGGGGCGAGCATGCCGGTGGCAAGCTCCGCGGCGCGCCCCGGCGCGCCCTCCGCGAACTTGAACGCCGCGAAGAAGAGGATGACCGGAAAGAGGTCGAACAGGAACTTCATCGGGCCGGATTATACGGACGAAGCCCGTCGTCTGCCGGGCGCCTGCGTGCTCGCCTTCGCTACGCAGCGTCTCGGCGAACGCCTTCCCGGCGTCCTCCTGGATGTCGGTGACGGCCACCGCGGCGCCTTCGCGGGCCAGCAGCGTGCGAGAATCGCGCGGCCGATTCCCTGTGCGCCGCCGGTGACCAGTGCGACCTTGTTCTGAACCAGGTTCACGGTTTCCTCCCGACCGCCGGCCGCGGCAGGCGGCGCAGCCGGACCGTGGTCATGGTAGCAGAAGCCCCGCGGGCGCCGGCTCGCCTTCGCGCTCGCCCGCGCAGGCCCGTGCGCGCAGCGCGGCGAAATCGAACAGCTCGCGATCGGCGAGATGCGAGGGGACGACATGCTGCAGGGCGCGGAACATGTTTTCGACGCGGCCGGGGTGCCGGCGCTCCCAGCCGCGCAGCAACTCCTTCACCGCACGGCGCTGGGCATCGGGCCGGGACCCGCACAGGTTGCACGGGATGATGGGGAAGCCGCGCAGCGTTGCGTACTCGGCCAGATCCCGCTCCCGGCAGTAGGCGAGCGGGCGGATCACGACGTGTCGGCCGTCGTCGGAGAGCAGCTTGGGGGCCATCGCCTTGAGGCTGCCGCCGTGGAACAGGTTGAGCAGCAGTGTCTCGAGCAGGTCGTCGCGATGATGCCCGAGCGCGATCTTGGTGGCGCCCAGCTCGCCCGCGACACGATAGACGATGCCGCGCCGCAGCCGCGAACACAGCGGGCAGGCGATCCGGCCTTCGGGGATCATCCGCCTGACGATGGAGTAGGTGTCGCGGGTCTCGATGTGGAACGGGATGCCGAGCCGCGCGAGATAGGCGGGCAGCACTTCGGCGGGGAAGCCCGGCTGGCGCTGATCGAGGTTGAAGGCGACGAGTTCGAAGCCGACCGGCGCCTTCTCGCGCAGCCGCAGCAGGATGTCGAGCAGCGCATGGCTGTCCTTGCCGCCCGACAGGCAGACCAGGATGCGGTCGCCTTCCTCGATCATGCGGAAGTCGGCGATCGCCGCGCCGGCAGCCGCACGCAGCCGCTTGGCGAGCTTGTTTCCCTCGTAGTGGGCCTTGCGGCCGTCGCGGGAGGCGCAGGCGCTCGGTGGGCTCACTGGAAACTCGAAACTCGCAACCCGAAGCCCGGTCAGTGCAGATGCGCGGAGGGAGCCTCGGCCTGCTCCGGCATCTCCGCATGCACCACGTGGCCTTCCGGATCGGCGTACAGCGGGCCGCCGCACTCCTCGCAATACTCGACCGGCAGGCTGTGCTCGAGGCTCAGCACGTCGCTCACCCCCGCTTCGCCGAGCGCCGTTTCGATCTGTCCGGCGATGTCGCTGGTTTCATCCTCGGCGTCGAGCAGCGGCCAGACCACGCCATGCAGGACTTCGTTGCGGCTCTTGAGCGTGAGTCCGATCCGGTATTCCTGGATCGTGTGCTCGGCGAACGGCGCGATCACCGCGCGCAGGCCGGCCGGCGCGACGTCCAGCACCGACTGGAGATAGGCGACCGCCGCGCGCAGCGAGTAGGGCCGCAGCCGCCGGTCGGCCTCGCGGCAGGCGGCGTAATAGACGTCCGGCCGCAGCGGCTCGAAGGCGCAGCCCGTGAATGCCGGCGCAAGCGCGGCGCCGCCCTGGACCGCCCAGTCCGCTTCGCTATGGCTGCGCGAGCCGTCCGCCTCCTGCCAGCGGAACAGCGGCCGGCCGCGTGGCACGACCGCCGCGGCGAGCAGGTAACGCATGTCGGACAGATACTGCGCGGTCTCGGGCAGCCGGCGCGCATCGACCGCGAGATCGTGCCCTTCGGCTGCCGCTGCGGCGAGCCTCGCGGCGAGTGCGCGGGTCTCCGCGTAGCCCATGGGAAGCTGGTCGGGGCTGTAGAGGTGATCGGCCAGGCCGATGCGCAGGTCGGCGGCGAATACGTGGGCGCAGAGCTGGGTGCGCACGTTCGCCAGCAGATCCGCGTTCACGGATGCGCAGGGAATGCGGTAGCGCGACCAGGCCAGCAACGGGATTGCGAGCAGCACCGCGTCGAGATCGCCCTGCGCGCTGGACAGGGTCGAGCCTTCCACGCGCGCCTCGACCAGGTCGGCGCACTCGTCGTAGGCCCGGCCGTCGCTGCGGTACAGGTGGTCGAGGGCCGAATTGAGCGCATCATCGTTGCCGGCACGCAGATGGCGGTCGATGCGCTCGCTCAGGAGCGCCTCCCAGTAGCCATCCTCGATCCGGCTCTCGGACTGGGCGAGCCCGGTGGCAAGCCAGACCAACTGTTCGGCATCGCGGGCCAGCGCACCGCGGCGGGCGAAACGGGGTCTCTTCATGGTGTGCAGAATACGGCGAATGGGACGGGCTGCGCAGCCCGCGCATTCTACCGCGTGGCTGCGCCGCTCAGTGCCTGCCGTAGGAGCGGCGCCCGGCGGTCGCGCCGGGCCGGCCCTGCGAGGGATGCGCTGCGCCCGCGCCGCGAGTGCGCGCGCCTCGCCTGTCGTCGCGCGTGAAGGCCGGGCGCGCCCTCGGCTCGAGCCCGGGAATGACATCGACGCGGACCGGCTGCGAGGTGTAACGCTCGATCTCCCGCATCTGGCGCTTCTCGAAGTGAGCGACGAGGCTGATCGCGATGCCCTCGCGTCCGGCGCGCCCGGTGCGGCCGATGCGGTGCACGTAGTCTTGGGCTGCGCGCGGCAGGTCGAAGTTAATGACATGGCTGATCCCCGGAACGTCGATTCCACGGGCCGCGACGTCGGTCGCGACCAGCACGCGCAGATGACCCCGCCGCATCGCGTCCAGCGTCCGGTTCCGGCTGCGCTGGTTCATGTCCCCGTGCAGCGCGTCCGCGGAAAAGCCGTTGACCCGCAACTGCTCCGAGACCTCGTCCGCGGAGCGCTTGGTGGCCGTGAAGACCAGCGCCTGTCCGATCGCGGCATCGCGTAGCAGGTGATCGAGCAACCGCGACTTGTGCGAGAAATCGTCGGCGAAATGCATGCGCTGATGGATCTTCCCGCGCAGTTCGATCGCCGTTTCGATGCCGATGCGCTGCGCCCCTCGCGTGACCCGGTTCGCCAGCCGGCCGACCACGCCTTCCAGCGTGGCCGAGAAAAGCAGGGTCTGGCGCGCGGCGGGCGTTGCGGCGATGATGGCCTCGATGTCGTCGATGAATCCCATGTCGAGCATGCGGTCGGCCTCGTCCAGGACGAGGGTTTCGAGGCGGGAGAAGTCGACGCGCCCGCGCCGCAGATGGTCGAGCAGCCGCCCGGGGGTGGCGACGACGACATCCGCGGACTGGCCCAGCAGTTTCTGCTGGACGTAGAACGACGCGCCGCCGACCACGGCGACGCAGCGCAGCCGGCGGATGAAACGGCCGTAGGTCTCGGTGGCGCGCGCGATCTGCTGGGCGAGTTCGCGTGTCGGCGTGAGCACCAGCACGCGCGGCCCGCGGCCCGCGATCGCCGAGGCTTCGGCCAGCCGGTGCAGGCACGGCAGCATGAAGGCGGCGGTCTTGCCGCTGCCGGTCTGCGAGGACACCAGCAGATCGGCTCCGGCGAGGATGGCGGGAATCGCCCGTTCCTGGACGGCGGTGGGGCGGGTGTAGCCGCTGGCCTCGACGGCCTTGACGATGTCGGCATTCAATCCGAGCTGAGCGAATGGCATGGACTCTTTCCTCGTGGACGACAGGTGGGCGCCGCAGATGTCGCGGTCGCGGGATCGCCGGCGCCAACCGGAAACGGCCGACGCCGTTCGCAAACGGGCGGACCGGGAAAGGGTCAGGGACGGAGACTGTGTGTGAAATACAGTCTGTGGCTACGAAAGTCCGCCATGCGCTTCCTGCGGACTGGTGAAGCTGCTGCATCGCACGCCGCGCATGATACACGAAACGGCGTGCTATGCCGCGTCGCAGTAGAAGAAAACGAAGCGGCCCTCCTCGACGTCGATCATCAGGCCGGCGCCGTGGTTCATTCCGTAATCGACATAGCCGGGCGTGGCCGAATCCAGGTGGCATTCTCCGGCGTGCGCAGGCGACTCGAACCCGCGATCGCGGTCGTACCAGGACAGCAGCATGGGCTCGGCAAGCCGTTCGCCGGCCTCCCGCGCAGCCAGCCGCATCGCCTCGCGGTAGTCCGCCATCCGCGGCTCGGGCCGCAGGCGCACGACTTCGATGCCGGAGAAGTCGGGGCCGCGCCCGATCGGGCATGCCTGGGAATCGGCCGCTGCCTGCGCCGCAGGCGCGGGGCGCGCGGGCTCGTCGGGCATCGTCATCCGCCGCCCTCGCGTGCCGCATCCCGGAGCGCTGCTTCCAGCGCGGCATGGCGTGTCTCGGGAGCGTCCGCGGCGAGCTCCCTGACCCGCGCGTAGAACGTGGGCAGGTCGCCGCCGCTGCGCGCGATCAGTGCCCGGAACGCCGGGACCCAGCGCGTGTAGATGCCGATCGAGGCGAGCGTGGCGTTGTTGATGTCGGCCCCGAACCAGCGGTCGTAGCCGGCAAAGCCGCGCCAGTCGCCCTCGCGCAGTGCCGCGTAATCGCGCTTGAGGCCGGACAGGATCTCGGCCTTGGCCTTGCGCATGGCGTGCTCGCTTGCGCCCGAGCCGTAGAGGCGGTCGAGGCGCTCGCGGGCGCCCAGCACGAGGGCGGCGAAGCGGCTGCGCCGCCGTTGGGCCGTCGCGAAGGTTTCGCGCTCGTCCGCGCTGCCGCTCGCCGCGAGCCAGCGCGCGATGCCTTCCAGTTCGACCGCCACCGCGAACGCCTCGTTGAACTCGGTGTCGCCGTCCGCCCATGCGACCTGGTGGGCCAGCTCGTGGAAGATCAGCCGCGCAAGCTCGCTCTCCGGGTAGTGGATGAAGGTGTTGAGGACCGGGTCGTCGAACCATCCGAGCGTCGAATAGGCCGTCACTCCGGCGACATGGACCTCGTGGCCGCGGCTGCGCAGCGCGGCGGCGAACGCCAGCGCATCCGGGTGCGCGAAATAGCCGCGGTAGCTCACGCAGCCGGCGACGGGAAAACACCACTGCTCGGGCCGCACCGAGAACTCGCGCGCCGCGAAGACGTTCCACACCACGTACGGGCGGCGCACATCGGCGTACTTGCGATAGCTTCCGTTGTCGGGCAACGCCAGGCTGCGGCTCGCGAATGCGCGGATGCGCTCGGCAAGCGCGAGCCTCTCGCGCAGCGCCGGTGCAGTGCCCGCATCCGAGCGCACTTGCGCGATCGGCCGCGACCGCCGCCAGACCTCGAACTGGCCGCTCGCGGCCTGGAGGTAATAGCCGGGCGCGGCGCAGCCGGGAAGCAGGAGGGCGGAGCCCAGGGCGGTCGCGGCGAGCAGGGCGAGCAGCAACCTCATCGATCAGGTCCTGGAAAAGCGCCCGTGGCGCAGAAACGCAGCGACCTGCTCCGCGACCCGCGAAGAGACCAGCATCCCGGAATGGCTCACCGGGAGGACGATGCGATCGGCGGCACCGGGCACATCGGTTTCCGCCACCGCCACCGCGCCGTCGTTGGGGCGTTCGAGCGCGGGCTCGATCAGCCGCCCCAGTCCGAGTTCGGATTCGCCGGCGATGACCCCCAGCTCGTGCGGGTTCGCCCATTCGGCGAGCGGGCGCATCCGCAGCCACTGGCCCATGCTCCGCCCGAGGGCGGCCGCACCGGCGCGGTTGCGCGCCAGGCGCCGCCCCGCGGCCGAGCCGCGGAAAGGCGAGCCGATGAACACCACGCGCCCCGGTCGCGGCTCGGGGTGCGCGTGCAGGCTCGCCGCGATCACCAGCCCGCCCAGGCTGTGGCCGACGAAATGCAGCACAGGAGAACGCACGGATGCGGCGAAGCGTGCCAGCGCCTGCGCGTTCTCCGCGAGCCCGCCGCGCACCGATCGGTATGCGAAGGCCCATACCCGGAAGCCCCGTTGGCGCAGGCGGCGCGCGAGAAATCCCATCACCCAGGGTCTCATCCACAGTCCATGGACGAGGATCGCCGCCTCGGGTTCCGCGCCGCGGAGCGATCCCTCGACCCCAGGCGACATCCGCGGCATGGTGTCGGCCTGCTTTACACCGCCTTCGCCAGAGCGTTCGTCATGGAATGATAAGGCCATGAAATTTCAGGGATCCGAGAAAAATCGCCGACCCGGCACGGCGTTTGCTACGGTGAAGACGCCCAAGCCGGGTCCTCGTTGGAGCGTACCCATGCCCAGGCAAGCAGGAGGTCGAGAAGTGCCGGCATACCCGGCCTGCGACAAGAGAGCTGGCCGCTTCGGACAATTTCCGGAGCGGTTTTTTTTGCCCGCGCCCCGGCCGATCACGCCGACGGAAGCCGAACCCATGCCCGAACGCCCTTGTCGTGATTGTCGATGCCCGCCGTGCCTCCATGGTATTCCGCGATCAGGCGCACGACGTACAGGCCCAGTCCGAGATGGGGCTCGCCGGCGGGGCGCTGGGCACGGAACGAGACGAGCGAGGTGAACAGCCGGCCGCGCTGCTCCTCGGTCAGCGACGGCCCCTCGTTCGCGACCGAGAGCCTGGCCTGACCGCCCGCGGTGCCGATGGACAGCGTGATCGCAGTGCCGGGCGGCGCGAAATCGGCCGCATTGGAGGCGAGCTTGTCCAGCATCTGCGCGGCGAGATCCGGCGAGCCGGAAACCATGACCGGCTCGGGCGGCGCCTGCCATTCGAAGCGGTGCCCCGGATACACCTGCCGGTAGCCCTCGACACAGCCGGTCACCACCGGCACGAGGTCGTAGCGCTCGCGCTCGGAGCCACGCAGGCTGTGCTCGAGGCGGCTCGCCTCGCTCATCCGCGCGAGGATCGTCGACAGGCGCCTGACGCCGTCCTCGGCGCGCGCGAGATAGACTTGCGCATCCTCGGCGGGCGGCTGCATCCTGAGGTTTTCGAGGGAGGAGCGCACGACGGCGATCGGGGTGCGCAACTCGTGCGAGAGCCGGCTCGCCATGGTTTCCAGATACGCGTGGTAGTGGCCGAGCTTCTCGAGCGCGCTCGAGAAGCTGCGCGAGAGGTCGCCGATCTCGTCGCCCGCGCTCGACCCGGAGGCGAGCCGCGTGATGCGTCCCCGGGCATCGACCGCATTCTCGGCTTCGTCGCGCAGGGCGCGGATGCGGGTCGAGAGCCGGTTCGCGAAACCCAGCAGTACCGCGGCGCCGAGCCCGAACACCACCAGCGTGAAACCGGCGAGGCGCTCCAGGGCGCGGTTGCGCAGGCTCAGGATCGGGCGCGTGGTCTCCTCGACCACGACGGCGCCGAGCACCTCGTCGCCGGCCCAGATCGGGTGCGCGGCCGAGACGATCACCGCGTTCCCGTCCGATCCGGTGCGCACGTGCGCCTCGGGCAGCCCGCGCAGGGCCTGCGTTACCTCCCGGCTGCTTTCCGCCATGCCCTGCGGTTCGGTCCCTCCCCGCGCGGGCGCAGGCGGCTTCGCCACCAGGGCGAGCAGGGGCCGCACCAGGCGCTGCATCGCACCCTCGACGCCTTCCGCATACGGTGCGGGTGTCGCCGCCGGCTCGATGCTGCCGGTGATGGAAAGCAGGCGATAGTCCCGGTTGATGACCCGGATGCGCGCCGCGTTGCGCTCGAGTCCCAGAAGGATCGCGTTGATCTCGCGGTTCTGCTGTTCGCTCTCCTGAGCCGGCGGGGGCAGGGCCGCTGGAGCCTCAGCGCTCTCGGGGGATCCGCGCCGCTCTTCCGCCGCCGCAGGCGCCTCGCCGCTGCGCGCCTGCGCCAGCGTCCGCAGCTCGGCCTCGGCCTCGCGCCGGATCGCGCTGTCGTCGCGCGGTGCGAGCCGCATCAGGGCAGGCCGGTCGTGCAGCGCGGTGGCAACCGCCCGCGCAGTGGCGATTAGCGCCTGCTGCTGGCCTTCGAGCAGCAGGCGCTCCATCTCCTGCACGTAGAGATAGCCCACCCAGGGCATGGGCAACAGGCAGGCCGCGACCAGCGCGAGCTTCGCGCGCAGGCCGATCGCCGGGCGCCTCATCCCGGTTCCGTCTGCATCCAGCGGTAACCCATCCCATAGGCCGTTTCGACCTGGGCGAAACTCGGATCCACCGCGAGGAATTTCTGCCGAATCCGCTTGATGTGGGAGGTGATGGTGCTGTCATCGACCACGACCTTGGCCTCGTGCATGAGCTGGCTGCGATCCTTGACGTGGCCGGGATACCTCGCCAGGGCATGGACGATCCAGAACTCGGTGAGCGTGAGCTCGACGCGCCGGCCGTTCCAGTCCGCCGTCATGCGCTTGAGATCGAGCCGCAGCGGCCCGCGTTCCATGATGTCCTCGACCGGCCGGGCCTCGCGCATCGCCTCCACGCGGCGGAACAGCGCGGCGATGCGCGCGAGCAGGTGAGGGAGGCTCGCGTCCTTGGTGAGGTAGTCGTCCGCGCCCATGCGCAGCCCGGCGACGATGTCGAAGTCGCTGTCGCGCGCGGTGACGAAGATGATCGGCAGGCCGGCGGACAGCGCGCGCAGCTCGCGGCACAGGGCGAAGCCTCCGTCGGTCTCGTCGCCCAGCCCGATGTCGATCAGGGCGAGATCGGGCAGGCGCAGCCGGAACGCGGCCATCGCCTCGGCGCGCGAGGCGTAGGCGCCGACCTCGTAGCCATGGCGGCGCAGCGCCTCCGCGTAATTGGCGCGGATCGCCGGGTCGTCCTCGACGATTGCGATGCGCTTGGGCATGAGCCCGACGACTATACACGAGCGCCGGCGGGCCTCGGCTGCCGGCGGAGGCACTGCCAGAATCCTGCCACATTCCGCCAGCACTTCGCCAGAACCGGTGCGCCCCCGCGCCAGCCTCGTGCGCTCCAATGCACCTGCGGGAAGCCCGGCCCGCACTCTCCTCACGGAAATGGACATGGACATGGACACGATCCGCAAGCCCAGGACGCTCCTCTCGGCGATCCTGCCCGACCTTGCACGCGCACTGGCGCTGAGCTTCGGTGTCGGTCTCGCGGCGAGCGCCGGACTCGCCGCAGCCGTGCTGCTCCTCGCCACGCACGCTGCCGGCGGGTAAGACACCATGTTGAACGATGCGGCTGCCTACTGCGGCGACGACGATCCCGGTTTCGGCATCGGCGTGGAGGCCGCATGGCCCCGCGCACCCGCGGCGGCGCAGGCGGTTACGGCATCGCCGAGCCGCAACCCGAGCGCCGCGGCCGCGCTTGCGCGCTCGATCGCCAGTTCGATCAGGCCGATGCTGTTGTCGTACCAGAACGGCTGCCCCGCCGGCGCCTCTGCGAAGATGCGCGTGTAAGCCAGGCGGCGGCCCGCGACTTCGAGTTCCCGGTCGTGCGCGAGGCTGCCCGCGCGCAGGCCCGTCATCGCATTGCCGTAGTGATCGATGTAGATCACCTGCGCCAGGTCGCCGGCGGGGAGCCGCACGTCCAGGCCGTGCACCGGCCTCACGCGCGCCGCCGGAAATTCTCCCCGTGCAAGCGCCGCGGCGATCGGCGCGAACAGGTCGCGGGCGTGGAAGGAAGCCGAAAGCCCGGGCGGCCGCCAGCTCACCTGCCAGGTCTCGGCGCCGGTGGCGCGCGCCGCGAGCACCGAGAGCAGTCCGTTGTCGGGTCCGACGAACCACTTGTCATCGGCGCGCACGAGCGCCGCCGCGCGCGCGCCGCCCACCCCGGGATCGACCACACAGACGAAGATCGATCCGGCGGGGAACGCCGTGTGCAGCGCGGCGAGCAGATGGGCGCCGGACGCGACGTCGAACCGTGGTGCCTCGTGCAACAGATCGATGAGCGCGGTGCCCGCCGGGGCCTCGCGCACGAGCGCGGCCTTCAACTGCCCGACATAGGGGTCGAGCGCGCCGAAATCGGTGAACAGCACGATCATGGCCGTCATTATCGCGCGCTCGCCCTACCCGCGAGCGGGCACACCGTGGCGCTGGCCTGGTACCTCAGCCAGGCGCTGTGGTGAGCATCGGCGGCGCGCAGGCCGGTTCAGAGCTTCTTGTGGCTTCCGTCGCACAGCGGCCGGGCGGCGCTGTGCTTGCAGCCGCAGAACCACACTTTCTCCGACTTCGCGGCCTTGTACTCGACGGGCATGAACGGTCCGCCCTTGTGCGAGCCGTCGCAGAACGGCTGCGTCCTGCTCTTGCCGCAGGCGCACCACCAGTAGCTCTTGCCGGCTTCGACCTCGACGCCATAGGGGGCTTTCTGTGCGACATGGGGACCGGGCATGGTGTGCTCTCCAGGTTGGGTGACGGGGCCGGCGGCAACGGATCGGATGATACCCGACTATCGCTGTCAAGTAGCGCGGCGATCGCGGTCTCCGCGGTCCTTTCGCCGCGCTGCAACTTGACACATGTTAAGGAAAGAGCGAGCCTGAATCAGACAATAATTCTCGGGGGGGAAAATGAAGGGGAGGACTCGAAGGGTCTTTGAAGGGGAGGACTCGAAGGGTCTTGGCACGCAGGTCGATGTGCCGCCCGAACGGGCGGAGCTTCATGGGGAGCGGTTCAACTTTCCAAGGGAGGAGAGCGTCATGACATCGGAGACATCGTTTCACTGCAAGACTCGCGTGATCGCACTGGCAGTCGCCGGGTTCGCCTGCGCCTACTCGGCGGGAGTGCTGGCCCAGGAGGTGGTGTCCGGGGTCAAGAAGGGTCCGGAATCCAAGGCGCGGGAGGCTCAGGAGGCCGCCTTCAAGGAGGCGACCGTGACCCACGAGGACGCCATTACGAAGCTCGTGGTCAAGCGCAACATCCCGATTGCCTACAGCTATATCGCGACCCTGATGCGCATTCCGAACGCGTTCGGCGAGGGGGCCGCTTGCATCGTCTGCCACAGTTCGAACGATCCCAAGCGCAGTTACCGCGGCTTGAACCTGGCGAGCTGTCAGGGCATCCTCGACGGTTCCGCGGAGCCGCCTGTCCGGCCCGTCGTCGTGCCGCGCCAGCCCGACAAGAGCCTCATGAAGACCATGCTGCGCAACAACCGCATGCCGATCGGGGTGGCCTTCGATGCGCCGATCGACACGCCGGCCATCACCATCGTCAAGAAGTGGATCGACGGCGGCGCGAAGGACGACGAGTTCTTCAAGAAGCAGGTGATGCCGCTGTTCAAGAGCCGGGAAGCGTTCGGCTCGAGGCTGGCCTGTGTCGACTGCCACATGTCGAATCAGGAGCCGCCCAGCTTCCACGAGCTCGACCTCACGAGCTACAAGGGCATCATGCTCGGGGCGGATTCGATCGCAAATGCCAAGGAGGGCAAGCCGGCTTCGAAGGTCGTGCATCCGGGCTCTTCGGCCACCAGCAAACTCTACACGCGTCTGATCGAAAACCGCATGCCGGCAGGAATCAGTCCGGCCCAGGACCGCGATCACCCGAACACGCAGATGCTGCTGGCCTGGATCAAGCAGGGCGCAAAGTGTGACTGAGGGCTGAACGGCGGGTGGTTGCGGTGCGTCGCAGGCAGGTGCTGGCCGCAGGGGTGGCGGCGGCCGTACTGCCTCTGCTTGCCTGGAGCAGGAGCGCGGGAGTCGAATTCTCGCTCGGCAGGCGCTGGCCGGGCGGCAACAGGACCCCGGCTCCGTTCGCGCTCTCCGGCGAGACGCTGTATGCGAACGGCGAGGCCGTGGCGGAGGGCTGGGACGTGGCGCAGGGAAAGCTGCGCTGGCGCCATCCGCTGGCCTCGGCCGCCGTCTTCCGGCCGCGCCTGAGTGCCGGGCTGGTGGTGACCGCCGGCCGCTTCTCGCTCGATGCGCGCGGCGTAGCCGACGGGCTGCCGCGCTGGAGCATCAAGCCGGAGCAGGAGCTCGGCGTACCCCTGGTCCATGACGGGCGCGTGTTTGTCGGTGACGGCAACCGCTTGCTGGCGCTTGATGCCGACACCGGCGCACGGCTGTGGGCGTTCGAGACCGAGGGGAGCTCGCGCATCGCGTACGCGCCCGCAGGCGGCGCCGGTCGCATCTATCTCGGCCCGGGAGACGGTCGGCTATATGCACTGGACGCCTCGAGCGGGAAGCCGGTCTGGCAGGTCGACCGGGGCGGCCGCTGGCAGTACCTGCGCCAGTTGCAGATCGCGGGAGATCTGCTCGTGGCCGGCGGCTATCACGACGAGATCTATGGCATCGAGATCACGGACGGCGCTGTCGCGTGGCGATTCGACGCGGGCAACTTCGTCAATTCCCAGCTCGTCCATGAAGGCGGCGTCTATTTCTGGTCGCCGACCGGCTGGCTGTACGCGCTGGACGTGCGCACCGGCCTCGCGCGCTGGCGCCACCGGACGAGCGATTTCCGGGGCCACATCCGCAGCGCCGACTGGGCGCCGGTGATGGCGGAACTGGCCGCCCATGACGGGGAACTTATCGTGCTGGCGATGGATCACGTGCTGCACCGTCTGGATCTGAAGACCGGCGACGAGATTGCGCGCCACCCGATGCCGGTGCCCCTGCGGCCCTTCGTCACTCTGGACGCCCGGCGCAACAGCCTCTGGGCGGCTTCCGTCGAGGGCGAAGTCATCGAACTGCGGCTCCGATGAGCGTGCCGCGAACGATCAACTCTGAGATCGAGGAGCAGGCGTCATGAAAGGAGTCTGGAACAGAACCACCCGGAATGCGGCGCTGCTGGCTGCCGGCTTCGGCCTCGCGATGCCCTGTGCGGCGGAAGAGGCGCCGAACTGGAAGGAGGACACGCTCACCGGAGACTGGAACGGAGCGCGGGCGCGCTGGAGCGAGGCCGGCGTGGACCTGTCGATCGGACTCAAGGCGGACGTGCTGTCGAACCGCTCCGGCGGCATCGCCAGAGGGACCCGCTACATGGATCACTGGGACTTCGGCCTGAAGGCCGACCTGGACAAGCTCTGGGGCTGGAGCGGCACGACGGCCTTCATCGAAGTCATCAGCAATCACGGCGGAAGGCTCAACGAAACTCATGTCGGCAGCTTCAACGGTGTCGACAACATCGAGGTCGGCAAGGTGACCACCAAGTTCTTCAGTGCCTGGATCGAGAAGAGCTGGGACGAGGGCCGCTACGCGCTGCTCGCCGGCCTGTTCCCGGTGGATTCCGAATATTTCCTCACCGATGCCACCGCCGTGTTCCTGCATCCGACCGGGGGAACGCCCGCGGAGATCGCCCAGACCGGGCAGAACGGACCTTCGGTCTTCCCGACGAGTTCCTTCGGCGTCCGCGCGAAATGGCAGCCGAACCCGAAGGCCTACGTCCAGGCGGCGCTGCTCGACGGGGTGCCGGGCGATCCGAACAACCCGAAGGGAACGCACATCCAGTTCAACCGCGGCGACGGCACCCTGGCCATCGCCGAGCTGGGCCTGCGCCCCGAGGCGGTGGCCGAGCCGGAAGCGGCGGCTCCTGCGGCAGGCGGCAAGGCCGCCGCGGAGCCGGTCGAGAAGTACGAGGCGATCAGCCATTACGCGGTCGGCTTCTGGCGCTATACGCCGCGCTTCGACGACCTGGTCGATACGGACGGCGCCGGCAATCCGCTGCGCAGAAAGAACCGGGGCGCCTATTTCTTCGCCGAGCAGACGGTCTATCACGAGCCGGATCATCCCGCGCAAGGCCTCTCGCTGTTCTTCCGCTACGGCGTCGCGAGCGATGACGTGAATTTCCTGGATTTCTCCTGGACGACCGGGATTCATTACAAGGGCCTGATCCCGGGGCGCGACGACGACGTGTTTGGCCTCCAGTATCTGCGCTCCCATGCCGGAGCCAGAGGCCGCGCGTCGGTGCCGACGACGATCGAGAACGAGGATGCATGGGAAATTACCTACCGCGCCGCGATCACGCCCTGGCTCGCGATCCAACCCTCGGTCCAGCGCATCATCCATACGGGATTCGATCCCGCGCTCGGGAATTCCTGGGTCGCCGGCGCGCGCTTCGAGGTCTCATTCTGAGACGCATCAATGAAAACGGCCTCCGGGAAGGAGGCCGTTTTCGCAGGCTGGTGGGTTGTGTAGGGATCGAACCTACGACCGACGGATTAAGAGTCCGCTGCTCTACCAGCTGAGCTAACAACCCGCGGGCGAAAGTCTAGCATACTCGTTGCGGGATGCCACGATCCCTGGCCCCGTGGAGGTGGAGTTCGATTGGCCGCAGGGTGCAATGGGCGGAGCGCATTGCACCGGATGGTCCGCACTCGGCGCAGTGGTCCGCGATCTTGCAATGGCCCGCGATCTTCAGCGGACTTCGGCCGGCGGCTGCGCCGGTGCGGCCGCCCCGCTCGCTTCGGTGCTCCGGGGCACCGGTTCGCCCGAGCCGGGCGCAGCGCCTGCCGGCGCGGGAAGCGGAGGGTATGGTTTGGCGGCGAGCGGGGAGGATGCGGGTGCGGGGACGGCAGGGGTCGCCGGAGGAGCGGGTGCGACCGCAGGTTTGCGTGCGAGCGGCCGAGCCTTGCCGCGCAGGGCTTCCTCCTTGAGGCGCTGCCTTTCGGTCTCCGGGAGCGTTCCGTATTGCTGCCACTGCTTCTGGAGCGCGTTGCGTTTTTCGGGCGGAATCTTCTGCAGCTTCCGGTACTGGTCACGCGCCAGCCGCCGCTGATCGGGGGTCAGCGCGGCCCAGTCCTTCATGCGCTTCTGGACGCGCTGTTGCTCGGCGGCCGGCATCTTCGGATAACGCTGGGCGATGCCCAGCCACTTGCTGCGCCGCTTCGCCTCCATGGAATCCCATTCCCTGGCGAGCGGCGCGAGAATCTGCTGTTGCGGAGGGCTGAGACCGGACCATGCCGGAACCACCAGCGCCGGGGCGGCGGCTTCGAGCGGAGCAGCGGCCAACGCCAGCAACAACGCCAGCGTCCAGGCCAGCATCCACGCCGGGACCGAGGCTATTCCGGCGCGGACCGCTTGAGCCACTGAGGAAAGCCCTGATCGAGATAGGCGTTGATCGGCAGCTCGTCGGCGAGCAGCGCGGTATCGACTTCGGCGAACTCCGAGGCCTGTTCGAGCGACTTCCAGTAGGAGAACCCGCCTGCGGCCAACGCGAGTGCCGCGACCGCCGCGATCGCCCGCAGCGCGGGGACAAGCTCGTCGACGGAGGCGAAGCCGCCGCCTGCAAGCCCGATGCGCAGGGGCGCAGCAGCCGCATGCGCGAGCGCGTTCTCGCGTGCGATGCGCAACCGCTGCGCCGTGGCGGGCGCGAGGTCGGCAGCGGCCAGGTCGAGATGCCGGCACAGTCTGAGCGCGAACTCCCGCTCGTTCTTCATAGCTCGATTCCTTTCGCCCTGAGTGCTGCCGCCAGGGTGTGTACGGCCCGGAAGCAATGGGTCTTCACACTGCCTTCCGAACAGCCCATCGCGGCAGCAGTCTCGGCGATGTCCATGCCTTCCCAGTAACGCATGAGGAAGGCCTCGCGTTGACGCGCCGGGAGCCTGGCGAGTTCGCACTCGATGGCACCCATGGTCTGCACCTGGCCGAGCCGCTTCTCGGGAGAGTCCGGGACGTTTCCGTCGGACTCGGCTCCCATCGTTTCCAGCGGATCCGCGTCTTCGTCCTCCGCAGGCGCGAACGATGACAGCAGGGTCGTCCACAGCGTACGAATCTTACGCCGGCGGAACGCGTCCCGGATCGTGTTCTGGAGGATGCGCTGGAACAGCATCGGAAGCTCCGCGGCGGGCTTCGCGGCGTACTTCTCCGCGAGCTTGAGCATCGAGTCCTGGACGGCATCGAGCGCGCCCTCCTCGTCGCGCAGCGCGTAGAGCGCCTGTTTGAAGGCGCGCCGCTCGGCGGCTGCGAGGAAATCCGACAGTTCGGTTCGGGTGGCCAGCTTGGAGCCTTTTCGGCGCCGGCCCGCGATGTCGAGACGAAGTCGCCTTGACCAAACGCAGGCAAGCCATTAAGGTGATGCGCTTTGCGAAATCCAGCGGTTTTCTTCGGGTGCGGCGATGGTCTTGTCCGGTGCGGAAATTGTAGTCAGGTGCCTGCAGGAAGAAAAGGTCGAATACGTGTTCGGCTATCCGGGCGGGGCCGTCCTCTACATTTATGACGAGCTGTTCAAGCAGGAAAAGGTGCGCCATGTGCTGGTGCGCCACGAGCAGGGCGCCGTGCATGCCGCAGACGGCTACGCCCGTTCGACCGACCGGGTCGGTGTCGCGCTGGTGACCTCGGGTCCCGGCGTGACCAACGCGGTGACCGGCATCGCGACTGCCTACTGCGATTCCAGCCCGGTGGTCGTCATCAGCGGGCAGGTTCCGACCGCCGCCATCGGCCAGGATGCGTTCCAGGAGGTCGATACCGTCGGCATCACGCGGCCGTGCGTGAAGCATAATTTCCTGGTCAAGGATGTGCGCGAGATCGCGCCCACGCTCAAGAAGGCGTTCTACCTGGCGAAGAGCGGGCGTCCGGGCCCGGTCGTGGTGGACATCCCCAAGGACGTCAGCGCGAAGAAGTGCGAGTACGCCTATCCGAAGAGCATCGCGATGCGTTCCTACAACCCGGTGACCAAGGGACACCAGGGCCAGATCCGGAAAGCGGTCCAGTTGCTGCTCGATGCGAAGCGTCCGATGGTCTATTCCGGCGGGGGCGTGATCCTGTCCGAGGCCGCCGAGGCCCTCACGCGGCTCGTGCGCAGCCTCGGCTGCCCGGTCACCAACACGCTGATGGGGCTGGGCGGTTACCCCGGCACCGACGGGCAGTTCCTCGGCATGCCCGGCATGCACGGGACCTACGAAGCGAACATGGCGATGCAGTACTGCGACGTGCTGCTCGCCATCGGCGCCCGCTTCGACGACCGGGTGATCGGCGATCCGGCGGATTTCGCGCGGGTCGCGCGCAAGATCATCCATGTCGATATCGACCCCTCGTCGATTTCCAAGCGGGTGAAGGTCGACGTGCCGATCGTAGGCAGCGTCTCGAGCGTCCTGGAGGACATGCTCAAGCTGCTGGACGAGAACCCGCAGCGACCCGATGCCGCGGCGCTCGAGCCATGGTGGAAGCAGATCGCGGAGTGGCGCGGTCGCGATTGCCTCGCCTACGATCGCGATGCACCCGTCATCAAGCCGCAGTTCGTCGTGGAAAAGCTCTACGAGGTCACCGGCGGCGATGCCTTCGTGACCACCGATGTCGGCCAGCATCAGATGTGGGCCGCGCAGTTCTACAAGTTCGACAAGCCGCGCCATTGGGTCACCTCCGGCGGGCTGGGTACGATGGGCTTCGGTTTGCCGGCCGCGATGGGGGTGCGGATCGCGCATCCCGACGCGCAGGTGGCCTGTGTCACCGGCGAGTCGAGCATCCAGATGTGCATCCAGGAACTGTCGACCTGCAAGCAGTACCGGCTGCCGATCAAGATCGTCAACCTGAACAACCGCTATCTGGGCATGGTGCGGCAGTGGCAGCAGCTCTTCCACGGCAATCGCTACGCCGAGTCCTACATGGATGCGCTGCCGGACTTCGCCCGGCTCGCCAGGCCTACGGTCACGTCGGGATGCGCATCGACAAGCCGGGCGATGTCGAGGGCGCGCTGCGCGAGGCGTTCAAGCGCAGGAAGGATCTGGTCTTCCTCGATTTCCAGACCGACCAGACCGAGAACGTGTATCCCATGGTCAAGGGTGGCAAGGGTCTCACCGACATGATCCTGTCATCCGAGGATCTGTGACACGGCGCTGAGCGCCGCACTTCGCGCGGTTTTCCTGCAACCTGAGTCAGGCCCACCTATGCGACACGTGATTTCACTGCTCCTGGAAAACGAGGCGGGAGCGCTTTCCAGAGTCTCGGGGCTTTTTTCGGCCCGTGCCTACAACATCGAGTCGCTCACCGTCGCCCCGACCGAGGACGCGTCGATGTCGCGCATGACCATCATCACCCGCGGCTCCGACGACGTGGTCGAACAGATCACCAAGCAGCTCAACAAGCTGGTGGAAGTGGTCAAGGTCGTCGACCTGTCGGAGTCCGGGCATCTCGAGCGCGAGCTGATGCTGGCGAAGGTGCGCGCCGTGGGCAAGGACCGCGAGGAGATGAAGCGCATGGCCGACATCTTCCGCGGCAACATCATCGATGTGACCGACTCGAGCTATGTCGTCGAGCTGACCGGAAACAGCGGGAAGCTGGACGCCTTCCTCGGCGCCATCGACGCTTCGCTCATCCTGGAGACCGTCCGGACCGGGGTGTGCGGGATCGGCCGCGGCGACCGGATACTGAAGATCTGACCTGAAAGGAACGACCCATGAAAGTGTATTACGACAAGGACGCGGATCTCTCCCTCATCAAGGGCCGCAAGGTCGCCGTGATCGGCTATGGTTCGCAGGGCCACGCGCATTCGCTCAACCTCCAGGACTCCGGGGTCAAGGTCACCGTCGGCCTGAGGAAGGGTGGAGCCTCGTGGAAGAAGGCCGAGGCCGCGGGCGTCAAGGTCAAGGAGGTCGGCGACGCGGTCAAGGGCGCCGACGTGGTGATGATCCTGCTGCCCGACGAGAACCACGCCGAGGTCTATCAGCAGTCGATCGAGCCCAACATCAAGAAGGGCGCGGCGCTCGCCTTCGCGCACGGCTTCAACATCCATTTCTCGCAGATTCAGCCGCGCGCCGATCTCGACGTCATCATGATCGCGCCCAAGGGCCCGGGGCACCTCGTGCGTTCGACCTATGTCGCGGGCGGCGGCGTGCCCTCGCTCATCGCCGCGTACCAGGACAAGTCGGGCAAGGCGCGCGACATCGCGCTGTCCTACGCCGCGGCGATCGGCGCGGCGCGCGCGGGCGTCATCGAAACCACCTTCCGCGAGGAATGCGAGACCGATCTGTTCGGCGAACAGGTGGTGCTGTGCGGCGGGCTCACCCATCTGATCCAGAACGGCTTCGAAACGCTGGTCGAGGCCGGCTATGCGCCGGAGATGGCCTACTTCGAGTGCATGCACGAGGTGAAGCTCATCGTCGATCTCATCTACGAGGGCGGCATCGCCAACATGCGCTACTCGATCTCCAACAACGCCGAATACGGCGACATCACGCGCGGCCCGCGCATCATCACGCCGCAGACCAAGGCCGAGATGAAGAAGATCCTCGCCGAGATCCAGAGCGGGCAGTATGCGAAGGAGTTCATCCTCGAGAACCGGGCGAACGCGCCGACGCTGAAAGCCGGCAGGCGGCTGATGGCCGAGCATCCGATCGAGAAGATCGGCGAGCGTCTGCGCGACATGATGCCCTGGATCCGGAAGAACCGCCTGGTCGATACCTCCAGGAACTAGCCGGCGGCGTCCCCCTCCTGGGCAAGGAAACGCATCCGCCGATCGCCCGCGAGGGCTGGCCGTTCGTCGCGGCCACGTTCGCGCTCGCACTCGCCGTGGCCGGCCTGGCCGGCTGGTGGTGGAGCGCGCCGGCGTGGCTCGCCCTCGCGTTCGTCGCGCAGTTCTTCCGCGACCCGCCGCGCACCCCGCCCGAGGGCGCCGGCAAGGTGCTTTCGCCCGCCGACGGACGGGTGGTCGCGGTCGAGAAGACCCGTGACCCCTTCCTCGACCGCGAGGCGATCAAGGTGAGCGTGTTCATGAACGTCTTCAACGTGCATTCGAACCGCAGCCCGGTCGATGGCGAGGTGAGGCAGGTCTGGTACCACCGGGGATCTTTCCTCAACGCCGCGCTCGACAAGGCCTCGCTCGAGAACGAGCGCAACGCGCTGTGGCTACGCACGCGTGAGGGCGCGGATGTGGTCTGCGTGCAGATCGCCGGGCTGATCGCGCGGCGCATCCTCTGCTATGTACAGGCGGGCGATGCGCTCTTGCGCGGCGAGCGCTACGGTTTCATCCGCTTCGGCTCGCGCCTCGACGTCTATCTGCCACCCGGGGCGCGCGTGCGCGTCGCGATCGGGGCCAGGGTGCGCGCCGGCGAGAGCGTGCTGGCTGAACTCGGCGCCTGAGTCTGCCGCGCGCCGTTCGTTCGCCGTCCGCGACCGCTCGTCCGGATGCGCTGGCCTGCGGGGGGCCGGGGGGTCTATTCTCCGGCCGACCCCATTCCTGCGAGTGCCACGAGTGAACACGCCGCGCGCCCATTCCGGATTCACCCTGATCGAGATGCTGATCGTGGTGGCCATCATCGGCATCCTCGCTGCGATCGCGCTGCCGGGATATCAGGACTACGTCCGGCGATCGAAGCTCGCCGAAGCGACATCGCAGCTCTCCGACCTACGGGTGAAGATGGAGCAGTGGTACCAGGACAACCGCAAGTACACCGACGCCGGTGACGCCGCATGCGGCGTTGCGATGCCGGCGGCCCAGTATTTCACCTTCACCTGTGCGAACGGGGACCCTCAGTCCTTCGTGCTCACGGCGACCGGCGTCGCCGCGCAGGACATGGGCGGATACACCTTCACCATCGACCAGGCCAACGCGCGGCAGACGACCGCCTTTCCCGGCGCGGCCGGCCTGCCCAAGAGCTGCTGGATCTACCGGAAAGGGGACGGCTGCTGATGTTCTCGCCGGAGGCGCGGGAGGGAGGCTTCACGCTGGTCGAGATGATGATCGCAGTGATCATCCTCGCCATCATCGCCACGCTCGCACTGCCCTCCTTTCAGACCATGATCGAGAACCAGCGCCTGCGCACCACCGCCGAATCCGTTCTCGCCGGATTCCAGCTCGCCCGGGCGGAGGCGATCCGGCGCAATGCGCGCGTGCGCCTGGTGATGGCGGGCGCCGGCTGGACGGTCGAGCTCGATGACGACATCGGCATCGACATCCAGGTGCGTCCCGCCGGAGAGAGCGGCGGCTCGCTCACGGTCACGCCCACCCCGGGCGATGCCACGATCGCGACCTACAACGCCTTCGGACGCCTGGTCGCCAACGCGGACGGGAGCGCCAGCATCACGCAGATCGACTTCTCCATCCTGGGCAACGTCCGGCCGCTGCGTGTGCAGCTCAATACCTCCGGGATGATCCGCATGTGCGAGAACTCCACCTACCTCAATGCCGGCGATCCGCGCCGCTGCGACTCATGAACGCGCATCGGGGCGCGCATCGATGTGAATTCCCGCGGACGGGCCGGCAGCGCGGTGTCGCGCTGCTGGAGGCGCTGATCGCGATCCTGGTGTTCTCGATCGGCGTGCTGGGCCTGATCGGGCTGCTCGGCATCTCGGTCAAGAGCAGCGCGGACGCGAAGTACCGGGCCGACGCGGCCAATTTCGCCGACCAGATCATCGGCAGGATCTGGACGGACCAGGCCAGCGCCGCGGCCACCGCGCACAATCCGACCTCTCCGCTGGATGCGACCGCCCGGTGCACCGCTGCCGGCGGCGGTACCGCCTCGTCCAATGCGAATGTCGTGAGCTGGCTGGCCGCGCTCGCCGCGGCCCTGCCCGGTGCAACCTCGGCGCGCCAGCAGATCACGGTCACGGGCACCGATCCGATCGTCGTTACCGTCACCGTCTGCTGGCACGGTCCCCAGGACAAGGATGCCGCCGGAAATGATGTCTTCCACAACTACACGGCGACGGCGCAGATCGCCGGCTGACATGAGCACCCGGGCGAACCTGTCGAGGCAGCACGGCTTCAGCCTGATCGAGGCGATGGTCGGCATCACCGTCGGGCTGATCGCGGTGCTCATCATCAGCCAGACCTTCATCAGCTTCGAGACCCAGAAGCAGACCACCACCGCGGGCGGGGATGCGCAGGAAAACGGCCTGATGGCGCTCAGCATGATCGAGGAACACGTGCGCAGCGCGGGTGCGGGGCTGGCCGATCCCGAGTTGCACAAGTGCGCGAACTATTTCAGCTATTACGATCCCGATCCCGGCTCCGGACCGGGTGGCGCTCCACTGCCGGATCTGTCGACCGCGCCGCTCAGGATCGTCGATGGGGGCGCCGCCGGCTCGGACACGGTCATCACCGGTTCGAGCGCATTCATCGGTTCGGTGCCCGCCATCATGGAGGGGGATTTCCTCAAGCCATATACGCGATTCGCCATCGACCGCACCGCCAACGTGTCCTTTTCCAACAACGACCGGGTGCTGCTGGTGCAGCCCGACAAGAAAAACTGCATGCTGATGCAGGTCACCGTGTGCGAGGCCGAACCGGACAACGATTCCGCCACCTGCGCTGCCGTGAAGGAGCTCGTCTACAAGCCCGGCGCGCCTTACAACCCCGACGCCGCCTACCAGACCCTCCACGGCTGGCCCGATTTTCATGCGATGGAGGGCAAGACGCGGATCTACAAGATGGGCCGGGCAGCGGGTGTGGGGATGACGACGACGAGTTATTCCGTGGCCGGCGGGCAGCTCAGGGCGCAGTCCGGCCAGCTCGGGGCCGCGACCACGACCGAGGATCTGGTGCGGAACGTGGTGAGCCTGCAGGCGCGCTACGGCATTGCCAATCCGGATTCGGAAAACGTCAACGGCTGGGTCGATGCGACCGGGGAATGGGTGTTCGGCACCCTGGATGCGACACACATCAGGCGCATCAAGGCGCTGGAGGTTCTCGTGGTGACGCGCTCCGAGCGGCGCGAGCCCGCCGAGGTCACTTCGGATGCGTGGTTCGCCGCGCAGATCGGCGATGCGGGAATGCGCGATGCGGTCGCGAACAGCATCAAGGCCGCCTTCCCCGACGGGGAATGGGCGCACTATCGCTACAAGATCTACACCAATGTCATCGCGCTGCGGAACGTGCTATGGCCAGACATCAAGTGAGCATCGGCTGCCGCGTGCGCGAACGCCAGCGGGGCGCGGCGCTGTTCATCGCGCTCATCGCGCTAGTGTTCATGCTGCTGGGCGGGCTGGCGCTGGTGCGCTCGGTGGATACGGCCAACCTGATCGCAGGAAACTTCGCCTTCCGCCAGGCGACCCTCCAGGCGTCCGACGCGGGGGTCGAGGCGGCCTTCGCCCGGCTCGGGGCGCTCGCGGGTGCGTTCGAAGCGGATGCCGCCGGCTACTCGGCGCTCTGGGACGGAAAGGACGAGCCGGGCGATGCGGACTGGGCGCGGGCGATAACGGGCACGACCCCCGGCGGTGTCTCGTACGCGTTCATCATCCAGCGCCTGTGCACCAGCGTGCCGGGCAGCGATCCACGCGATGAGTGCATCTCGGGCGACCCGGACCCCAAGGTCAAGAGCGGCGGTGTCGACGATTCACCGTTCCCCGTGCCGACGTCGGTCTACTACCGTGCGACGATCAGGGTTCAAGGCCCGCGCAACACCGCCAGGACCGTCCAGGCCCTGTTCTCGCACTGATCCGGCGCACTGCGCCGAGCCCGCAAGAGGTGATCCCATGACACGCCAGCCATCCTTCGCACGACCGCTACCGGCCTCGCTCGTCCTGGCCTTTCTGCTCGCATCGGCCGGACTCGCGCAGGCGGCCTCGACCGACATCGCAGACGTGCCGATGGCGGTCAAGAGCAGCGCCGCGCCGAACATCATGTTCATCCAGGACGATTCGGGCTCGATGCAGTGGGAGATGCTGCCGGACGAGGTCACGTTCTTCGCATACCTCTATCCGCGGCCGGACGGTCTGTACGGAGGAACGGACTACACGAACGCCCTGCCGAATTACGAATCGGGCAATGCCTACAATGCGTTTTCGCGGTCGATCAAGAACAACAAGGCGTATTACAACCCGGCGATCACCTATCGGCCGTGGGTCGACTCGACCGGTGCATCGTGGCCCGCGGCCTCGCCCACTGCCGCCTATCACAACCCCGCACTGCCCGGGCTGGGCACGCGCAACCTCACCGCGAACAATACCGAGGAGGCCTGGTGGTGGAAGGGCTCCGAGTGGAAGTTTGAAAGCCACACGTTCTATCCCGCCGTCTACTTCCGCTACAACTCGGGTTCCGTCTGGAGCACCGGCAGCTACACCCGCATCGAGATCAAGTCGAGCACTCCAACCTATACCAGCGATGGGCGAGAGAGCCGCACCGATTGCGCGTCGGCTTCGACGGCAACCTGCACCTACGCCGAGGAGATCCAGAACTTCGCGAACTGGTATACCTACCACCGCTCGCGGATCCTGGCCTCGCGCGGCGGCATCGGACGCGCCTTCTCGCAGCTCGGCGAGGAGCCCAGGATCGGTTTCTCCGCGATCAATCAGGGCTCGACCAGCATCGACGGGGCGACGAGCCCGGGAGCGGTGGTTTCGGGGGTGCGGAAATTCGCCGGCTCGGATCGCGCCGCCTTCTTCGATACCCTGTACGGGCGCGCGGTTCCCGCCGCGGCGACTCCGCTGCGGCGGGCGCTCGATGACGTGGGCAAGTATTTCGAGCGCACCGACAACAAGGGTCCATGGTCGAAGACTCCCGGCACGGAGGACACCACCGCGCAGGCGGCCTGCCGGCAGAACTATTCGATCCTGATGACCGACGGCTATTGGAACGGCGCTGCGGCTTCGACTGCGGCTGCCCGGGCGAACGTCGATGGCACCGACGCAGCCGCGATCACCGGCCCCGCGCTGCAGAAGGATGACGGCAGCGACTACTGCCAGGCGCCTGCGACGCTGGCCGGCAGCACCTGCTCCTACACCTACACGGCCGCCGCGCCGAGTTCCGACGGCTGGGACAATACGCTCGCGGATATCTCGATGTATTACTGGGGCCGCGACCTGCGCCCCGACCTCGACAACATCGTCCGGCCGAACATCATCGATCCGGCCAAGACTGCGGAGCCCTCCAACAGCCTGGACCCGGCGTTCTGGCAGCACATGGTGACCTACACCGTGGGGCTCGGGGTTGTGGGGAGCGTCGATCCGGCCACCTGCCCGCCGCCGTATTCCGCCGCCGGCTGCGCGTCGATCTCCTGGCCGCAGCCCACGGATGGGGCCACGAGCCCGAATATGGACGACATGTTCCATGCGGCGATCAACGGGCGCGGCGGATTCTTCAGCGCGTCCGACCCGGATGTCTTCGCCGCGAGCCTGAGCGCTGCGCTCACCGACATCATCGGGCGCACCGGAGCGGCCGCGGCGGTGGCGGTGGCCAACGCCCACGTGACGGTGGGCGAGAACCAGTCGTTCGAATCCTCGTACAAGTCCGGCGACTGGACCGGGGATCTCGTCTCGTTTCCGATCGATCCCGCCACCGGAGTGCAGGATACCGCCTCCCCGCTGTGGGCCTCGCCGGCGCAGGCGCAGCTCGACGCCCGCACGGCAGACAGCCGGTTCCTCATCAGCTTCAGCGGCACCGCGCCCTGGAACGGCACCACGCTCGGCAACCAGGGCATCCAGTTCCAGCCCACCGGCGCGGCGACCGCGACCAAGCTCTCGGCCGCCCAGCAGGCCCTGCTCGATACCGCCACCAGCCCGCCGGGACCGGCGGATGGTGCGAACGTCCTGGCCTGGCTGCGCGGAGATCGTTCGAAAGAGGGCAGCGATTACCGCGCGCGCAGCCATGTGCTCGGCGACATCATCAACGCCGAGCCGGTGATCGTGGATCGGCCGCGGGCGAACTTCACCGACCCGTGCTACGGCAGCAGCGATCTCGCCCTCGGCTGCGCGACCTCCTACAAGAGCGCGCAGGCGGCGCGCGACCGGGTGGTGCTCCAGGGTGCCAACGACGGCATGCTGCACGCATTCGATTTCGCGACCGGCGCCGAGAAGTGGGCCTATGTGCCCAACCTGGTGATGGGCAGCCTGAACGCGCTCAGCCACAAGGTCGGCTTCCAGCACCAGTACTTCGTCGATGCCACGGGGATTTCCAGGGATGCGGATTTCTGCAAGGCGCGGGTGAGCGCCGCCTCCTCGGCCTGGTGTGCCGGTTCCGACTGGCGGACGATCTTCGTGAGCGGTCTGGGCAAGGGCGGGCGGGGCTACTTCGCGCTCGACGTCACCGCGCCGGTGGCCGCGAGCGAGGCCGCAGCAGCGGCAAAGTCGCTCTGGGAATTTCCGCACTCGGGCACTCCGGCCGCAGACAGCAAGAATGCGGGCTACAGCTTCGGCGCGCCCATCGTCGCCAAGACGCGCGCCTTCGGCTGGGTGGTGCTGATCGCCTCGGGCTACAACAACGGCGCCGATACCGGCGGCGACGGACTCGGTCATCTGTACGTACTGAGCCCGATCAGCGGGGAGATTCTCGCGCAGCTCGCCACCACGGCCGGCAGCTCCGGAACGCCCTCCGGGCTCGCGTACCTGACCGCATTCGCGCTGAGTGGCAGCGTGGATGCCACCATCGAACAGGTCTATGGGGGAGACCTGCTCGGCAACGTCTGGCGGTTCGATCTCTCTTCCGCGGATTCGGCCACATGGACGGTACGCAAGCTCGCTGCGCTGGTCGATGGCAGCGGCACGGCCCAGCCGGTGACGACCCGGCCGCAGTTGGCGACCGTCACCACGAGCGCCGGGATCAAGCGCTTCATCTTCGTGGGCACGGGCAGGTACCTGGGCGATTCGGACGTGGCGACGACCGGAACCCAGACCATGTACGGGCTGATCGACGATCTCGGCGACGCGCCGGAGATCACGCCGCTGCGCTCGAACCTGCAGCAGCAGATCCTCGGGGCCGGAGACACTGCCGAGGAGCGCAAGATCACCAGTCCGGCCGTTCCGGATTATTCGGTCAAGAAGGGCTGGTACATCGATCTCCCCGCCACCGGCGAGCGGATCGACACCCATCCCGCGCTCGCCCTCGAGGTCCTGGCCTTCACCAGCAACATTCCGAGTTCGGATCCGTGCAAACCGGGCGGCAGCAGCTGGTTCAACGTCGTAGACGCGACGACGGGGGCGGTTCCCGCCTACGGGGGGATCACCTGGGAGTCGAAGTTCCTCGGCGAAGCGCTGGCGAGCCGGCCGGTTCTGATCCAGCTCCCGAGCGGCGAGATCAAGGCCATCATCCGCAAGTCCGACGTGACGACTACCGTGAAGACCGTCGTTCCGGCCGGAAGCGGAGCCGGCGGACGGCGCATCTCGTGGCGCGAGATCATCACCCAGTAGGCGCCGAAGGGTGCGGATGCGCGCGCGGCCGGGCGTCATGGCGGAGGTTGTGGGCGATGCCGGTCGAGGCGCGGCTCAGATGGGTGGCGGCGGTCGCCGGCTCCGCTGCGCTCCACGCGTCGGCGATCGGGATCTTGGGCGCGGGTTCCGTGCATCCGGGTTCGGGGGCCGGGCCGCTCCATGCGGTCGCGCTCCAGGTGCGGCTCGCCGCTCCGCAGGCCGTGCTGCCCGTGCCCGCACCCGCACCGGAACCGATCCCCGAGCTGGATGCCGTGGCGGCGGTGCCCGCAGCGGCGCCGGGGCGGGCGGCGCCTGAGACCGGCGGCGGCATCCTTCCGGCGCCCGTCTATCTGCCGACCTCGGTGCTGACCCGCTCGCCGCGGCCGCTAGCGGAGCCCGATTTCGGCGACGAGACCGAAGGGCTCGCCCGGTCCGGTGGGGTCGTGCTGGAGCTGCTGGTGTCGCGAACCGGGACGATCGACGCGATCGAGGTGGTCGAGTCCGATCTGCCCGAATCCGATCGCAGGCGCGCGAGGCAAGCGTTCGCGGCACTCCGGTTCGCGCCCGGAGAGCTTCGTGGCACGCCGGTACCGGCCCGCATGCGGGTCGAAGTGTCCGTCGAAGCGGGACGCGGAGCACCTTGATCCGAACCGTTTCGGTCCGCGCACTCTGCGAGACAGCGGTCCTGTTCGCCGTCGCGGCGGGTGCGCAGGCGGCGAGCGCCGCTGCCGACCATTCGCAGGCCGTGCGCCTCGCCGTGGAGCACTGGATCGCCGTCCAGAAGCCGTCCGGATTCCTGCCCTACGGCTTCGACTTCCTCGAGGACAGGGAACTCGAAGCCGACCGTATGACGACCGCCCATCTGGCGCGACAGGTCAGCACGGCCGCGGTGCTCGCAGACTACTATTCCGGATCGCATGATGCCCGCGCCGCACAGGCGGTCCGCAGCTTGCTGGCGGCTTTCCGCGCGCACTCCCTGCCGATCGGCAAGAGCCGCCTGCAACGCGCCGTGGAGGCCACGCGCATCCTGTCCGTGCCGGCGGGCAGAACCAGGATCCGGAGCGCGCTCGAACGTCTCGGCCTCGCCTTCGACGGGCAGGGCCCGGGGAAAGTGCTGTCGCCCACGAGCGATCACGGCAAGGCGTACAGCGGGGCCGTTGCCCTCGCGTTGCTGACCGAACTGCGCTATTCGCAGGCATCCGCGGATACGAGCTTTTCCGACCTGCGGCGGGCATGGCTGGAAGGCCTCATGGTATTGCGGATCCCCGGCAAGGGGTTTCGCGTGCTCCCGACTTCCATCGATCCGACGCCTTATGCAGACGGGCAGGGGTGGCTGGCGCTGGCCCATTACCATCGTCTGTTTCCCGGGGACCAGCGCGTACGCGAGATGCTTCTCGATCTGGACCAGACCCTGATCGATCTCTACACGAGCGACACCACGATCGACTTCTATCACTGGGGTGCGATGGCGGCTGCGGTGCGCTATGCGGACACGAAGGACGCCAGGTTCCTGGAATTCATCGAGCGCCAGACCAGCGCATTCCTGGACCGCAGGCGGGGACCGGACGGAGACAATCACTGCGCGCTGGTCGAAGGGGTCGCCGACGCGGTGACCGCGCTGGCCTCGGGAGGACGGGGGGGCGGCGAAACGGCCGGGCGCGCAAGGCAATGGATCGCGCGGGAGATGGACAAGGCGGCGAGGCTGCAAGTCCGGCCGGGCCAGCAGGAGTTTGCATTCGCGGCCGCCCGAGTGAGCGCGCCGCGCGCACGAGAGTTCGCCGGCAGCTTCCTCGCCGGAAGGTTCGAACTGCGCACCCGGGTCGATTTCACGAGTCACTGCGTGTCCGCGATGATCAAGCTGCAAAGGCAGGAGGAAACCCTCGCGAAGCGGTGACCTCCTTTCCCGGCGTCGGATTATCTTACGCTGGCGGGACTCTGGTGCTGCGTCTTGGAAACATTGTTCATGGATATGAATTCGTTGGCGCATGAGGCACCGATCTTGCTTTGTGGTGCACAGGCTTCTGGATCGGCCAGTCGCCGTTTGAAGCGGAGGTCAATATGCGGAATTTCATGACCGGGCTGCTCGTGCTGCTGGCTGGCGTGGGCTCGGCCCTCGCTGATACGGTCGGCGGTCCCGGAGGCACCATTCCCGAGCCGGGAACGCTGGCGCTGCTGGCGGTGGCGGGCCTGGCGGGGCTGGGCATCGTCCGCAACCGCAGGAAGTAGGACCCGCGCAAGCGGGGTTCGGGCCGCCGCGGCTCGACCACGGCGGCTTGTTCGCGTCCGTAACATCCGGCTCGATCCGCCGGATGTCGGATTGCCTTACAGCTTCCTCACCCTGCGCGGCGCGGGGGTGAGACACCCGGCTCACAGGGCTTTCGGCAGCGGGAAGCTCACCGTCTCGCGGATGCCTTCCATCTGGACCGGGCCGCTCGCGCCCAGTGCGCGCAGCCGATCGACGACCGCGTGCACCAGTTGTTCGGGAGCCGAGGCGCCCGCGCTCACCCCGATCCGCTCGCAGCCGGCGAGCCAGTCCGGGTCGATCGCGGCTGCATCGTCCACCAGCCAGGCGCGCGCGCCGCGCTTTTCCGCCACCTCGCGCAGCCGGTTGGAATTCGAACTGTTGGCGGAACCGACCACGATCACGGCGTCGCAGCGATCGGCCAGACGCTTGACCGCATCCTGGCGGTTCTGCGTCGCATAGCAGATGTCGTCGCGCTTCGGTCCGGCGATGGCAGGGAAACGCTCACCGAGCGCGGCGACGACCGCGGCCGCGTCATCGACCGAGAGCGTGGTCTGGGTGACGTAGGCCACGGGCTTCCCGGCCGGAATGGGCAGGCGCGCCACGTCCTCCGGCTTTTCGACCAGGAAGGCGCCGCCTTCGATCTGTCCCATCGTGCCCTCGACCTCGGGGTGACCGCGATGGCCGATCATGACGATCGCGTAGCCCGCGGCGTGGCTGCGGGCGACCTCGGCATGGACCTTTGTCACCAGCGGGCAGGTGGCATCGAACACGCGCAGTCCGCGCGCCTCGGCTTCGCGCTTGACCGCCGGCGGCACGCCATGGGCGCTGAAGACGACGGTTGCCCGATCCGGCACTTCGGCGAGGCTCTCCACGAACACCGCTCCCTTGCGGCGCAGCCCTTCGACGACCGCGCGGTTGTGCACGACCTCGTGGCGCACGTAGATCGGCGCGCCGTAGCGATCGAGGGCGCGCTCGACGATGGCGATGGCGCGCTCGACGCCGGCGCAGAAGCCGCGGGGATTGGCGAGCACGATTTCCATCACAGGATCCCGACGATCTCCACTTCGAACCGGATCGCCTTGCCGGCGAGCGGATGGTTGAAATCGATCAGCGCGCTCTCCGCGGTGAGCTCGCGCACCATCCCGGTGTGCCTGCTGCCGTCCGGCGCCTCGAATTCGATCAGGGCGGTTTCTTCGATCATCTCGTGCTGCGGCAGTTCGGCCCGCAGGCGCCGTTCCATCAGCGCGGGATCGCGCTGGCCGAAGGCGTTCCCGGGTTCGAGCGCGAACACGCCGCGCGCGCCGGCCGCCAGGCCGATCAGGAGCCGCTCGAGCGTCGGGGCGAGTTCGCCATTGCCGAGCCGGAGCGTGGCCGGGGTGGTGTCGAAGGTCGAGATGAGTTCGGTACCGTCGGGGAGCGCGATCCGGTAGTGGAGGGTGACGAGGCTGTCGGGGCCGATCGTGCCGCTCATGGGATGTCCTTCGCGGTTCAGCCGGCCGTGCGGCGCCTGGCGCGCACGAGCAGGATCAGCACGACGCCGGCGCTGATCGCGGAGTCTGCCACGTTGAACGCGGGCCAGCCCCAGGTCCCGACGTGGAAATAGAGAAAATCGAGCACCGCGCCGTGCATCAGCCGGTCGATCAGGTTGCCGATCGCGCCTCCCAGGATCAGCGCGAACGCGAGCGGCGCAGCGGTTTCCGCGCGATGGCGGCCGATCAGCGCGATCAGCCAGATCGAGATCGCGCCCGCCAGTGCGACGAACAGCCATCGCTGCCAGCCCGAGGCATCTGAGAGGAAGCTGAACGCTGCGCCAGGGTTGTAGACATGCACCAGATCGAGGTACGCACCCAGGCGGATGGCTGTGCCCGCTTCGATGCGCCCGGCGATCCACGTCTTGCTGATCTGGTCGAGCACGACCACCACCGCGCTCAGGCCGAACCAGCCTGCGAGGCGCGGCATTCAGGCGTGGCGCCGCGCTTCGCCGGCGCCAAACAGGTTGGCGACGCAGCGGCCGCACAGCTCGGGATGCTTCGGGTCGGCACCGACATCCCCGCGATAGTGCCAGCAGCGCGCACACTTTGCGTGTGGGCTGGCGCGCGCCTCGATGCGTTCGGCCGAGGCATCGGCAACCCGGTGGATGTCCGCGCGCGAGGTGATGAGCACGAAGCGCAGGTCATTCCCGAGCGAGGCGAGCAGCTCATGTCTCTCGCCGCTCGCATGGAGGTCGACCTCGGCGGCGAGCGAGGAGCCGATCGTTCCCTCGATACGCAGCGCTTCGAGTTCCCGCTGGACCTGCGAACGGATCTCGCGCAGGCGCTCCCAGCGCTCGACGAGCGCCGTCTCGTCGCCTTCCGCGCCGGGCAGTTCGTGCCAGAGGTGCAGCATGACGGAATCGCCTGGGTGGATGAGACGCCAGATCTCCTCCGCGGTGAAGCTGAGGATGGGGGCCAGCAGCCGCACGAGCGACTCCAGGATGTGGGCAAGCGCGTTTTGCGCCGAGCGGCGTGCTGGCGAGTCCGCCGCCGCGGTGTAGAGACGGTCCTTGAGGATGTCCAGATAGAAGGCACCCAGATCCTCGGAGCAGAAATTCTGCAATGCCTGCACCGCCCGGTGGAACTCGAAGCATTCGTAGGCGGCGCAGACTTGCGCCTGCATCCTGCGCGTCAGGGCGAGTGCATAGCGGTCGATCTCGAGCCAGCGCGCGACCGGCAGGCCGTTGCGGGCGGGATCGAAGTCCGCGGTGTTGGCGAGCAGGAAGCGTACGGTGTTGCGGATGCGCCGGTAGCCCTCGACCACGCGCTTGAGGATCTCGTCGGAGATCGACAGCTCGCCCGAATAGTCGGTCGCCGCCACCCATAGGCGCAGGATCTCGGCACCCAGCGTGTCGCAGACCTTCTGCGGCGCGACCACGTTGCCGCGCGACTTGCTCATCTTGCGCCCCTCGCCATCGACGACGAAGCCGTGCGTGAGCAGCGCCCGGTAGGGCGCGCGGCCATCGAGCGCGCAGCCGACCAGCAGTGAAGAGTGGAACCAGCCGCGGTGCTGGTCGGAGCCTTCGAGGTACAGATCCGCGGGCCAGGAGGTCTGCGCGGCGTGGCTGCCGCGCAGCACCGTCCAGTGCGTGCTGCCCGAGTCGAACCACACATCCAGGGTGTCGCGCATCTTTTCGTATTGCGCGGCTTCCTCGCCCAGCAGTTCGGCCGGCTCGAGCCGGAACCAGGCCTCGATGCCCTCGCGCTCCACACGCCGCGCGACTTCCTCGACCAGCTCCGGGGTGCGCGGATGCGGCTCGCCGGTCTCGCGATGGAGGAAGAAGGGGATGGGTACGCCCCAGTTCCTCTGCCGCGACACGCACCAGTCCGGCCGGTTCGCGATCATCGCGTGCAGACGCGCCTGCCCCCAGTCCGGGTAGAAGCGGGTCGCCTCCACCGCCGCCAGTGCGGTGTCGCGCAGCGTGGACCCTTCGCGGCCCGGCAGCCGGTCCATGCCGATGAACCACTGGATCGTCGCGCGATAGATGACCGGCGTCTTGTGGCGCCAGCAATGCATGTAGCTGTGAGTGATCGTGCCGGCCGCGAACAGGCAGCCGGTCTCGCGGATCTTTTCGATCACGGCGGGATTCGCCTTCCCGACGTTCATGCCCCCGAAGAAAGGCAGATCCGGCGCGAAGCTCCCGTCACCGCGCACCGGGTTCAGGATCTCCTCGTTGCGCATGCCGTGGCGCTTGCACGATTCGAAGTCCTCGACGCCGTAGGCGGGCGCGCTGTGTACGAGGCCGGTGCCCGCGTCCAGCGCCACGTAGTCGGCGAGCAGCACGGGTGCGTCGCGATCGTAGAACGGATGCCGGAAGGGCAACCCCGCGAGCGCCGCGCCCCGGCAGGCTGCCAGCACCGTGCCCTCGAGCGCGTAGCGGGCGAGCGCCTGCCCGCGCAGCTCGGCCGCGAGCACCAGCAGCCCGCGCGAGGTCTGCACCAGCTCGTAGGTGTACTCGGGATGCAGATTGAGCGCCTGATTGGCCGGAATCGTCCACGGCGTCGTCGTCCAGATCACCGCGAACACGGGACCTTCCGGCAGCCGGTCGAGCCCGAAGGCGCGGGCGAGCCTCGGGCGCTGCGCATCCGCGAGCGGAAAACCGACATCGATCGCGGGCGATTCCCGATCCTGGTATTCCACCTCGGCCTCGGCCAGCGCGGAGCCGCACTCGAAGCACCAGTTGACGGGCTTCAGCCCCTTGAACAGCAGCCCGCTCCGGTAGATGGTTCCCAGCGCCCGGATCTCGTCGGCCTCGTTTCCGTAAGCCATGGTGAGGTAGGGGCGCTCCCAGTCGCCGAGCACGCCCAGGCGAACGAAATCCCGCTTCTGGCGCTCGACCTGCTCCGTGGCGAATGTCCGGCACAGCGCGCGGGCTCGGTCTGCGGGCAGATGCTTGCCGTGGAGCTTCTCGATCTGGTGCTCGATCGGCAACCCGTGACAATCCCATCCCGGTACGTAGGGCGCGTCGTAGCCGGCCAGGGTCTTGGAGCGGACGATGATGTCCTTGAGAATCTTGTTGACCGCATGGCCGATGTGGATGTCGCCGTTGGCATAGGGCGGTCCGTCATGCAGGATGAATTTGGGCCGGCCCGCCGCAGCGCGGCGGATGCGGCCGTACAGATCGTTCGCCTGCCACTCGCCCAGCCAGCCGGGCTCGCGCCGGGCGAGATTCCCGCGCATGGGGAAGGGCGTATCGGGGAGATTGAGCGTCTTGCGGTAGTCGGTCATCGGCGGTCAAACCAATCGGCGTTTCGGGTGGAACTCAGACGGGTGCGGCGGCGCACGCGGCAGAGATGGCGCGCTCGGCGAAGAACGCGCGGGCGGCCTCGACGTCGCGCCCGATCTGCGCGGAGAGCGCGGCGAGACTGTCGAACTTCGCCTGCTCGCGCAGCTTGCGGAGAAATCCGACGCTCAGGTGCGCGCAGTAAAGATCGGCCTCGAAATCGAGCAGATGCACTTCGAGGCTCGGGCGCGCGGTGCTGTCCACGGTGGGGCGCACGCCGAGGTTCGCCACGCCCGGCCGCAGGGCGCGGCCGATGCCGGAGACCTCGACCGCGAACACGCCGGTCATCGGCAGCCGGTTGCGTCGCAACTGGATGTTGGCGGTCGGGAATCCGATCGAGCGCCCGCGCGCATCCCCGTGCAGCACCCGCCCCGCGATCGCGTAGTTGCGCCCGAGCAGCCGCGCGGCATGGTCGAGGTCGCCGTGCTGCAGCGCGCGGCGAATGGCCGAACTCGACACCCGCTCGCCATCGATCTCAACGGTCTGCATGGCCTCGACCGCGAAGCCGCGCTCGGCTCCCGCGAGCCGCAACAGGGCGAAGTCGCCGCTGCGCCCCTTGCCGAAGCGGAAGTCGTCGCCCACGATGAGGTGGCGCGTCGCCAGTCCGTGCACCAGGATGCGGTCGATGAATCGCTCTGCCGTGAGGTGTGCCATGCGTTCGTCGAAGCGGCACACATGGACGCGCTCGACCCCGTTCGCTTCGAGCAGGGCGAGCTTCTCGCGCAGCGAGGTCAGGCGTGCGGGCGCCGAGGTGGGGGAGAAATACTCGCGCGGATGGGGTTCGAAGGTCATCACCGTGCCCGGAATCCCGAGGTTCCCGGCATGGGCGGCGAGCAGCGAGAGCAATACCTGGTGACCGCGATGCACGCCGTCGAAGTTGCCGATCGTGAGCACGCAGGGCGTATGGGCGCTCTCTGGAATGCCGCGAAAGACGAGCATTTCTACGGGGACGAACGAAACCGGCAATTATACGCGCCGGGTCGCAGTTCAAAGACCGGCCAGCTTGTATCGTGCGAGCGGAGGGTTCTTCGCGAAGTAGCGCCGGATGCCGCGCACGATGGCATCGGCGAGCCGGTCCTGGTAGGCCTCGTCGTTCAGCCGCCTTTCCTCGTCCGGATTGCTGATGAACGCGGTCTCGACCAGGATCGAAGGAATGTCGGGCGCCTTGAGCACGGCGAAGCCGGCCTGCTCGACGCCGCTGCGGTGCAGGGTATTGACGGTCCCGAGTTCGGTGAGCACATCCTTCGCGAGCTTGATGCTGTCCTGGCTGGTCGCGGTCTGCGACAGGTCGAGCAGCGTGCGGGCGAGCCAGGGGTCGGCGCGATCGAGATTGACGCCGCCGACGAGGTCGGCCTCGTTCTCGCGCTGTGCGAGCCAGCGCGCGGCCGAGCTGCTCGCACCGCGCTCCGAGAGCACGAACACGCTCGATCCGCGAGCGGTCGGCTTCAGGAAGGCGTCGGCATGGATCGAGACGAACAGGTCGGCCTGCAGGCGCCGTGCCCTGGAGACCCGTTGGCCGAGCGGGATGAAGTAGTCGGCGTTGCGCGTGAGCACTGCCCGCATGTTGGGTACCGCGTCGATCTTCGCCTTGACGCGTTTCGCGACCGAGAGGGTGACATGCTTTTCGTAGCTGCCGCCACGCCCGACCGCACCGGGGTCTTCGCCGCCGTGACCCGGATCGAGCACGATGGTGACCATCCTGCGCAGCCGTGGCGGGCCGCCTTCGGCCACGCCCGCGCCCTCGCCCGCCGGGCTCGCCGCGCCGTCTCTCCGGGATGCGGCTGTGGGGCGGCCCGCCTCGGACCCCGAAGCGCCGAATCCGTTTTCCTCCAGCAGCGCAGCCAGCGGATCGGCCGGCTCGGCCGGGTAAAGATCGACGACCAGCCGATCGGCATAGCCCGCGACCGGTTCGAGCGTGAAGACCTGGGGCTTGACCGGAACCTTCAGATCGATCACCACGCGCACGATGCCGGGGCGGTAGCGCCCGGCGCGGATCGCCCGGATGTAGGGGTCCGCATCGGAGATGCTCCCCGGCAGGTTCTTCAGCACGCTGTCGAATTCGATGTCCTGGAGATCGATCACCAGCCGCTCCGGATCCGGGACCATCTGGTGGGTGAAGGCCAGCGGACGGCGATGTTCGAGCGTCACCCGGGTGTAATCGCGCGCGGGCCAGATCCGGATCGCGAGCAGGTTCGCCACGGCGGCGAAACCCGCGCGACTCACGAGCAGGCTCAGGCCGGCGAGTCCGGCGCCGAGGAGGAGGCGCCGGCGGGCGGGCGCACGGCCTGCAGGCAGCGCGCGAGTCTTCTCAGACACGCCTGCCCCTTCTCGCTGCGGGCTTCGATCGTGACGCGCCGGCCCGGACCGTCGACCGAGAGGCGTAACACGAGGTCCGCGGGCGGCAGGAATGACTCGGCCTTTTCCGGCCATTCGACGAAACAGACGGCATCCCCGCCGAAACATTCCTCGAGCCCCGCATCGATGAATTCCTCATGAAACTCGAAACGATACAAATCAAGGTGATAGAAGTTTAACCTAGAAACCGGGTAAAGTTCAACCAGCGTGTAGGTCGGGCTGCGGACGGTGCCGGAAAATCCGAGCGCGCGCAGCACCGCGCGCACCAGCGCGGTCTTGCCTGCGCCCAGATCTCCCTGCAGCCAGACGCGCAGGCCGGGAACGAGCGCGGGCGCGAGCGCCGCCCCGAGTGCGCGCGTCGCGGACTCGTCGGGCAGATGGAGCTCCAGGCGTTCAGCGCTCACGGTTGCACGGGCATCCGCGGGAATCGGGGACAATGGGCGGGGTGGAACAGGACTGCACCCGGGGCATCGCCATGGACGATGTGAATGTCATCAGTGCCGCGCGCATCCGGCAGTGGGGCGGGGCGCTCGGGTTCGATGCCGTCGGCATCAGCGGGGTCGTGCTGGAGGGTGCCTGGGAGGGTCTCGCTTCGTGGCTGGCGAAGGGGCGCCACGGCGAGATGGATTATATGGCCAGGCACGGAACGAAGCGGGCGCGTCCGGCCGAGCTCGTACCCGGCACGCTGAGCGTCATCTCGGCGCGTCGCAGCTACCGGCCGCGCGCCGAAGATGCCGGGGGCATTCTCGCGGACGCGACCCGCGCCTATGTCTCCCGCTACGCGCTCGGGCGCGATTACCACCGGTTCATGCGCGCACGCCTGCAGAGCCTCGCTTCCCGGATCGAGGCTGCGATCGGCCCGTACGGCTACCGGGTGTTCTGCGACTCCGCGCCGGTGATGGAGGTGGAGCTCGCCGCGCGCGCGGGCCTGGGCTGGCGCGGCAAGCACACGCTGCTGCTCGATCGCGCGGCCGGTTCGTATTTTTTTCTCGGCGAGATCTACACCGATCTGCCGCTGCCGCCCGATGCGCCGGTCGAGCCGCACTGCGGAAGCTGCGCGCGCTGCATCGATGCCTGTCCGACCGGTGCCATCGTCACGCCCTACGAGCTGGACGCGCGCCGCTGCATCTCCTACCTCACCATCGAGCTGAAGGGCAGCATCCCGGTTGCGCTGCGCGCCTCGATCGGGAACCGCATCTACGGCTGCGACGACTGCCAGCTCGTATGCCCCTGGAATCGTTTCGCGCGGCTTGCGGTCGAGCCCGATTTCGCCGTCCGCAACGGGCTCGACCGCTGCACACTGGTCGAGCTGTTCGCATGGAGCGAGGCGCAGTTCGAGACGCGGCTCGCCGGAAGCGCGATCCGCCGCATCGGCCACGAGCGCTGGCTGCGGAACATTGCGGTGGCGCTGGGAAATGCGCCGACTTCGCCGGAAGTCCTGGCCGCGCTCGATGCGCGTCGCGATGCGCCCTCCGCGCTGGTGCGCGAGCATGTGCGCTGGGCGCTCGGCGTTCATGCGCGCGGCCGTTGAGGCTTGTCGGGCGGCACCAGCCGCCAGAGCGCCAGCGTGAGCGCGGCTGCGGCGAGGTAGGCAGCGGCGAAGCTCCAGGCCGGCAGGTCCCAGTACAGGAGCGCGCCGATCCAGCGTTCCACGAAACCGGCTCCGCCCGCGGGCCGCCCGCGCAGGCGGTCTTCCAGCAGCGTCAGCGGGCAGGCGAGTCCCGCCAGCGTCTCCGCGGCCACGAACAGGATCGCGCCGAGGTGCGCGGCGCGCAGGCCGCGCAGCCGTATCCAGCGCCATGCGAGCCGTGCCCCGAGCGGAACCAGGATCAGCAGCGTGCAGATGAAGGCCGCGATGAGAAAATGCGCGACGAGCACCGCGTCGGCGAGGAGGTTCATGGACCGGGCCTGGTGCTGCGGTCGTCCTGCGCGCGGCGCCCGATCCGGCCGGAGGGCGTGGCCGCGACGCATGCGTCGGTGCGTGGGTCGCCGTGCGAAACCGCTCCGGGGGCCGGAGCCGGGACGCTCGCCTCCACGGGGCGCGCGGGATCGCTGCACCATTCGCTCCACGACCCGCCGTACAACCGCGAGCCGGGAAGGCCCGCAATCTCCATCGCGAGCGTGTTGTGGCAGGCGGTGACTCCGGAACCGCACATGTGGATCACGGCTGCGGGCGGCCGCGTTCCGAGCAGGGCCGAGAACTCCTCCCTCAGTCGCTGCGCCGGCTTGAAGCGCCCCGCGGCATCCATGTTGTCGCCGAAAAAGCGGTTTACCGCGCCCGGCACGTGGCCCGCGACCGGATCGAGCGGCTCGACTTCGCCGCGGAAGCGCTCGGGTGCGCGGGCATCCACGATCAGGACGGAAGGATCCCCGAGATGCGCGGCGACGAAGCGCGCATCGACGAGGTCGCGTTCCCGCAGCCGGTAGCCGAAGCGCGCGCTCGCGCAGCGTTCCGGCCCTCCCGATCGCGGCAGGCCGTCATCAACCCATTCGTTGAATCCGCCGTCGAGTACCGCGACACGCTCGTGGCCGAGCCAGCGCAGCATCCACCACAGTCGCGACGCGAAGATGCCGTCGGCATCATCGTAGGCGATGACACGCGTTTCGTTGTCCACCCCGCGCGCCGCCAGCAGATCGGCGAAGACCTGGGGATCCGGGAGCGGATGGCGGCCGTTCGTTCCGGTCTTCGGCGCCGACAGGTCGCGATCCAGGTGCATGAAGCGCGCGCCGCGGATGTGGGTGGCGAGCCAGGCGCGCTCCCCGGCGGCCGGGTTGAGCAGATCGTGGCGGCAGTCAAAGACAACGACATCGGGGTCGTCGAGCATTGCCGCGAGCGCGGCGACCGAGATCAGTTGGGTGTCTTCGCTCACGCCGCCGCTCCTGCGTCCTGCGCCAGCCAGGCGCGCGCCTGCGCCTCGTCGTCGAAGACGCGCAGCTCGGCATCGACGAAGATCTGCGCGAGCCACGCGCTCCAGCCCACCCACTGGCTTTCGGTGAGCACGGCGATGCGGCCGAAATCGTGCTCGTGGGCGCGGGTGAAACGGATGTCCTCCCACGCGACGTCGAGCGTGAAATCCGCCATCTCGCGAAGGTCGAAGAGCAGATTCACCGTTCCCGTGAACTTGATCTCGTAGTTGACGAGTTCCTCGAACTCGCGATAGTCGGCGAGGCTGAACTCGCCGAAGACGCGAACCTCGACGACGCTGCCTGCATGGTCGGTGACGATCATCGAAACGGCTCCAGCCGCGCTGTGCGCTCAGTAATACGGTTCGACTTCACGGCGCAGCCACTCGTGGAAGTGCTGCATCCCGTCCTCCATCGGCGACTGGTAGGGACCGGCCTGCGAGCGTCCCTGCTCGATCAGCGCCGCGCGGCCCCGCTCCATGCGCCTGCAGATGACATCGTCCTCGAGCGCGGTCTCCAGATAGGCGGCCTGCTCGGCTTGCGCATACTCGCGCTCGAACAGAACGATGTCCTCGGGATAGTAGAACTCGACCACGTTCGCGGTGAGCGTGGGCGAGCGCGGCACGGCGGTGCTCACCACCAGCGTGTTCGGATACCACTCCACCATGACGTTGGGGTAGTACAGCATCCAGATCGCGCCATGCGCCGGGATCCTGCCGGCGGAATACCTGAGCACCTGCTCGTGCCAGCGGCCATAGACCGGGGAGCCGGGTCGGCCGAGCCCGTCGCGGATGCCGACGGTCTGGATCGAGTGGCGTTCGCCGAACTCCCAGCGCAGATCCGCGCAGGAGACGAATGCGCCGAGCCCAGGGTGAAAGGGCTCGACGTGGTAGTCCTCGAGATAGACTTCGATGAAGGTCTTCCAGTTGATCGGGTATTCGTCGATGCGCACCGAGTCGAAAAGGTAGCCACCGAAGTCGAGTTCCGCACGGCTGCCGATTCCGGAGAGGTCGCGGACGACATCGCGCGAGCCGGCGAACAGCATCCCGTTCCAGCTCTGCAGCGGCGTCTTGTCGAGATGAAGGCAGGGGTTGCGCGGAAAATGCGGTGCGCCCATCAGTTGCCCCCGGACGTCGTAGGTCCAGCGGTGCAGCGGGCAGACGATGTTGCGCGCATTTCCGCGGCCCTCGAGCATGATCGCCTGCCGATGCCGGCAGACGTTCGAGAGCAGCTCGACGCCGTTCTCGTCGTGTACCAGCATTTTCGCGTGATCCATCCACGCGAGGGTGTGGTAGTCGCCGGGTTCGGGAACCATCCGCTCGTGGCCGACGTAGCCGGGCCCGTTCTCGAACAGCAGCCTGCGTTCGAGCTCGAAGAGCTTCGGGTCCCGATACCACGAAACGGGCAGTTGGGCGGGCGCATCCGCGAGGCGGCCTGCGGGGATGACATCGGACATGCGTCGTTCTCCGGACCCGTGCCGAACCGGGAAATCGTTTATTATAGCCAGCTCCGGGTCAGGCCGGACGGGCGATGCGAGTGAGTTGCCCGGTATCCGTTGCCCGCTCTCACGCCAATCGCGGCGCAAATTCCAACGATGTCCGAACCGTCCGAACCCGAAAATTTCGAGACCGCACTGACCGAACTCGAAGCCCTCGTCCGGGATATGGAGGCGGGAAAGCTCTCGCTCGATCAGTCACTCTGCGCCTATGAACGCGGCATGCGCCTGCTGCGCTACTGCCAGACGACGCTCTCGGCGGCCGAGCAGAAGGTCGAGGTGCTTTCGGGCACCGAACGGGGCGACTCCGGTGCGGATGCGGGCGATGCGCATTGAGCCGGAGCCGGCCGGGATCTTCGCCGACTGGATGGCGGAAGTCCAGGCCCGCACCGAGCGTGCTCTGGAGCGGATCCTGCCCTGCGCGCAAGTCGCTCCGCAGCGGCTGCACGCCGCAATGCGCTATGCGGTACTCGGCGCCGGCAAGCGGGTCCGGCCCCTTCTGGTCCACGCCGCGGGAGCGCTGACCGGTGCGGCCGCCGCGAGCCTCGATCGCGCGGCGTGCGCGGTCGAGCTGATCCACGCCTATTCGCTGGTGCACGACGATCTGCCCTGCATGGATGACGATACGCTGCGCCGCGGGCGGCCGACCTGCCATGTCGAATTCGACCTGGCCACCGCGCTGCTCGCCGGCGACGCGCTCCAGTCGGCTGCGTTCCAGACGCTGTGCGAAGGGCCGGAGCACATCGAACCGGCGCTGCGCCTCGATCTGGTGAGGCTGCTCGCGCAGGCTGCGGGCTCGCGCGGCATGGCCGGTGGGCAGGCGATCGATCTCGCCTCCGTGGGCTCGGCACTTTCGGTGGAGGAACTGGAGTTCATGCACATCCACAAGACCGGGGCGTTGATCCGGGCCTCGGTCAAGATGGGTGCGCGGCTCGGTGCCGGGCTCGAAGCCGGTGCCGGCGCCGCGCTCGATCGGTATGCCCGCTGCGCAGGACTGCTGTTCCAGGTCGTCGACGACCTTCTGGACTGCGAGTCGAACACCGCGACACTGGGCAAGACCGCGGGCAAAGATCGCGAGAACGACAAGCCGACCTATGTCACCGTCCTGGGAACGGCGAGGGCGCGCGAGCTTTCACGCGAACTGCTCGACGAGGCGCTCGAAGCGGCGGACGAGCTGGGCCCGGGGGGCGAACGGCTGATCGATCTCGCCCGCTTCATCGTCGAGCGGAAGTACTGAGCGGCGCCCGCCATCATGTCGGCGTTTCCCCTGCTCGAGCGCATCGACGATCCCTCGGCACTGCGCCGCCTCGATCGCGAGGCGCTCGGTCAGCTCGCCGGCGAGCTGCGCGCATTCCTGCTCGAATCGGTGGCGAAGACCGGCGGCCATCTCTCGTCCAACCTCGGCACCGTCGAACTGACGATCGCGCTGCATTACGTGTTCGACACGCCGCGCGACCGCCTGGTCTGGGACGTGGGACATCAGAGCTACGGGCACAAGGTATTGACCGGAAGGCGGGAGGCGATGGCCGGGCTGCGCCAGTTCGGTGGCATCTCGGGTTTTCCGCGGCGCTCCGAGAGTCGCTACGACACGTTCGGCACCGCGCACTCGTCCACGTCCATCAGCGCGGCGCTCGGAATGGCGATCGCGGCCAGACAGCGCGGAGACTCGCGCAAGGTCGTCGCGGTGATCGGCGACGGCGCGATGTCGGCCGGGATGGCGTTCGAGGCGCTGAACAACGCCGGCGTCGCCGATGCCGACCTGCTGGTCATCCTCAACGACAACAAGATGTCGATCTCGGATCCGGTCGGCGCGCTCAACAAGGTTTTCGCGCGGCTCATCTCCGGGCGCACCTTCAACGCGGCCCGGCGCGCGGGCGAAAAAGTGCTCGGGGTGGTGCCGCCGGTGCTCGAACTGGCGCGGCGCGCGGAAGAGCATTTCAAGGGCATGATCACGCCGGGCACGCTGTTCGAGGAATTCGGCTTCAACTACATCGGTCCGATCGACGGCCACGATTTCGATTCGCTGATCCCGACCCTGCAGAACCTGCGTGAGCTCAGCGGGCCGCGTTTCCTGCACGTCATCACCCGCAAAGGGCAGGGCTACAAGCTGGCCGAGGCCGACCCGGTGCTCTACCACGGCGTATCGAAGTTCGCTCCGGAAACCGGAATCCAGGCCGGCAGGGCGCCGCAGAAGCTCACCTATACGCAGGTGTTCGGCGACTGGCTGTGCGACATGGCGGCGCGGGATCCGCGTCTGATGGCCGTCACTCCGGCGATGTGCTCCGGGTCCGGGATGACGCGCTTCGCGGCGGAATACCCCGGCCGCTTCTTCGATGTCGGCATCGCCGAGCAGCACGCGCTGACCTTCGCCGCAGGCATGGCGTGCGAAGGGCTCAAGCCGGTGGTCGCGATCTATTCGACCTTCCTGCAGCGGGCCTACGACCAGCTCATCCATGACATCGCGCTGCAAGACCTGCCGGTCGTGTTTGCAATCGACCGCGCCGGGCTGGTGGGGGCCGACGGCGCCACCCATCACGGCGCGTTCGATCTCAGCTATCTCGCCTGCGTTCCCAATCTGACCGTCATGGCACCGTCGGACGAAAACGAATGCCGCCAGATGCTCTACACCGCGTTCCAGCTCGACGGGCCGAGCGCGGTGCGCTATCCACGCGGGGCCGGCATCGGCGTCACCCCCGAGAAGGAGATGGCGGCATTGCCGGTCGGCAAGGGGCAGGTGCGGCGGCGGGGGCGCCGGATCGCGCTGCTTGCCTTCGGCACGGTGCTGGCGCCGGCGCTCGAGGCAGGCGAGAAGCTCGATGCGACGGTCGCGAACATGCGCTTCGTCAAGCCGATCGATGCCGAACTCGTGCGGGAACTCGCGCGCTCCCACGATGTCCTCGTCACCGTGGAGGAAAATGCGGTAGCGGGGGGCGCAGGCAGCGAAGTCGAGCGCGTGCTGGAGGAGTGTGCGGAACCGGTACGCGTGCTGCGTATCGGATTGCCGGACCGTTTCATCGACCACGGCGAGCAGGCGCAACTGCTCGCCTCGGCCGGACTCGACGCTGCCGGCATCCTGCGCAGGATCGCAGAGGCGATCGGCGAACGCCCCGCACGCACTTCGGCACTGAGTGCGCTGCCGTCCGTCACCAAACTCAAGGAACGATCATGAACAAGCCCGAAGACCAGGTCATTCCCGACGTCCAGGGCCAGCGTGATGCGAGGCGCATCGCGATCGACAAGGTGGGGATCAAGGGCATCCGCCACCCGGTGCGCGTGCTCGACAAGGGCGCCGGCATCCAGCATACGATCGCCGTCTTCAACATGTACGTCGGGCTGCCGCACGACTTCAAGGGCACCCACATGTCGCGCTTCGTCGAGATCCTCAATGCCTACGAGCGCGAGATCTCGGTGGAATCCTTCGAGCATATTTCGCGCGAGATGTTGAAGCGCCTGGAAGCGCGCAGCAGCCATATCGAGATGAGCTTCCCGTATTTCATCGCCAAGCAAGCGCCGGTTTCGAAGGTCGAGAGCCTGATGGACTACGAGGTGACTTTCATCGGCGAGATTTCGGACGGCGGCGCCTACTGTCAGCAGACGCGCATCGTCGTGCCGCTCACCAGCCTGTGCCCGTGCTCGAAGAACATCTCGGAGTACGGCGCCCACAACCAGCGCTCCCACGTCACGGTGAGCGTGCGCACCGGCGAGTTCGTCTGGATCGAGGATCTCGTCCAGATGGTCGAATCGCAGGGTTCCTCGGAGCTCTACGGCCTGCTCAAGCGCGTCGACGAGAAGTACGTGACCGAGCGCGCCTACGACAATCCGAAGTTCGTCGAGGACATGGTGCGCGATGTCGCGGGAATGTTCAATGCCGATCCCCGCATCGAAGCCTATGTGGTGGAGTCAGAAAATTTCGAGTCCATCCACAACCACTCCGCCTACGCGCTGATCGAGTGCGACAAGCGCGCGTGAGCGGGGCGCCGGTCACGGCGCCCGCGCGGCTCAGGATGGCTTCTTGGCCGCCAGCTTCTCGCGAATGCGGGCCGACTTTCCCGAGCGGCTCCGCAGGTAGTAGAGCTTGGCGCGCCGCACGTCGCCCCTGCGCTTGACGCTGATACCTTCGATGAGCGGCGAGTAGGTCTGGAACGTCCGTTCCACCCCTTCGCCCGACGAGACCTTGCGAACGGTGAAGGCCGAATTCAGGCCGCGGTTGCGTTTCGCGATGACGACCCCCTCGTAGACCTGGACGCGCTTGCGCTCGCCTTCGACCACCTTCACGCTCACCACCACGGTGTCGCCGGGCGAGAAGTCCGGGATGTTCGCGCCCAGCCGGGCGATTTCTTCCTGTTCGAGCTGCTGGATCAGGTTCATGATGCGTGGCTCCTTTCTTCGAATGGCCGTTGGCCTTGCGCGCAGAGCAGGCCGCCGCCTGATGCGCGCGTTTCTACTGCTGCTCCTGCCGGAACTCCTCCAGCAGGTCTTTCTCCTCTTCCGTCAGATGCCGTTGTGCCAGCAGGTCGGGGCGCCGCGCCGCGGTGCGTCCGAGCGACTGCTTCAGGCGCCAGCGGCGGATCTCCGCATGATTGCCCGAGAGCAGCACCGGCGGCACCGTCTTCCCGCGGTAGCACTCCGGGCGCGTGTATTGCGGGCACTCCAGCAGGCCGTCCGCGAACGATTCGTCGATCGCCGAATCCGGGCCGTTGAGCGCGCCGGGCAACTGCCGCACCACCGCGTCGATCAGTGCCATCGCCGCGAGTTCTCCGCCCGAGAGCACGAAGTCGCCCAGGGAGATCTCTTCGGGCGCCTCGGCGTCGATCAGACGCTGGTCGAGCCCTTCATAACGGGCGCACAGCAGGATCAGCCCGCGCCGCCCGGCCAGATCCAGCACCTTCGCGTGATTCAGCGGACGGCCCGCCGGCGTGAGATGGATCGGGACGCCCGCCTCGCCGAGCGCCTCGCGCTGCCGCGCGCGGGCGGCACGGATCGCCTGCTCCATCGGCTCCGCCATCATCACCATTCCGGGGCCGCCGCCGTACGGACGATCATCGACCGTGCGGTGGGCATCAATGGTGAAATCGCGCGGATTCCACAGCTTCAACCCGTACAGCCCGCGCTCCTTAGCCCGCCGCGTGATTCCGCTGCCGGTGACGGCCACGAAGGCCTCGGGAAACAGGCTGATGACGTCGAACTCCATCGTCCCGGCGCTCACCAGCCGAGCTCCCAATCGACCCGGATGCGCTTCGCCTCGAGATCGACTTCCCGCACGATCGGCTCCACGCAAGGCAGGAGACGCTTCGCACCGTCCGGGCCAGCAAGCTCCAGCACCGGGTGCGCGCCGGATTCGATCACCTCGATCACCTGCCCGAGCGGCTCGCCGGCGCCGTTCTCCACCTCGAGCCCGACCAGATCGCTCCAGTAGCATTCATTCTCCCCGATCGCCGGAGCCATTTCGCGCGGTGTCGCGACGTACAGTCCGCACAGCTTTCCGGCGCAATTCCGGTCATCGACCCCCTCCAGCTTCGCGATTCCGCCGCCTGCCTGCGGGCGAAACCCCAGGAGGGCGTATGGGCTCCACTGCCCTCCCGCGCCCAGCCACCAGCGCGGCATCCGGCCCCAGGCGTCCGGGTCGTCGGCGAGCGCCTGAACGCGGATCCACCCGCGCACCCCGTGGGGGGCGGCGATCCGCCCCAGGACGATCATGCGGCCTGCTTCGCGGCCCTCTTCACCAGGCGCGCGACGGTCGGCGAGAGCGCCGCGCCCCTGGATTTCCAGTAGGTGAGCCGCTGCGTATCGACACGCAGTCCCTGCTCGCTCGGCGCCGCCACAGGGTTGTAGAAACCGATGCGCTCGATGAAACGCCCGTCGCGGGGGTTGCGCGAATCGGCGACGACCATGCGGTAGAAGGGTCGTTTCTTGGCGCCGCCGCGGGAAAGACGTATGACGACCATTGGGATTCCCGGAACAGTGAAAAGGGCGGCATTATAGTCGGCGAAGCGAGGCGGTACAAGCCGGATGTGCGCCGCTGAACGTTCGATCCGGTCGCGCCGAAACCCCCGCGCGGCGAGGCAGGGGAAGTTCAGCGGCCGGAGATCAGGCTGATGCGCCCCAGGCCGGGGAATTTGCGCAGGCGGTTCAGGACGGGCTCCGCAAGCGCTTCCAGCCAGCGGCCGGCCTTGGCCGCATAGGGACTGTACGCCCCCCAGCCGATGACCAGCAGGGCGAGAAACAGGCTGCCGACGAGAACGTCGGAAACCCAGTGGGCGCCGGCGACCAGCCGCGGGAGCAGGAAGACGATGGTCAGGCCCGCGACGACGAGCCTTTGCGCCCCGCTGGCAGCGGGCCACAGGAACAGCGCCCACAGCAGCAGGACGGCGCCGTGATCGCCTGGAAAACTCTGGCCGGAGCTGTCCTTCAGGTGCCAGCTTTCTTCCCAGGCCGGGAAGAGTTCTTTCAGTCGAACGGCGCCGTCGACCGTGAGCGACGGGCTCGGATGTTGCCAGTGCAGGAGCCTGACGACGTTCGAGAACAGGCCCACCCGGATCACTACCAAGAGCGCGAGGAGTGCAACGAAACCGAAGAACGCGCTTCGGACTCGTGGTCCCGCGAAGATCCAGTCGCCCTTGATCAGGACGACCAGCAGGATCAGCGCGGCGGCGATGTCCGTCATGCGCATGCTGGCGACCGCCCAGAGGCGAGCCCAGAGCGGATTGCTCGACAAGGGCTCATTGAGCAGTCGGAACGTCGCGAGATCGATCTGGTCCCAGAGCTGGCGGGTCGGTTGCCACAGCCAGCTCGCGAGGATCACCAACGCCAGCAGGTTGCAGACGGCGAGGTTGCGCCAGCGCCACGACGGGCACGGCGCAGCAGTGTGGTCCATCGATTCGGAGTCCGGGATGTCCTTCGCGGCCATGCGCGTTGTCGGCAGTTCGGCTTCGGCCCGATCAGGCCGGGTGCCGGCGACCTCGCAAGAAGATCACCAGCCCCGGAAGGCTGACCACAACGAGCATGATCCCGTACAGCAGCGACATCATCAGCACCGCCGGCTCGTGGGCGCCGATCAGGGCGAACAGGCCGACCAGGGCGCCTTCACGCACGCCCCAGCCGGCAATCGAAATCGGGATGAGGGTCAGCACCAACGCCGTCGGCACGATGGCGAAATAGGTCATCAGGTCGTAGGGAAGGCCGAGCGCCCGGCCGGACGCGAAAAAACCCGCCATCGCGAGCAGGGGAACCAGCAGCGACGAGGCCGCAAGCTGCAAGCGATGACGGGCGAATGCCTCGTGGAGCCGGATCGAGAGGATTCTCGCAACCGCCAGCGCGGGGTGGCGGTCGAGCCATGACATGCGTCCGAGCGCCGAGATGCCGAGAGCCGCGACCAGGCCCCCGGCAATCATCGCCAGGATCGGTCGATAGACCATCGGCGGAAGCAGACCCGGGTTCGTCAGATACGCCACCAGCGTCAGGGACATCAGGGCGCCGAGCCCGGCCACGCGGTCGACGGCGACGCCATACAGCGCGTCGCGCTTGCGAAACCCCTGCCGCGCGACATCGAGCACGCGCAGCGCGTCACCGCCGATGCTGGTCGGCAAGGCCTGGTTGAAGAACATTCCCTTGAAGTAGCTGTTCCAGTAAAACGCGAGCGGTTGTCCGAACTTCAGGTTGTTCATGATCAGGTGCCAGCGATAGGCCGCCACGGCCGTGCTGCCGAACTGCATCGCCAGCGCCGCGAGAAGAAGGTCGAACCTCGCCTGCCCGAGTGCCATCCACGCATCGCGCAGATCGATCGACCGCAGGATGAAAGCGAGCATCGAAGCGGTGACCGCGATGCGTAGCAGGAGCTTGAGTGCTCCGCCCGGCGCTCGCCCGTTCGGCGACACGATCCGGTTCATTCGGCGCGCACGGGCGCGGCTCGATCCTGCCTGCCCGGCTCGTCGTGATAGCCGCTGACCAGGCGGTAATGATAGCGCCCTGCTAGCCGGCCGTTCTTCACGACACTCAGCGCGTGGATGTCGCCGAGTTCCCGGACACGCCCACGCACGGCGTCGCTGTCGAGGCGGGCGGCATTTGCCGCGACCAGCAGCATCGTCCTGCCTTCCTGCCGCGCGGCGGGAAACCAGAGTTCGTACATCAGGCCGACGGCACCGAACAGATGCTCGCTGGCCGTGCTGAACGCGGGATCTCGCGAGGCGGGTTGGTCCGGGGAGGCCGGCCGGCGCGTCCGATAGAAAGCCAGGCCGCTGGCGATCCGGTTGCGATCCATGCCCACGACCAGAATCTCTTTTCCGGTCTCGCGCTCGAGTCGGGCGACGATGTCGTCGAGCTCGCGCCCGAAGTCGCGCCAGCCGATCAGGTGCAGGTTTTGCGGGTAGGCCACGCCCGGCAGACCCGGCCCGAGATGGTGAAAGAAGGCGCCATAGACCAGCAGGCAGAGGATCGCGGTGTTCGGCCATGCCCGCCGCGACCATTCCAGCAGTCTTCCTTCGCCCGCCTCCGGCCTGCGGGTGATCAGCAGCGCCAGCAAGGGGATCAGGGCGAGCCAGACCGGGCCCGTCCAGTTCAGCTTGCTGGTCTTGAACAGACTCAGCGTCGCGAACACCGCCAAGGGGAACAGCGCCAGCCAGGTCAGCAGACGGCAGGTCCGGCGCAGCGTGTCCCCCGCCTGCCGATCCCCCTGTTCGAGGCCGGACAGGAGTCGTTCGCGCTCTAGCACGACGGCAATGACCGCGAGCACTCCGGTCGGGGTGAGAAAGACGAGCACGTTGCCGATGAAGCGTGGCAGCGAGAACACGGACTTTGCCGCGAGCCTCCCCTCGGTCTGGAAGGCGAGCGAGGCCCAGTCGTTCTGCATGTTCCAGAGGACGACCGGCGATGCGAGGAGAAGGGCGATCACCGCCGCCGCATAGGGCTGAGGGCGCGAAAGCCATTTGCGCGAGCGGCGGTCGGCGAGGACGTACAGGACGATGGCCGCGCCGAGCAGGGCGATGGTGTACTTGGAGCTCAGCCCCAAGCCGACGGCCGCCCCCAGGCCCAGCCATGCCTTGCCGTCGTCCCTGATGACGATGCGCCAGGAACAATAGACCGCCATCGCCCAGAAGGCGGTCAGCGGGGCATCCGGACTGACGAACCATCCGAACGAGAAATAGACCGGCAGGATCGCGATCAGCAGTACGGCCCCCTCTGCGGCTGTCTTGCCGAACGCCTCGCGGGTCAGCCGGTACGAACACCATGCGGTCACGAACCAGAACAGGAGAGCCCCGATGCGGACTGCGAATTCGTTGTCCCCCATCAGCGCGATGAACGGCTTGATCGTCCACGCCACCATCAGCGGGTGGTCGAGATAGCCGATGTCCGGATGCCTGGCATAGTTCCAGTAATAGGCCTCCTCGAAGATCAGCTCGGGAACGCCGAGCCAGGCCAGCCTCAGGAGAATCGAGTAGACGACGATGCCGACAACATAATGGCGCCATCGCAGCTCGGCCGGGGTCCGCATGCGCCGCGAATGGAGCGAATACGGAAAAGCGAGGCAGAACAGCGCTGCCGCGAGAAGGGCGGAAACGAACTGGGCGGTAGGGACGGTGAAGCCGAGTTGCGCCAGCGACGCGAGGACACCGCCGCGCAGAAACAGCACGAGCAAGGCGATGACGAGCACGGAGGGCAGGTCACGCAGGCGGAAGGCAATTCCGCTGCGCGCAGCCGCGAGCAGCAGGGAGCCCGTCGCGGCGGCCGCGAGAAAACCGGTGCCGTGGGCGAATGCCAGCGACTCTGGACGGCCGTAGAGGACGCGGAACACTGCGATGTCGACCCCCGCAGTGACCAGGACGGCTGCCAGCATCGGAGCCCTGTGCGCCGGGGAGCGTTCGCTGCCGGTCGGATTCATCGTCCCTGATCTTCGGACCGCGGTGCGCGAGGCCGCATTTCGGACAGCGCCCGCCGAAGCTGTTCGAGTACCGCGGCAGGTTTGATCACTCGCAGGCAGACGTTGTCCGTGCACGGCGTCTTGCGGTGATTCGCCGCGCTGACGCAGGGCGAGCACGCGAGGCCCGCGTAGATCGGCGTACTGTTTCCGAGCGAGGCATACAGCGCCGGCGTTTCCGGACCGAAGAGCACGAACGTGCGCAATCCGGTGACCGCCGAGAAATGGGCCGGCCCCGAATCGTTCGTCAACATCAGTTCGGCGATGTGATAGAGCGCCGGCAGGTCTTCCAGTCGATGGCGGCCGGCGAAATTGACGCATCGCGCGGATCCGACCCGTTCCGCCAGGGCGGCTGCGCCCTCACGCTCTGCCGCAGCGCCCGTGATCAGGATCAGCAGGTCTTCGTCGTCGGCGAGCAGCCCGCGCATCACCGCGACGAAGTTTTCCGGCATCCAGCGGCGCTGCGGCAGCAGGTCGCTGGCATTCGGGTTGATCAGCACGATGCGGTGTCGAATCGCGTCATACGGCGGATATTCGCTGCGGATGCGCGCCCGCATCGCCTCCACGGCGCCCGGATCCACTTTGGCCCGTGCGAGCGTGGTTTCGCCGTCCGCGATCAGGGTCTTGGAAAACGGCACTTCCTCGCTTTCCGCCAGGGCCGCGTTGACCAGGGCGATGAAGTTCTTCGCGATGTGCATGTGCGGGTTGTAGGCGACGCGACGCGTCAGCATGGCGCCGCGATAGAGCCCTTCGTTGTCGAAGGCATGAAAGCCGATGCGGTTGGCCGCTCCGGACAGCCCGGTCAGCAGCGCGCTGTAGCGGGAAAAAAGCTCGAGGTCGATGACGGTGTCGATCCTGCGCCGGCGCGCCCAGATCAGGAAACGAAGGCTGTCGAGCGCCAGCGTGAGCAGGCTGTCGGGGCGGAGGGTGAAGACGTTGCCTTCGGGCACGGTGCCCAGCAGCCGCAGGCTGGCGGCATTGGACTCGAAGATCACGAAATGAAGTTCCGCACCGCGCGCCCGTCGGATCTTCCGCATCGCCGGATCGGCAAGGATGGCGCTGCCCATTTCAGACAGCTCGACGAACAGGACATTCTTCGGTGCGCACGCCGCCTTGCCCGTGAGCGCGCGGCCGAGGCGGAGAAACAACGTCGACACGAAACAAAGGGGGACGCCCGCAAAGTAGTCTACCTTGCGCATCGTGTCTATTTTCATTCGGGGATCCGGCAGTGGGGATTCCGGCCCGGCGGGCCGCCGCGATTCTATCCGGATCGGCCGAGCCTGTCCGGACGTGGCGATCCCGCCGCGGCCGCTTGTGCTATCGTCTCGCGCCATGTCTTCGAAGGCTCTGGCACCCGGCGGTGAGGATGGCGCGGCGCAGGCCGCCGTGACCGACATCCTCGAATGGCTCGGTGCGCCGCCGGATCCCGACCCTGCGGCCGAAATTGCCGCCCTCGGCCGCAACCTCGACCGCCTGGCCGATGCGCACCCGGATTCGGTGCGGCTCGACCGCATTCTCGATCTGTTCGCGAAACGCGCCCAGTCAGCCGCAGCCGCGGTGGAGCAGCGCGCCGTTGCAGAGAGTGCCGCGGAGCCGGATCGGCGGCTCCTGCTCGAACTCGCCGAGAGCTGCGGCAGGATCGCCAGGTCCGGTGCGCGCATTGCTGGCGGGCAGGGGGAGCGAGAGCCGTCCGGAGTGCGGCCGAGCCCGGTGCTCGCCGCTGCGCGCGCCCTTGGATGTCTGTCCCGGCAACATCGGCTCGGCCTGCTCGCCGGCGCCCCGGCGGCGCACGGGTCGTGGCGCGAGGCGCATCGCCGGGTTCGCGAAGCGCGGCGTGAGCTCGGCCCGGACGCAGCGTTGCGCCAGCCGTCGCTCGATGTCGACCGG
>Ga0100381_1000242_pt1 | contig 60315 bp, 58 predicted proteins | sample CryGeymeta201505_FD_80416 | JGI IMG/M metagenome (GOLD analysis project Ga0100381, IMG submission 80416) | Groundwater microbial communities from Crystal Geyser aquifers in Utah, USA - Crystal Geyser metaG 2015-05 | ecosystem: Environmental > Aquatic > Deep subsurface > Groundwater | place: USA...
ATGGCGTTGGAACCCGAAACCCCGAAACCCCGAAACCCGAATCCCCTCCCGCCCTTCCGATCAACCGCCCTGCTCGATGCGGATCGGGATGCGGCGCGCTCCGAAGGGTGTGGCGAACGCGCCGAAGCGACCGGCGACCGCCGTGCCGCAGTACTCGCAGCGGCCCCGGGCGTCGAGGTGGTAGCCGCCGATGGCATACCAGTCGCGCTCGATGACCGCCTTTTCGCAGGACGGGCAGTAGGTGGTGCCGCCTTCGGGGTCGTGCACGTTGCCCGTATAAACGTAGTGCAGGCCGGCGGAGCGCGCGATCTTGCGTGCACGCTTGAGCGTGGCGACCGGAGTGGGCGGCAGGTCGGCGAGCTTCCAGTCGGGATGGAAGGCGGTGAAGTGCAGCGGGACGTCGGGGCCGAGTTCCTTCATCACCCATTTCGACAGTGCCTCGATCTCCTGGTCGGAGTCGTTCTTCGTCGGGATCAGGAGGGTCGTGATCTCGAACCAGACGCTGGTCTCATGGCGCAGGTAGACGAGGGTGTCGAGCACCGGCTGGAGGCTGCCGCCGCACAGGCGGAAATAGAAGTCCTCGGTGAACGCCTTGAGGTCGACGTTGGCGGCGTCCATCTTCGCGTAGAACTCGCGCCGGGGCTCGGCATGGATGTAGCCGGCGGTGACCGCCACGCTCTGGATGCCGAGCGCATGGCAGGCGTCCGCGGTGTCCATCGCGTACTCGGCAAAGATCACGGGGTCGTTGTAGGTGTAGGCGACGCTCGTGCAGTGGTGGCGCGAGGCGGCGCGCGCGATGTCCTGCGGGCTCGCCTGGTCCATCAGCCGGTCCATGTCGTGCGACTTTGAAATGTCCCAGTTCTGGCAGAACTTGCAGGCGAGGTTGCAGCCCGCGGTGCCGAACGACAGGACGCTGGAACCGGGGTAAAAGTGATTGAGCGGCTTCTTCTCGATCGGGTCGATGCAGAAACCGGACGATCGCCCGTAGGTCGTGAGCACCATCGCGCCGCCGAGGTTCTGGCGCACGAAGCAGGCGCCGCGCTGGCCCTCGTGCAGCTTGCAGTCGCGCGGGCACAGGTCGCACTGGATGCGGCCGTCGGGCAGGGCGTGCCACCATCTGCCGGGGAAGGAATTCACTGCGCCGGAACCGGTTCTTTCCATTTCGTCACCTGATAGCAGGCAAGCTCGACCTCCGGCGCCCAGAAGTCGGCGGCGAGACCCGCCTTGTACTTGAGTTGCGCCAGGAACTGGCGCGGCTCGGGCAGGCTCTCCCAGACCTGGGGCAGGAAGGTCGCGCGCGCATGCCCGCAGGCGAAGACCACGCCGTCGACGCCGGGGCGCAACTGCGCGAGCGCGTCGGCCTCGTCCCGGAAGGACATCGGGACCACGGGTGTGAGCAGCGAAACCTCGATGAGGATGGCATCGAACTCCTCCAGGCGCAGCGGCGGAAAGCGCGGATCGCGAAACGCCGCCGCGACGGCGTTGCTGCGCACGTCCTCGATCAGGGGCCGGGTCGCGCTCAGGCTGCCGATGCATCCGCGCAGCTCTGCCGTCTCACGGAGGGTCACGAAGCTCGCCCCCGGTTCGTGCAGCCGCGGCAGATCGGCCCGCGGCTGCGCGGAAACGCCGAAGCGCCGGCCGATCGCGCTGCGGGCGATCGCGAGCAGCACCTCGCCCAGTTCAGTGCTCATCGTGGCCGTCCTCGTAGAAGGCGAAGGCCGCATAGCCCACGACCCGCCCGCGGTCTCCCGCGGTGTCGCCGGAATTGCGCAGGTCGAGCAGCTCCGCCGTGAGCCCGCGGCGCCGGGCCCACAGGAGCGCGCCGTTGATGGGGGTGGCCCCGCAGGCCTGCTCGTGATCGAGGTCCGCGCACAGTTCGCCGATCAGCCCGGCGGTCTCGGCGTCGAGGCGGCGCGCCTCGGCGTAGCCGTGATAGTGCGAGAGGTCGGAGCTGACGACGATCAGGGTGGCCGGGTCGGCGGCGAGCGTCTCGATCACGCGGGCGATCTCGCCCGGCGCGGCCTCGCCCACGACCAGCGGGACCAGCGTGAAGCTGCCCAGCGCGCGCTGCAGGAAGGGAAGCTGCACTTCGAGCGAGTGCTCGAGCGCATGCGCGTGGGCACTTCGAACGACGCCGGGCAGCGCGGCCGCCGCGGCGACACCCTCGGGGTCCATGGCGATGTCGCCCAGCGGCGTGCTGAAGGCATCGGCCTCCGGCAGCGCCAGCCCGCGCACGTACACCCGGTGCGCCGGGCCGAACAACGCGACCCGCGCGTAGCGGCCATGGAGCTGCCTCAGCCGTGCGTAGGCGCTCGCCGCGATCGGGCCCGAATAGACATAGCCCGCATGCGGGACGATCAGCGCCTTCGGAATCCTCGCGGCGGGTGCCGCCGCGGCATCGAGCAGCGTGTCGACCTCTTGCCCGAGTTCGGCCGGATCGGCCGGATAGAACATGCCGGCAACGGCTGCCGGCCGGATGGTGTTCATCGCGAACCTCCTCCCGATTGTGTGCGGAGTTTCGGCGTACGGGAATCTTCGATTTCATTATAGGCGCCGGGGCCGGCGCTCGCGCGGGCGGGCGAGGCCGCCGGCGGCCGGGGTCCCGGCGCGCGGGCGCACCCGTGTTCACGTTTGCGTGCGCGATAATGCGGCCGGTGCTGGAGAGAGGAAATCGTCCCGTCATGCATTTCGCGCTGGTTCCCGCGGCCGGCAGCGGTTCGCGCATCGCCACGGCCGTGCCCAAGCAGTACCTGCCGCTCGCCGGGCGGCCGCTGATCCATCACGCGCTCTCGGTGCTGTGCGGGGCGCAGGCGATCGGGCGGGTGATCGTCGTGCTCGATCCGACCGACGCGCACTGGGAGCGTCACGACTGGAGCGCGCTGGGGCCGAAGCTGGTGGCGCGCCGCTGCGGGGGCGCGAGCCGCGCGCAGTCGGTGTCGAACGGCCTGCGCTCGATGGAGAGGGAGGCGCGGCCCGACGACTGGGTGCTGGTGCATGATGCGGCGCGTCCCTGTCTCGCGCGGCGCCACCTGGCGCGGCTGCTCGCCGAGACCGGCGAGGACGAGGTCGGCGGCATCCTCGCCGTGCCGCTCGCCGACACGCTCAAGCGCGGGGGCGAGGACGGGCGCATCCTCGCCACCGTTCCCCGCGAGGGTTTGTGGGCGGCGCAGACCCCGCAGATGTTCCGCTACGGGCTGCTGTGCCGCGCGGGTGCGCAGTGCGGGGAGGTGACCGACGAGGCCGCCGCAGTCGAGGCGTTGGGCCTGCGCCCGAAGCTCGTCGCATCCGATGCCACCAATCTCAAGGTCACCTGGCCGCTCGACCTCGCGCTGGCGGGCTGGATCCTGGCGAACCGGAAGGAGGAATGACGATGTCTTTGCGGGTCGGGCACGGCTTCGACGTGCATGCGCTGGTGCCGGGACGCCCGCTGGTGGTCGGCGGGGTCGAGATCGCCTTCGAGCGCGGGCTGCTCGGACATTCGGACGGCGACGTGCTGCTGCATGCGATCTGCGACGCGCTACTCGGCGCGGCCGGCCTCGGCGACATCGGGCGCCATTTTCCCGACACCGATCCGGCCTGGGCCGGTATCGACAGCCGGCTGCTGCTGCGCGAGGTGGCACGCAAGCTCGCCGGCGCTGGTTACGGCGTGTGCAATGTGGACGCGACTCTGGTCGCGCAGGCGCCGCGCTTCGCGCCCCATCTTGCGGCGATGACGGCGAACATCGCGCACGATCTCACCCTCGATGCGGGTGCCGTCAATCTCAAGGCGAGCACCACCGAGCGGCTTGGCTATGCGGGTCGCGGCGAGGGCATCGCCGCCCACGCGGTGGCGCTGATCGAGCGGCTGCGGTGAGCGCGCCGGAACCCGCGCAGCGCACGCGACGGGTTTTCTTCGCGCTGTGGCCGGGGCGGCGACTCGCCGCAGATCTGGCGGCGATCGCGCGCGAGCGCGGAGTTCGCGGCCGCGCGATTCCCGGCGAGAACCTCCACCTGACGCTGGCATTCATCGGTCCGGTGACGGACAAGCGTCTGCGCGAACTCCAGGGCATCGCGGGCAGCGTGCGCGCGCCGGCGTTCGATCTGCTGCTGGACCGGATCGAGCACCGCCCGCGCCAGCGGATGCTCTGGGCCTGCGCGGACGAGATCCCGCCGGCGCTCGCCGAACTCGTGCGCGACCTCAACTCCGGGCTCGCGGCGGCGGGCTTCCGGGTCGAGGAGCGGCCCTTCAGCGCGCATGTGACGCTCGTGCGTGACTGCCGCTGCGAGGCGGCGCCGGTGCTGCCGGCCGCGCTCGCGTGGCAGGTGAGCGCGTTCGTGCTGGCGGCATCGCGCCTCGGGGCCGAGGGAGCGCGCTACACGGTGGCCTCGCGCTGGAAGCTCGCCGGCGGCTCGCCGGTCACAGGAAGATGAACGGCTCCAGGCGGCTCGCGAGTTCCTTGTCGGTGACCTTGGTGTAGTCCTTCTCGATGCGCTGGGCCACGAGCTGCGCGGTGGGCGCATCGAGCGAGCCGTTGAGCAGCCCGATGAAGGCGGCCGGCGCGACCAGGATGGCGCGGGCGAAGCGCCGCTCGGTGCGGCCCTGATTCAATTCGCGGGCGAGCGAGAGGGCGAAGTGCTGCGCCTCGTTCTGCTTGGGCTCGGTCTGCGGCTGGCGCGATCCGTGCCCGGAACCGCTGGACTGCATGTAGCCGGCCCGATCGGTCACCAGCTCGGCGTTCTTCTGTCGGCTCGCCGGATGATCGATTTCGCGGATCAGCTTGAGTCCCGCTTTCGGGCCCGCATTGGCGTAGAACTTCGCCTTGCTGGCGTTGGCAACCAGGATCCATGTGGTTTGTGGCATGGTGTCTTTTCCTCGTGCGGTGGAAAGATGGGCGGGAACCGGCTGGCGCAGCGCCGGTCGGCGACAGCTTAGTCGGGCGGGGGCGCGCTTGCAAATGCGGGAATCGGGCGCGCAGGTTTAGAATCCGCGCGTGCGGGCCGTAATGGGATGCTGCGGCGCGCGTCGGCGCGACCAGACGGGATGGGGAGATGTTCGCGGGATTCATGAGGCAGGCCGAGACGCCGCGACGCTGGCGACGACTCGCGGGGGTACGGATCTTCTGCGACCTCAAGCCGCGCGAGCTGAGGATCGTCGACGGGCTGCTGCACGAGCGCGGCTACATCGCCGGCGAAGTGATCTTCGACGAGGGCGAGGAAGGCCAGGCGCTCTACATCGTCCTCGAAGGCCGCGTGCTGATCTGCCGCCAGGGCGATCCGGAGAGCGGGCGCATCGCCGAGCTCGGTGCCGGGGAGTTCTTCGGCGACCTGGCGCTGCTCGACGACGCGCCGCGCGCGGCGCAGGCACGGGCGCTGGAAGCCTGCCGGCTCGCCGTGTTCTTCCGCGCCGACTTCATGAGCCTGCTCGATACCCATGCAGCGATCGCCTCGCGGGTCTCGCTGCGACTGGCGCGCTACATCGGCGAGCGGCTGCGCGGGATGAACCGCAAGGTTCTCGGCGCGGCGACATGAGACCCCGTGCCGCGCACGCCGGACCCGTCGTGTGGATGGGCGTGATCGCGGCCACCTGCCTGCTGCTGGTGGTGTTCCGCGCCGTGCTCTGGCTGGTGGTGCCGTTCCTGGCTGCGCTGGTGATCTACTACGGCCTGCGGCCGCTCGCGGCACGGCTGGTCTACGCCGGCTTGAGCATCGAGACGGCGGCCAACGTCGTGTCTGGCACCTTCATCCTTGCGCTCGCCGTGGCGCTCACCCTCCTGTTTCCGCGGCTCACCGCGAATGCCGTCCAGTGGCAGGAGTCGGTCAACCGCTACCTCGACGCCGGCACCGGCCTGCTGGAGCAGACGCTGAGCTCGCTGGAGGCGCGCTATGCGGTACTGCAGAAGGTGCAGGCCGCGGCCAGCGTGCGCGCACAGGTCGAGGGGCTGACGGACGATTTCGCGCAGCGGCACGCGGGCGAGTTCGTGATGGGCCTCGTGACCTGGCTGCCCTCGCTGCTGCTCGCGCCCTTCCTCGCCTTCTTCTTCCTGCGCGACGGGCGCCGGTTCAAGCGCTTCCTGGGGCGCGCCGTGCCGAACGCGTACTTCGAGCGCACGCTCTACCTGCTGCACGAACTCGACCGCACCGCGCATTCCTATTTCCAGGGACTGCTCAAGCTCACCGTGCTCGACGCCGCTGCGCTCGCGCTTGGCCTGGCTGCGCTCGGCATGTCGGCTCCGGTCACGCTCGGGCTGCTGACCGCCGTGCTCGCCTGGGTGCCCTACGTCGGATCGATCCTCGGCTGCGCCGTCGTCGTGCTGGTCGCGGCAGCCGACTTTCCCAATGACCCCGCGATCGCCTACGGCACAGTCGCGCTGTTCATCCTCGTGCGCATGCTCGATGATTTCTTCTTCATGCCGATGACCATCGGGCGCAGCCTGCGCATCCACCCGATGCTCTCGGTCGTCATGATCTTCGTCGGCGGGGCGCTGGCTGGGGTCGCCGGGCTGATGCTGGTACTGCCCGTGCTCGGGGTGGCGATGGTGGTCGGCGAGACGCTCGGGCGCGTGGTGACCGACCCGCGCCTGCGCGCGCGCCACGCCCACGCGCGGCGCCTGCGCTCGCGTCAGGCCGCGCTCGATCTCGCGGGCTGAGGCGGGTTCAGGGGCAGGCGGACGCGGGCGATCAGCCCGCCGCCTTCGCGGGCGAGCAAGTCGAGCTGCCCGCGGTGTGCGCGCGCGATGCGCTCCACGATGGCGAGCCCGAGGCCGGCGCCGGCCTCGCCGGAGCGCGCCGGATCGAGGCGGGTGAACGGGCGCTTGAGCCGCTCGGCCTGTTCGGGCGGGATGCCGGGGCCGCGGTCGGCCACCTCGAGCAGCAGGCAATCACCTTCGCAGCGCACCCGCACTTCCACCGGTGCCCCGGCGCCGTAGCGCAGGGCGTTCTCGATCAGGTTGGTGAGCAGCCGGCGCACCGCGCGCGGCCGCAGCGCGATCGCGGGAGCCGGGCCGATCTCGGCGCTCACCGGCGCCGCGCGCCTGCGGAAACTTTCGACGACCTCCTGCGCGAGCGGGCCCGGCGCGGTGGGTTGCGGCGCTTCTCCGGAAGTGTCGCGGGCGAAGTCGAGGAACTGGCCGATGACCCGGTCCATCTCCTCGATGTCGGTGTCCATTCCCTCGCGGGTGGCGGCGTCGGCACCGGACAGCTCGATCCCCAGGCGCAGGCGCGCGAGCGGTGTGCGCAGGTCGTGCGAGATGCCGGCCAGGATGAGCGCGCGGTCGGCGTCCAGCGCGCGCAGATCCTCGGACATGGTGTTGAACGCACGCGCGAGCGCCACTACCTCTTCGGGACCGCGTTCCCGGAGCCGTTCGGGATGCTCTCCGCGTCCGATCGCGGCTGCCGCGCGCGAGAGTCTCTTCAGCGGCCGGCTGACGCGGAAAACGATGAGATAGGCGGCCGCGAGCGAGAGCAGCAGCGCGGCCGCGCCCCAGCCGATCCACTGCCGCGGCACCGTGCGCTCGAGGCGCTCGCCCGGCAGCACGAGCCAGTACTCGTCTTCGCCGATGCGGAAGCTGACCCAGAAGCCCTCGCCGCCTTCGCGCCCGACCGCGAAGCGGGTGCCGGCGCCGAGCGACCGCCTGACCTGTGCGGTGACCAGGGCGAGCAGCGGGGTGTCGGGGGGAGGCGCGAGCGGATCGTCGGCCTCGGCCGGGTAGATGCGGATGCCCTCCAGGGCGTTGAGCTCGCTGAGGAGATCGAGGCGGCGTTCCGGCTGGGCCGAGACGAGCGCCGCGCGGGTGAGATTGACGACGCTAACGACCAGTTGCGCGAGTTCCCGTGCGCGCGGCTCGCGCTCGTAGGCGAGATAGATGCGCAGCCAGGCGAGCACCGAGAGCACCATGACGATGCTCACGAGCAGGAAGGTGCGGGCGAGCAGGGTGCGCGGGAGGAGGCTCACGTCTTCGCGCCGTCCGGAACGAAGACGTAGCCGAAGCCCCAGACGGTCTGCAGGTAGCGCGGCTCGGAAGGATTGTCCTCGACCAGTTTGCGCAGCCGCGAGACCTGGACGTCGATGGCGCGATCGAACACCTCGTATTCGCGCCCCCGCGCCAGCTCCATCAGCTTGTCGCGCGAGAGCGGCACCCGCGGGTTCTGCACCAGCACCTTGAGCAGGGCGAACTCGCCGGTGGTGAGCGGCACCGGCTTGCCGTCACGGGTCATGCTTCGGGTGGCGAGATCGAGGACGATGCGCCCGAAGCGCACGCAGGTTTCTTCGGCCGCCGGCGCGCCGGGAGGTGCCTCGGGCGGACGGCGCCGGAGCACGGCGTGGATGCGCGCGACCAGCTCGCGCGGACCGAACGGCTTGGGCAGATAGTCGTCGGCGCCCATCTCCAGCCCGACGATGCGGTCGGCCTCGTCGCCGCGCGCGGTGAGCATGACAACCGGGATCGTGTTGCCGGCCGCGCGCAGCCTCCTCAGGATCGAGAGGCCGTCCTCGCCGGGCAGCATCAGGTCGAGCACGAGCAGGTCGAACAACTCGCGCGCGAGCGCACGGTCGAGCGCCTGCCCGTTTTCCACCGTCTTCACCGCAAAGCCCAGGTCGGCGAGATAGCGGCCCAGGAGCTGGCGCAGTCGCAGGTCGTCGTCGACGACCAGGATGCGATTTCGCTCTTCGCTCATGCCCGCATCGTAGCGGGATGGCCGCGGGCCTTCAACCCGGCGCGCGCCGTTCGAACAATTGATTACAACTTCGGGGCGTGCGGTCACATCCGGCTTACAGGTTGGGACGAGGATGGCGACCGTGCGCGGGGCTGCGAACCGATGGGAAGCGCCGCCGGGCATGACGATCAACTTCACACAAAGGAGCGAATGATGAACAAGACGATTCTGAGCGGCCTGGCCGCATCCCTGCTGGTGGTTTCCTCGGTCGCGCTGGCTGGCGTCAATGCCCGCCAGCATCACCAGCAGCAACGCATCGAACAGGGCTGGCGCTCGGGCGAACTCACCCGCGGGGAAGCGCGCCGGCTGGGCGGCGAGCAGCGCATGATCCGGCGCGAGGAGCGCGCCTACCGCACGGACGGCGTGCTCTCGCCGCGCGAACGGCGCGACCTGAACCGGGACCTCAACAGGGCGAGCCGGCACATCTACCGCGAGAAGCACGATGCCCAGGAGCGCCGTCCGGGCACCGGCACTCCAGGCGTGGATCGGCGCGAGGCGAACGAGCGCGCCCGCATCGGGCAGGGCGTGCGCAGCGGCGAGCTCACGCGCGACGAAACGCGGGCGCTCGCGGCCGAGCAGCGTAACATTCGTCAGGAGGAGCGCGCCTACAAGTCCGACGGAATCGTCACGCGCGAAGAGCGCAAGGATCTGCACCAGGACCTGAACGCCGCGAGCCGTCACATCTATGAAGAGAAACATGACGGAGAAACCCGCAACACGCCGTGACGGCGATCGCCACGGAAGGGCGGGGCGCGTGCGCCTCGCCTGCGCCGCCGCGCTGATCGTCGCATCCGCCTTCGGCTGGAGCGCTCCGGCGCAGGCGGATGCGGATGCGCGCTTCGAACCCAACGGCCGGGAACGCGAGGACGCGCCGCTCGCGAGGCTGTTGCGGATCCAGGAACGGTGGCGCAGCCTCTCGCCGGAAGAGCGCAGGTATCTGCGCGAACAGGTGCGCCAATGGCGCGAGCTGCCGCCGGAGGAGCGCCGGGCACGGCGCGAGGCGCTGCGCCGCTACGACGATGTGCCGCCGCGCGCGGACCGCGACGCGCTGCCGCCGCGCGCTCCGCAACGGCAGGGACTCAGCCCGGAAGAGCGCCGCCAGCTTCGCCAGCAGATCCTCCAGCAGGGCCGGCGCGACCGGGCGCCGCGCCGCCGGCGCGAGTGACCGGAGCGAATGCCCGCGCCCGGTGATCCGGGCGGCCGGGGTGAGCCGCGCTAGAATCGCGCCACGGTGAATGTGCTCGCGATCGAAACTTCCACGGATGCGCTTTCCGTCGCCCTGATGGCCGGCGAGGCGCTCGACGAGCGCACGGGCGAGCGCGGCCGCGCCCATTCCGATCGCATCCTCGTGCTGGTGCGCGAACTGCTCGCCGCGCGGGCGCTCGAGCTGTGCGCGCTGGATGGCATCGCTTTCGGCGCCGGCCCCGGCTCCTTCACCGGGCTGCGGCTCGGCTGTGCGGTGGCGCAGGGGCTGGCCTTCGGCGCGGGCCTCCCGGTGATCGGCGTCGGCAGCCTCGAAGCGATGGCGGCGGGCTTCGCAGAGGCGCGCGTGCTCGCCTGCGTCGATGCGCGGATGAACGAGGTCTATTGCGCGGCCTACGAGGTTCGTGCCGGAATTGCGTCGGTCGTGATCGCGCCGGTGGTGGTCGACCCGCGCAGGGTGCCGGTTCCGCCAGGCGGTGGCTGGATCGGCTGCGGCAGCGGTTTTCGTGCCTATGGGCGCGATCTGCGCGAGCGGCTCGGGGGTTGCGTGATCGAAGTACGCGAGGACGCGCCGGCGCGCGCATCGGTCGTGGCGCGGCTCGCGCGAGTGCGCCTCGCCCGCGGCGAGCCGCAGAGCACGGAGCCCGCGCTGCCGTTCTACGTGCGCGAGCGGGTGGCGCTGACCACCGCCGAGCGGCTCGCGCGCGGAGGCAAGGCGTGAGCGCAGCCGGGCGCGGCCTGAGCGCGATCGAGCCCATGCGCCTGGAAGATCTGGAAGACGTGCTCGCGATCGAGCGCCTCGCCCATCCGTTTCCCTGGACTGCGGCGAATTTCGCCGACTCCCTCGCATCGGGTTGCGGCGCCTGGGTGCTGCGCATCGAAGCCGCGATCGCCGGCTATGCGGTGATGATGTTCGCCCCCGGCGAGGTGCATCTGCTCAACCTCACGGTGACGCCTGCACGGCAGCGCTGCGGCATGGGCCGCATGCTCATCGAGTACCTGCTGGCGGTCGCGCGCGGGCGGGCGGCGCCGCGGATGCTCCTGGAGGTACGGCCCTCCAACGTGCCGGCACTCTCGCTCTACCATGATTGGGGATTCGAGCGCATCGGGGTGCGCCGCGGATACTATCCGGCGGGTGCGGGCCGCGAGGACGCGATCGTGATGGAGCGCCGGCTGTGAGCGCACGGCGAGACACGATCCTGCGCGAGATGGGCCTGGCACCGCTGTGGCGGCTGCGGGCGCGAACGAGGGGCGGCAAGTCTGCGGAACCCGCCCAGGCGACGGTCCTGCCTGCCGCGCGCACGATTCCCCCGGAGCGAGCGATTCCTGCGGCCGCGGGCGGCGAACGCGCGCTTCGCATCGCGGGGATGGACTGGAAGGAACTGGGGGACACGGTCGCGGCCTGCCGCGCCTGCGCGCTTTGCGAGAAGCGCAGGCAGGCCGTGCTGGGCGTGGGCGACCTGCATGCCGAATGGCTGTTCGTCGGCGAAGGCCCGGGCGCCGACGAGGACGAGAAGGGCGAACCCTTCGTCGGCCAGGCCGGCAAGTTGCTGGACAACATGCTGGCGGCGATCGGGCTGCGGAGGGGTCGCGGCGTCTATATCGCGAACGTCGTCAAGTGCCGCCCGCCGGGCAACCGCACGCCGGAAGCGGCGGAGACGGCGGCCTGTTTTCCGTTTCTCGAGCGCCAGATCGCGCTGATCGCGCCCCGGCTCATCGTCGCGCTGGGCCGGCCGGCGGCGCAGACGCTGCTCGGCGCCGAGGTGAAGATCGCCGCCGCGCGCGGCAGGTTGTTCGATTTCCGGGGCATCCCTCTGCTCGTCCACTATCACCCCGCCTACCTGCTGCGCAACCTGCCCGACAAGGCGAAGGCATGGGAGGATCTTTGCTTCGCGCGCGCGACGATGAGGCGGCTGTGCGAGGAGGCACCGGCGCGCAGCCCGTGACGCCGCGCCAGCGCTTGCAAACCGGCTCGCGGCCCCCATTTCGAGCGTGCGGCGCAGTCTCTTCTCCAAGGAGGTTTCCATGCGGTTCCCGAAGTTCCTCGCGGTGCTCGCGGCGTCCGTCCTGCTGCTTTCCGGCTGCGGCTACAACGACATCCAGATCGGCGACGAACAGGTCGGTGCGGCCTGGTCGGAAGTGCTCAACCAGTACAAGCGGCGTGCGGACCTGGTGCCGAACCTGGTCGAGGTGGTGAAAGGCTACGCGGCGCACGAGAAGGACGTGCTCACCCGGGTGACCGAAGCGCGCGCCCGGGTGGCGGGAATCCAGGCGAGCCCGGAGCTCGTCAACGATCCCCAGGCCTTCGCCAGGTTCCAGCAGGCGCAGGCGGAGATGGGCGGGGCGCTCTCCAGGCTGCTGGTGGTGGCGGAGAACTACCCGCAGCTCAAGGCGGACGCGAACTTCCGCGATCTCCAGGCGCAGATCGAAGGGACCGAGAACCGCATCGCGGTCGCGCGGCAGCGCTATATCAAAGCCGTTCAGGTCTACAACACGACGGTACGGGTGTTCCCCAACAACCTGACCGCGATGCTCTTCGGCTACAAGCCCAAGGCGAACTTCGCAGTCGCCGACGAGAAGGCGATCGCGGAGCCGCCCGCGGTACGCTTCGATGCGCCGCGTGCGGCGCCGGCCGCGCCGGGCCGCAACTGAGCGCGGGCGGCCGGACGGGACAGCCGATGCGCCGCTGGGCGGTGTGGCTCGCCGCTGCGTGCGCCGCCCTCGGCGCGTGGGCGCAGCTCCAGGTTCCGGAACTCGCCGGGCGGGTGAATGATGCGTCCGGCATTCTCACTGCGGAACAGCGCGCGTCGCTCGAATCCGAGCTCGCCGCGTTCGAAGCCAGGAAGGGAAGCCAGATCGCGATCCTGCTGGTGCCCACGACCCGGCCCGAGACGATCGAGGAGTTCGGCATCCGCGTCGCCGAGCGCTGGAAGATCGGCCGCAAGGGCATCGACGACGGCGTGATCGTGCTCGTGGCCCGCGACGACCGGCGCGTGCGCATCGAGGTCGGCTACGGGCTGGAGGGCGTGCTGCCCGATGCGGTTGCTAGGCGCATCATCGAAGAGGACATCGTTCCGCGCTTTCGCGAGGGGCGCTTCTTCGAGGGACTGGCCGCCGGAGTGCGCCGGATCGAGCGCGTCGTCGAGGGCGAGAATCTGCCCGCTCCGGCCGAGGCGCGGCGGCGCCCGGGGGGAGAGGATGGCGGATCGCTGTTCGGCTTCCTGATCGCCGCGCTGGTGCTGGGAAGCCTGCTGCGCGCCTGGCTCGGGCGGCTCGGGGCGGGGGCCCTGGTGGGCGCCGGGCTGGGGTTCGTCGCCTGGATCATGCTCGGATCGGCGCTGGCTGCGGCTCTGGTGGGAATCGTACTGTTCTTGTTCGTGGCCTTCGGCGCCGGGGGCGGCGGCATGGGCGGATGGGGCGGTTCGGGTCGAGGCGGCTTCGGCGGGGGCGGCTTCGGCGGAGGCGGGGGCGGCTTCGGCGGAGGCGGCGCCTCGGGGCGCTGGTGACATGGACATCCGGCGGTCATTGAGACATCTCGCGACTCCCGACTGGACGCTGCGGCGGGCGTTTCCGGCGGCGAGCCTGGAAGCGATCCGGCGGGCGATCCGCGCGTCGGAGTCCGTCCATCGCGGCGAACTGCGCTTCGCGGTCGAGGCGGCGCTCCCGATCGCTGCCCTGCTGCGCAACGCGCCGGCGCGCGAACGGGCGGAGGAGCTGTTCGCACAGTTGCGCGTCTGGGACACCGAAGAGAACAGCGGGGTGCTGATCTACGTGCTGCTGGCCGATCGCTGCGTGGAGATCGTGGCCGATCGCGGCATCGCGGCGCGCGTGCCGCAGGCGACCTGGGACGAGCTCTGCCGCGGCCTCGAGCAGGCGTACGCCCGCGGCGACTTCGGCGCGGGAACCCTGGCCGCGATCGGCCGCATCACCGCGCTGCTGGCGAGCCATTTCCCCGCGCACCCGGAGAACCCGAACGAGCTTCCCGATGCCCCGGTCCTGCTGTAGCTCACCGCCCGAGCTTCGTGTCCTCCAGCAGGACGGTGGAATCGAAACGGCGCTGGTTGCTCTCGTGTTGTCTCTTGACCAGCAGCATGGTTCCCGAGAGGAAGAGCCCGAACACGGTGATCACGGTGTAGACCGAAACGTCGAAGCGCACGAGCGCCGCGTAGAGCCCGGTCATGACGAGGATGGAGAGGTTCTCGTTGAAGTTCTGCACCGCGATCGAGTGCCCCGCGCCCATCAGGATGTGGCCGCGGTGCTGGAGCAGCGCATTCATCGGCACGACGAAAAAGCCGGCCAGAGCGCCGATCAGCACCAGCAGCGGCACGGCGAGGGCGACTTCGCGCACGTGGTTCATGACAAGGATCACCAGGCCCATGGCGATGCCGATCGGGATCACCTTCACCGAGCCGCGCAGGCTGACCGTGCGCGCCGCAACGATGGCGCCGACCGCGATGCCGACCGCGACCACGCCCTGGAGCGCGCTCGAGTGCGACAGGTCCATTCCGAGCGCGCCCGCCGCCCACTTGATGACGATGAACTGCAGGGTCGCGCCCGCTCCCCAGAACAGCGTGGTGACGGCGAGCGAGATCTGGCCGAGCTTGTCGCGCCAGAGCAGGCCCAGGCAGTGTCCGAAATCGCGCAGCAGATACAGCGGATTGTGCTTCAGAACCTTGTGGTCGACGCCGGTGTCGGGGATGCGCAGGTTGAACAGCGCCGCGATCAGGTACAGCACGCCGATCACGAGCGTGGTCATCTCGGGCACCGTGTCGATGCCGGTCTCGATCAGCGGGACATCCACGGACAGGAGGGTCCGCGCCAAGTCCGGCCGGATGAGCAGGCCGCCGACCACGGTGCCGAGGATGATGGCGGCCACCGTGAGGCCCTCGATCCAGCCGTTCGCCACCACCAGTAGCCGGTGCGGCAGGTATTCGGTCAGTATTCCGTACTTGGCCGGCGAGTAGGCCGCGGCGCCCAGTCCGACGACGGCGTAGGCGAGGAGCGGATGGACGCCGAGGAACATCAGGGCGCAGCCGGCGACCTTGACCAGATTGCTGATGAACATCACCCGCCATTTCGGCATCGAGTCGGCGAACGCGCCGACGAAGGCGGCGAGGGCGACATAGGAGACCGTGAAGAACAGCTTGAGCAGCGGCTCGTGGGCCTCGGGCGCATGCAGGTCGCGCAGTACGGCGATCGCGGCGATCAGCAGCGCGTTGTCGGCAAGCGCGGAGAAGAACTGCGCCGCCATGATGATGTAGAAACCGAAAGGCATCCCGCTCCGACCGCCGGCCGGCCGCACGGCCGGATTCAGGCAGGGCGGTTTATATCACGAAGCAGCCGGGCGCCGCGCTTCACGGCGGGGTTCCGGGGGACTGCGCGAGACTGTATGATCGCCAACCATTAGACCGAGAGGAGGGGACAGGAATCATGGCTGACCGCAGGCTGCAGGTGTTCCACGCCGTTGCCAAGCAGTTGTCATTCACCAAGGCGGCCGAGGTGCTGTTCATGACTCAGCCGGCGGTGACCTTCCAGATCAAGCAACTCGAAGAGCATTTCAACACGCGCCTGTTCGACCGCGGTCACGGCAGGATCTCGCTGACCCCGGCCGGCGAGATGGTCCTCGAATATGCCGACCGCATCCTCAACCTGTCCAGCGAGCTGGAGGTCCGGCTGGCCGAGATGACGCACCAGATCGGCGGTCCGCTGCTGGTCGGGGCGAGCACCACCATCGCCGAGTTCCTGCTGCCGCGGGTGCTGGGGGAGTTCAAGCTCAAGTATCCCGGCGTCCAGCCCCGGCTGGTGGTGGGCAATTCGGAAACCATCGAGATCCGGGTCGCCGAGCATACCCTGGACATCGGGTTGATCGAATCCCCCTCGCACCTGCCCAATCTCCAGTGCGAAGTGTGTTGCGACGACGAGCTGCACGTGGTCTGCAGCCCGCGCTCCCCGCTCGCGAAATTTGCCGAAGTGGCGCCCGCGCAACTGCTCGATCAACCCTATGTGAGCCGGGAACCGGGTTCGGGAACGCGCGACTTCTCGGACGATTATCTGCGCCAGAACGCCATCCAGCCCGATTCTCTGCACGCGGTGATGGAGCTGGGCAGCCCGGAGGCGGTCAAGGGCGTCGTCGAGGCCGGGATCGGTTTCGCGATCGTCTCCGAAGCCACCGTGTCCAAGGAACGGCAGTTGGGGACGCTGGTTTCGCTGCCGCTCAAGCCGCGTCTGATCCGCACGCTGACCATGGTGTTTCCGAAGGAGAAGTTCCGCTCCCGTCTGGTGAATGCGTTCGTGGAGTTCGCCATGGAGAGCCTGCGCCATCCTCCCGGAAGCTGAGGGGTCCGCCGGGGCGGGCCGTGGGCGCAGGGTAGAATTCCGGCATGCCGCGTCCGATCCGCGCCACCATCCGTCTCGCCGCATTGCGCCGGAATTTCTCCGTGGCCCGCGAGCGGGCCGGCGGGGCGCGCATCTGGAGCGTGCTCAAGGCGAACGCCTACGGCCACGGGCTCACGCGGGTCGCCGGGGCGCTCGCCGATCTTGCCGATGGATTTGCGGTGCTCGACCTGGAGGAGGCGGTGCGGCTGCGCGAGGTGGGGATCCGCCAGCCGATCCTGCTGTTGGAGGGGTTCTTCGAGCCCGGCGACATGGACGTGATCGCCGGACATGATCTGACCGCGGTCATCCACTGCCATGAGCAGATCGCGATGCTCGCCGCGGCCGACCTGCGCGGACGCATCCCGGTCTATCTGAAGTTCAACTCGGGCATGAACCGGCTGGGCTTCAAGGCCGGTGATTTCGCCGCGGCCCATCGCAGGCTGAGCGCACTGCCCGGGGTCGGTCCGGTAGGTCTGATGACGCATTTCGCCGCCGCCGATCTCGAAGAAGGCATCGCGCAGCCGCTCGCGGCTTTCGACCGTGCGCGCAGCGGCCTCGCCGGCCCGGTCAGTCTCGCCAACTCCGCTGCATTGCTGCGCTATCCGGAGGCGCGTGGGGACTGGGTGAGGCCGGGGATCATGCTCTACGGCGGTTCGCCTTTCGCGCAGCACGAGGCGCAGGGCCTGGGCCTGCGTCCGGCGATGACCCTGGAGAGCCGGATCATCGCGGTCCAGCGGCTCGAGTCCGGGGAACGGGTCGGCTACGGCGGACTGTTCGCCGCCGAGCGCCCGACCCGGATCGGCGTGGTGGCCTGCGGTTACGCGGACGGCTACCCGAGACATGCGGGCAGCGGCACGCCGATCCTAGTGGAAGGACAGCGCACCCATACGCTCGGCCGGATCTCGATGGACATGCTGGTCGCGGATCTGACCGGGCTGCCCGAGGCGGGCGTCGGCTCGCCTGTCGTGCTGTGGGGGGAAGGGCTGCCGGCAGATGAAGTGGCCGCGGCGGCCGGCACCATCAGCTATGAGCTGTTCTGCGCGCTGGCGGCCCGCGTTCGGGTCGCCGTGGAGCCGTGATGGCCAGGGCGAAGACCGCCTACTCCTGTTCCGAATGCGGCGGACAGTCGCCGAAATGGCAGGGGCGGTGCCCACATTGCGGCGCATGGAACAGCCTCGTCGAGGCCGTGGTCGAGCCGGTCGCGGCAGGGCGCTATGCGCCGGTCGGGGGCGAAGCGAGGCTGCAGCCGCTCGCGGAGATCCCACCGGGCGAGGAGATCAGGTTTGCGACCGGGATCCGGGAGTTCGACCGTGTGCTCGGCGGCGGGCTGACACTGGGGGGCGTCGCGCTGATCGGGGGCGACCCCGGGATCGGGAAATCGACGCTGCTACTGCAGGCGCTCTCGGCGCTCTCGGGGGCGCACCGGGTGCTCTACGTGAGCGGCGAGGAGTCCGGGGAGCAGGTCGCGCTGCGCGCGCGCCGGCTCGGGCTGGACGCGCGGGCGGTAGTGTTTTTCGCCGAGATCCAGCTCGAGAAGATCCTCGCTCAGCTCGCGCAGAGCATACCCCAGGTGGTGGTGATCGACTCGATCCAGACCCTGTACTCGGAGCTGCTCCAGTCGGCGCCGGGATCGGTCGCGCAGGTGCGGGAGTGCGTCGCGCGGCTCACCCGTTACGCGAAGCAGTCGGGCTGCGCGATGGTGATGGTCGGACACGTGACCAAGGAAGGTGCGCTCGCCGGGCCGCGGGTGGTCGAGCATATCGTCGATACGGTCCTGTATTTCGAAGGCGATCCCCACTCCAGCTTCCGGCTGATCCGCGCTTTCAAGAACCGGTTCGGGGCGGTGAATGAGATCGGGGTGTTCGCGATGACCGAGCGCGGGCTGCGCGGGGTGTCGAACCCCTCGGCGCTCTTCCTGTCGCATCACGAGCAACCGGTTCCCGGCTCCTGCGTGATGGTGACCCAGGAGGGCACGCGCCCGCTGCTGGTGGAGATCCAGGCGCTGGTCGATACCGCGCTCTCGGTGCCTGCGCGGCGGCTGAGCGTGGGGCTCGAAGGCAACCGGCTGGCGATGCTGCTGGCGGTGCTCCACCGCCATGCGGGCATCGTCTGCCATGACCAGGATGTCTTCGTGAATGCCGTCGGTGGGGTGCGGATCAGCGAGCCCGCGGCCGATCTCGCAGTCCTGATGGCGATCGTATCTTCTCTTAAAAACAAGCCATTGCAAGATAAACTTGTAGTGTTTGGTGAGGTTGGCCTGGCGGGCGAGGTACGGCCGGCGCCGCGCGGGCAGGACCGCCTCAAGGAGGCGGCGCAGCTCGGTTTCACCTCAGCGCTGATCCCGCGCGCGAATGCGCCGAAACAGCCGTTCGCCGGTCTCGAGGTCGTGGCGGTCGATCGGGTCGAACAGGCGCTCGCGCAGTGGCGCGGGAGCTGATGCGCATGCCCCTGGCGTTGCGGCTGCTGGCGCGTGACCTGCGCGCAGGCGAGCTGAACCTGCTCGGGATCGCGCTGATCCTCGCGGTCGCGGCCTTCACCTCGGTGAGCTTCTTCGCCGACCGGCTCGGCCAGGCGCTCACCCGGGAGGCGGCCCAGCTCCTGGGGGGTGACCTCGTGATCACGGCGGATCATCCCCCGGACGCCGGTTTCCGGGCCCGTGCCGAATCCCTGGGACTGCGGGCGCTCGATTCCGCGGCCTTCGTCAGCATGGCGGCGGCGAACGGCAGGAGTGCGCTCGCCGGAGTGAAGGCGGTGGAGCCCGGCTATCCACTGCGCGGTGCGATGCGCATCGCCCCCGGGCTGAACCGGCCCGACGCGCGGGCCACCGCGATTCCCGCGCCCGGAACGCTTTGGCTGGACGAGCGCCTGAGCACCGCCCTCGGGGTGCGGGTCGGGGAGACCGTCACACTGGGCAACGCCAGATTCGCGCTCGCCGCGGTGCTGACCTTCGAGCCGGATCGGGGCACCAACTTCTTCAGCCTCCTTCCGCGGCTGGTGATGCGGGTCGGCGATCTGGCGGCCACGGGCCTGATCCAGCCCGGCAGCCGGGTCAGCTACCATCTGCATGTGGCGGGCGAGGCGGCCGCGGTCGCGGCCTTCCGCGATTGGGCGCGAGCGCGGCTCGGGCGCGGCGAGCGGATCGAGGACATCGACAACGCCCGCCCCGAAGTGCGCGCCGCGCTCGACCGCGCCCAGCGGTTCCTGAAGCTGGCGGCGCTGCTCGCGGTGGTGCTCGCGTCCGTGGCGATCGGGCTTTCGGCGAACCGCTACCTGCGGCGCCACCTCGACGGCTACGCGGTTATGCGCTGCCTGGGCGCCCGGCAAGGCCGCCTGGTGGGCCTGATGAGCCTCGAATTCCTGGTTTTCGGCGTGATCGCTGCGGGGCTGGGTTGCGCCGCAGGCTGGCTGGTCCAGTTCGCGATCGAGTCTGTGCTTTCGGGATTGATGAACGGTCCCCTGCCGCGGCCGGGCTGGACGCCGCTTGCGCATGGCCTCGCGGTTGGGTTGGTCCTGCTCGCCGGCTTCGTCGCGCCGCAGCTTGCGCGGCTCGCCAACGTGCCGACCCTGCGGGTGCTGCGCCGCGAGCTTCCGACGCGTCCGCTGAGTCTGGCGATGTGGGCCGCGGCGCTGGCCGCGCTCGGCGTGCTGATGGCCTGGATCGCGGCCGATGTCGTTCTTGGTGCGACCGTCTTCTTCGGTTTCCTTTCCGCGGTGCTGCTCTACGGGCTGTTCGCGGCCCTGCTGTTTCGGCTGCTCGCCCGGGTGCGGGCGGCGGGCGGCGCGGGCTGGCGCCATGGCCTGGCTTCGCTGCGGCGGCGGCTGGGCTATTCGCTGGTGCAGACGGTCGCCATCGCGATCGGGTTGACCGCGCTGCTGCTGCTCACGGCTGCGCGCGGCGAACTGCTCTCCGCCTGGCGAAGTACGGTGCCGGCGGATGCGCCGAACCGCTTCGTCATCAACATCCAGCCGGAACAGCGCGAGGCGGTCGGCCGGTTTCTCGCGAAAGAGGGACTGGGACAGCCCGGGGTCCTTCCGATGGTGCGCGGCCGGCTGACCGCGATCAACGGCTCCGCGCTGAACCTGGAGGCTCTCGGCGACGACCGCGCGCGCAGGCTCGCGGAGCGCGAGTTCAATCTGTCCTATCTGGCCGACCTGCCCGCCGGGAACGCGGTGATCGCGGGGCGATGGTTCGGCCGCGCGGGCGCCGGGCAGGCCCAGTTCTCGGTGGAGCAGGGGCTGGCACGGACGCTCGGCATCCGGCTCGGCGACGTCCTCGCCTTCGAGGTCGGGGGGGCGCGCATCGAAGCCGCCGTCACCAGCCTGCGCCGGCTCGAATGGGACTCGATGCGGGTGAATTTCTTCGTCATCGCACCGCCGGGCATGCTGGAGGATTTCCCGCAGACGTTCATCACGAGCTTCTTCGTGCCGGCGGGCCGGGGCGAGTCGATCGACCGGCTGGTCGCGGCCTTTCCGAACCTTACCGTGATCGACGTGGGCGCGATCCTCGACCAGGTCGAGCGCGTGCTGGAACAGTTGTCGCGGGCGGTGCAGCTCGTGTTCGCGTTCGGGCTGGCCGCGGGGTTCGTGGTGATGTTCGCGGCGCTCGAATCGACCCACGACGAGCGAAGTGTCGAGGTCGCGATCCTGCGCACCCTGGGGGCGCGCAACGGGCAGTTGCGCGCCGCGCTCGCGACCGAGTTCATGGCGCTCGGCGCGGTGGCGGGAATCCTGGGCGGCATCGGCGCCGCCGCGATCGCCTGGCTGCTCGCCACCGAGGTGTTCAGGCTCGCCTACCAGCCCGGGGCGCTGATCCCGCTCGCCGGTCTCGCGCTAGGCGCCATCGGCGTGACGCTCGCCGGCCTGGCCGCCACCGCGCGCCTGTTGCGTACTCCAGCGCTGGCCACCCTCAGGACGCTGGCATGAAACGGAAGCGGCGGCGGCGACCGCGGGCGCGAGCTCTCAGTAGGCGTGGCGATCGCCCTTCAGGACGATCCAGATCGTCTTGAGGATGATGCGCAGATCGAGCTTGAGCGACCAGTTGCGCACGTAATCAAGGTCGTAGTCGATGCGCGCCTGCATCTTCTCCAGGGTCGGGGTCTCGCCGCGCAGGCCCTTGACCTGCGCGAGCCCGGTGATGCCCGGCTTGACCTTGTGGCGCACCATGTAGCCCTTGATGAGCTTGCGGTAGAGCTCGTTGTGCGCGACCGCGTGGGGGCGCGGGCCGACGATGCTCATCCGGCCCTGCAGGACGTTGAAGAACTGCGGCAGCTCATCGAGCGAGGTGCGTCGCATGAAGGCGCCGAACGGAGTGATGCGGGGATCGTCGCGCTTCGCCTGGGGAACCTCGGGGCCGTCCTCGGCCACGGTCATCGAGCGGAACTTGTAGACCAAGATCTCCTTGCCGTCGAGGCCGTAGCGGCGCTGCCGGAACAGCACCGGACCCGCCGAGGAGAGCTTCACGCCGATCGCGAGCGCAAGCAGGACCGGCGAGACCAGCAGCAGGATCATGCTCGCGAGCACGATGTCGCTGCCGCGCTTGACGAGGCCGTTTAATCCGGTGAACGGGGTCTCGCACACCGCCACCACCGGCATGCCCGTGACGCTGTCCATGCGCGCCTGGATCAGGTCGGTGACGAAGACGTCCGGGACGAAATACACGGAAGCCGTGGTGTCGGTCAGCTCGTCGAGCAGCGACAGGATGCGTGGCTGGGTGGCCATCGGCAGCGCGAGGTAGATGAGGTCGATGCCATTGTCCTTGACGAACGCCGCCAGGCTCTTCATCGTGCCGAGCAGCCGGATGTCTTCGGCCTGCGGCTCGATCCGGGAGCGGGCGCGGTCGTCGAAGAAGCCGGCCAGCCGGATCCCGAGCCAGGGCGCACGAGCGAGGTTGCGTGCGAGCTGCAGACCGGTCACGTTGGCGCCGACGATCACGGCGCGCCGGTAGTTGGCGCGCTGCGCGAGCACGCGGGGCAGGATCAGCCGGACGAGCTGATGAGAGGCGATCTGGGCCAGCGGCACGGCGATCCACCACGCCGCGAGCACCCGCCGGGGAAACATCCAGATGTAGCCGCTGGCGATTCCGAACAGGAACAGCACCCCACTGAGCACGATCCAGTCGAACAGCACGTCGCGCGCCATCGATGCGCTGCTCGTGCCGAGCTGGGACTTGCCCGGATAGGTCATCGAGAACACGATCAGCGTCAGGATCAGGTAGGGCGCATCGAAGCGCTCGCCGTGCAAGGCGTTGACCGCCGCCAGCGCCGCGATCGCGACCGTCGGGTCGAGCAGGCTGCCGACCACGGCGACGAGGCCGGGCCGGGCGCCGAGCAGGCTGTGGCGGGGATTGGCTACGGAAAACACGGATCGGGAACGATTCCGGAAAATTCCACAAGTATAATCGCCGCCGATCCGGACTCCCCCGTGACGCTCTCCATGCAAAAGCCTCGCGCATGTCCCCGCGCCTGGCGCCGGCAGGCGGCGCCGGTCGTGTGACCGTGCGCTCGCTCGACGCGGCCGGGTTCCGCGCGATCCCGTTCGTCCTCTACGTGGCGTTCCTGCTGCTGCGCGAAATGCTGCCGGGCCTCGCGCCGAGCGCGGATGCGCGCTGGCTGTACGGAGTCCAGGTCGGCGTGGTCGCGATCGCGCTCGCGCTGTTCGCGCCCCGGTATCGCGAACTCGCGGACCTGCGGGCGTTGCCGGCGCGGGAGTGGCTCGTCGCGTTCGTGGTGGGCGTGGCGGTCTTCGCGCTGTGGATCCGGCTGGATGTCGGATGGCTCGTGATCGGCGAGAGCGCCGGTTTCGATCCGCGTGACGAGAGCGGACGCATCGTGCCCGCTCTCGCGCTGATGCGCGTGGCCGGCGCGGCGCTCGTCGTGCCGGTGATGGAGGAACTGTTCTGGCGGTCGTTCATCGCACGCTGGATCGACCGCAGGGACTTCCTCGCGCTCGATGCGCGCGCCCTCAGCGTGCGCGCGCTCGCGCTGTCGTCGCTCGCGTTCGGATTCGAGCACAGCCTGTGGTTCGCCGGCATCCTCGCCGGGCTGGCCTACGGTGGTCTGTATCGCGCCAGCGGCAGCCTGTGGCCGGCGGTGATCGCCCATGCCGTGACCAACGCGCTTCTGGGCGTCTGGGTGCTCGCCACCGGCAACTGGCAGTTCTGGTAGTGCCGCGGAGTTCCGGCGCGATAGAATGACGTGCACATGAAGAAGACACGCGCGGTCAACCGATCCGGCGCGATCCTCGCCGTCGCGGCCGCCTGCGCGTGGCCATCCGGGGCGCGCGCGGACGAGGGCGATGTGATCAATTTTTTCGCCGGCGCCAGCCTGACGCGCGATGACAACGTCTTCCGCCTGCCGGAGGGGCTCGGCCTGGTCCCGGGCGCGGGTTTCGCGCCCGGCGGCGAGCGGTCGGATTCCGTGCGCAACCTCTTCGCCGGCGCGACGCTGGACAAGACGCTGGGACGGCAGAGGCTGCACGGCCGGTTCACCGCCAACCAGGTCCGCTACGGCCGCTTCGACTTCCTCGACTACGACGGTACGGACGCGGCCGCGAGCTGGCTGTGGCGGATCGGCAATCGCTGGGACGGCGAGGCGCGCTACGAGAGCACCAAGACGCTGACCGCGTTCGACGATTTCCGCGCACCGGTGCGCAATCTCACCACGGTCGAAACCGCCCGGTTCGGCGCCAACTACTGGTTCCATCCCGACTGGACGCTGGTGGCCGCGCTGGATGCGGGGCAGGGCAGGAACTCCACGACCGCGCGCCTGGCGAACGACTTCGACCGCGACGCGATCGAGGCCGGGGTGCGCTTCGGCCCGGCGACCGGGAACCGCATCGGGCTGAGCCTGCGCCGGACCGACTACCAGTTTCCGAATCGCGCGAGCGGCTCGACCTTCGGCAACGACCAGACCCTGTACGACATCGAGGGCAACGGGCAGTGGAACGTGACCGGCAAGAGCCGCCTCGTCGCACGCGCGGGATACCGCAAGATGGTGCATGCGGAGCGTCCCGAGCGCGACTTCGCGGCCCCCACCGCACGCATCGAATACGACTGGACGCCGGCCGGCAAGAGCGCGATCAACTTCGCCCTGCGCCGGGAGATCAGCAGCTTCGAGACGGTCTCGACCTCGTTCATTGACACCCGCGCGGCGAGCATCTCGCCGAGCTGGACGCCGAGCGCGAAGATGCGCGTGCAGGGCCGGTTCGAATACCGCCTGCTGACCTACCGCGGCAACCTCGTCGCCGTGGGCCCGCAGCGCGAGGACACGGGATGGCTGGCGACGCTCACCGCGACCTATGCGCCGTGGCGCTTCGCGCTGCTCTCGCTCACGCTGCAGCACGACCGGCGCGACTCGAACACGCCGGGGCTTTCCTACCGCGACGACCTCGGCGCCTTCAGCGCGCAGTTTCAGTTCTGAGGGACAAAGGACAAATGGGGTCAGACACCATTATGTCTCGATCATGTCGTTTTTCGCCAACCCGCTTGGGTTTGACTGGAGGCCGAAATAATCGTGTCTGACCCCATTTCTTTCATGAGCGAAGCGCTGGATCTCGCGCGCCGCGCGGCGGCGATCGACGAGGTGCCGGTCGGCGCGCTTGTGGTGTGCGAGGGCGAGGTGATCGGCCGCGGATTCAACGCGCCGGTGTCGCGCTGCGATCCGAGCGCGCATGCCGAGATCCTGGCGCTGCGTGAAGCGGCGGCGCGCAACGGCAACTACCGTCTGGCCGGCTGCACGCTCTACGTGACGCTGGAGCCGTGCGCGATGTGCGCGGGCGCCATCCAGCATGCCCGCATCGCGCGGGTGGTGTTCGGTGCCCGGGATCCCAAGACCGGCGCGTGCGGGAGCGTGGTGGATCTGTTCGCCGACGAGCGGCTCAATCACCATGCGAGCGTCACGGGCGGTGTCCTGGCCGAGGAATCCGCGGCGCTGCTCGGCGCCTTCTTCACCGCGCGGCGCGGCCGGATCATCCCCGCCTGACATGCTGCGCATCCGCATCGATGTCGCGGCGCAGCGGCTCGATCTGATCGGACCCGACGGCGCGGTGATCCGGCGTTACCCGGTCTCCACCGCGAAGGCGGGCGTGGGCGAGCTGCGCGGGAGCCTGCGCACTCCGCGCGGCGCCCACGTGATCCGCGCACGGATCGGCGCGGGGCAGCCTCCGGGCGCGGTGTTCGTCGGCCGCCGGCCGACCGGCGAGATCTACGGCGAGGCGCTCGCGCGTGCACAGCCGGGGCGCGACTGGATCCTCACCCGCATCCTGTGGCTGTCGGGCACCGAGCGCGGCCGCAACCGCCTCGGCGAGCGCGACACGATGCGCCGCTACATCTATATCCACGGCGCGCTCGATGATGCCGCGATGGGCACGCCGGGATCGCACGGCTGTATCCGCATGCGCAATTCCGACGTCATCGAGCTGTTCGACCTGGTGCGCGCGGGCACGCCGGTGGACATCGCGGGCTGAGGCGCGGGCGTGCGACGATGAGAGTGCTGACCTGGAACATCCAGTGGGGAAGGGGCTGCGACGGGCGGGTCGATCTCGGGCGGATCGCACGCGAGATCCGCCGCATCGCCGATGCGGACGTCATCTGCCTGCAGGAAGTGGCGGTGAATTGTCCGGGGCTGGCGGGAAGCGCGGGGGAGGACGACGTCGGCCTGCTGCGAGACGCCTTCCCGGCCTACGAGAGCTTCTACGGCGTCGCGACCGATCTGCCCGGGGCGCGCGGCGGCCGCAGCCTGTTCGGCAACCTGATCCTCACGCGGCTGCCGGTGCTGCAGGTATTCCGGCACCTGCTGCCGTGGCCGAGCGATCCGGCGGTGTCCAGCATGCAGCGCATGTGCGTCGAAGCGGTGGTCGAAACCGCGTTCGGTCCGCTGCGGGTGCTGACCACGCATCTCGAGTATTACTCCGCGCTCCAGCGCATGGCGCAGGTGGAAGCGCTGCGCTCGATCCATCGCGACGGCCATGCCCATGCGCGTTTCCCGCGCAGCGACAGCGAGACGGATTCGCCCTTCGCCGTGCTCGCGCGCGGTGAGAGTGCGGTGTTGTGCGGCGATCTCAATTTCAGGCCTGGCGATCGCGAACACGCACGCCTCGGCGCACCCTTCGAAGGCGACACACCCCGGCTCGTCGATGCGTGGGAGTTCCTGCACGGCGGCATGCCGCACCCGGACACGACCGGCGTGCATGATCCCGCGCGGCCTGAAAAGCGGTACTGCTGCGACTTCGTCTTCGCAGCCGAGAATCTCGCGCCGCGGATCGTCGCGTTGCGCGCCGATCAGGCGACCGATGCTTCCGATCATCAGCCGCTCGTCCTCGAGCTGGCGGATTGACCGGAGCGCCGGCGCGCTGTGGTAAGATTCGCGCCCTCGCGCCCGTAGCTCAGTTGGATAGAGTACCTGGCTACGAACCAGGGGGTCGTGGGTTCGAATCCTGCCGGGCGCGCCAGAACATCGAGGGGTTGCAGTCATGCAGCCCCTTTTTCGCGTGGGGTCAGGCTGGAGTCGGAACTCCTCGCCGCTCGAAGCGGATGCCGTCGTCAAGCTCGCCGGTCGAAGGCACCCCGTCCGGCCGGCAGCACAGACCGACGCAACGCGGAGATCAGCAGAATCCGCGAGGCTGCCAGCGATTCCGCAGGAGCGGATGAAGCTCGGCGGCCCGTGCCGTTTCCCGGTGACGGTGGAACCTCACGCAGCCAGGCGTTTGGCCTAGATGGGCTCGCCGCCGGCCAGCTTCCTGGAGCGCCGCCGCACTTCCCCAGCATCTGGAGGGCGGATTGGCGAAGCGTAATCCGCCGCATCCCTGAGCGGGCGGTTCGGCCGGGGCGATGACATCGGCGTATGCAAGCGCCGCGACATCCGTCGCCCCCCTGCGCAGTCGGGCCCAGGGCCGGCTGCGCAGGCAATGGATCGTAGAGGGGCTATTGACGAAAAATAAGTTCTATGTAAGGATATTGATGAAAAGATTGTTTCATGCCGCCTCCCGGAATGTTGCGGATGTTTTCGGCCATTTCGGGATCGCGGGTCGTGCAGGCTTCTCGGGACGGATCGCGTGCCTCAGACAGAGCCGACAATTCAGGAATCGGTCATGGCGGTCTACGAGCAGTTGCCGCCGGGAGAGCGTAAGCTGGCCGACACGATCTTGTCGAAGCTGAGCCATCTGGCGAGCTACTCCGCGACTGAGCTGGCGGCGGAGGCGGCAATATCGAAGGCCACCACCGCACGTTTTTTCCGGCGCATCGGGTACCGGAGTTTCGGTCACGCGCGACGCCAGGCTCGTGCCGAGGCGCACCTGGCCTCGCCGCTGTATGCGCTGGCCGGCGTCGACCCCAGGGAGCATGCGTCCGACACGCTGGCACGGCATGTCGCGGCCGATATCAAGAACCTTTCCGAGACCTTCAGCCTGCCGAATGCCCGGCCGCTCGCCCAGGCTGCGGCGTTGATCGCGAGGGCGGCGCGCGTGCGCGTGGTCGGCATGCGAAACGGCCATTTCGTCGCGTCCTATGCGGCCTGTCTGCTGACGCAGCTCAGGGGTGAAGTGGTCTCGGTGCCCGGCGCGGCAATGACGCTGGCCGAGGATCTCGTATCGCTCGCTCGCGGCGATGTGCTGCTGGTGGTGGATTTCCGGCGCCGTTCCGCGCTGCTGCAATCGATCGTCGAAGCTGCGCGGCGCGCCCGCACCAGCCTGGTGTTCATCGCCGATCCAGGCATGCCACCCCTGTCGCGTCGCGGCGATATCGTCCTGCATTGCCTGACCGGCAGCGCTTCCATCTTCGACTCCTATGTGGCCGCCCTCAGCCTCGCCAATTTTCTCTGTGCCGCGGTCGCGAAGGAGCTGGGCGCAAAGAGCCGCAAGCGGCTCGAAGCGGTCGAGGCGCTGCACGAAGCGCTCGGCGACCTCCGTCGCTGACCCATCGACAGCAGAGGACACATGGCAACCCCGACTGCGCCGTCGAACACGCAACGCTGGAGCGAAATGGCCGCAGCGCTCAGTGCCGGGATCAACCGATGGGTCGAACGCCTTTGCGCGGCGATCCTGGCCGTGCTGATCGTCGATATCTGGATCGGCATTTTCGGCCGTTATGTATTCGAACTGCCCGTGACCTGGGCCGAGGAACTGGCCCGCTACCTGATGATCTGGGCGGCCCTGCTGGCGGTCTCGTGCGGCGTCGCCCGACGCGAACATGTGGCGGTCACGATGCTGCTGCATCGCTTTCCGCCGGGAATTCGCCGCTGGTTCGACGTGGCCATCGATGCACTGGCGTTCGCGTTCTTTGCCTTCCTGTTCTATTTCGGCATCGACATGACCGAGCAGGGCGCGACCCAGTATGCAACGATTTTCGGCATGACCATGATGATCCCGTTTGCCTCGGTGCCGGTCTCCGCGGCGCTGGTCAGCGTACAGCTCGTGCTGATGGCTCTGCGCGACTTCAGCGTTGCGGGCCTGCCCGGCGAGTTTGCGGTGGACGAGTGATGATCTGGGTACTTGCCACCTTTTTCGTTCTTCTGGCCATCGGCGTGCCGATCGGCTACGTGCTGGGCATCGCCGGCGTGCTCGGCATCATGCAGATCGGCGGTAGCGAGATGCTGGCGATGGCGCCGCAGCGCTACTTCGCCGGGCTCGATCTGTTCACCTTCCTCGCCATGCCCTTGTTCATTTTCGCCGGCGAACTCATGAACCGCGCCGGCATTACCGATCGCCTGGCGAAGTTCGCCGACTCCCTGGTCGGCCACCTGCGCGGCGGCATGGCGCAGTCGTGCATGGTCTCGTCGGTGCTGTTCGCCGGCATCACCGGTGCTGCCGTCGCGGAAGCGGCAGCCTTCGGCAGCACCATGGTGCCGGCGATGGAAAAAAACGGCTACCGGAAACCGTTCGCCTGCGGCGTCGTGATCGCCGGATCGATCATCGGCCCGACCATTCCCCCCTCGAACCTGATGGTGATTTACGGATCGATGATGGGCGTGTCGATCGCCGGCCTGTTTGCCGCAGGCATTCTTCCGGGCCTCATCATGGGCCTGGTCGTCATGGTGGTGATTGCCGCCCTCGGGCGCCGTCTGAACCTGCCCAAGGGCGGCGAGCGTCCGAGTCTGCTGGGCATCCTGACCGCATTGCGCGCCAGCCTGGCCGCGCTGGTGATGCCGGTGATTATCCTCGGCGGCATCATCGGCGGCTTCGTCACGCCGACCGAGGGCGCTGCGATCGCCGTGTTCTACGCCCTTCTGCTCGGCCTGTTCGTGTTCCGCACCGTGCGTTTGGGGGATATCGAGGAAATGCTGGTGAGGACGGCGCGCGTCACCGGTGTCGTGTTCCTGATCATCGCCGCTGCCTCGATCCTGAGCTGGTGGATGACCTACATGAAGCTGCCCCAGCTCATCACCGAACTGTTTCTCGGGCTGACTTCCGACCCGTCGATGATCATCCTGATGATTCTGGCGCTGCTGCTGGTCCTGGGGATGTTCATGGACATCAACGCCATTCTCATCATCCTCGGCCCGATCCTCGGTGCGCTGGCGATGTCGATCGGCATGGATCCGGTCCAGGCCGGCATCATGATCGTGCTGGCACTCAACATCGGCCTGATGACGCCGCCGGTTGGGGCGAGCCTGTTCGTGCTGAGTTCGATCACCGGCGCAAGAATCGAGCAGATCACGGCGGCGATGTGGCCCTTCGTGATCACCGAGGTCGCCGTACTGTTCCTGGTCGCCTATTGGCCGAGGCTGACGCTGACCATGCCACGGCTGATGGGTCTGTAATCATGTTTCCGTCTCGTCCGTTCCACCCGTTCCACCCGGTCCGTTGCACATGTCAACCCTAGCTCCGATGGAGGTCGTCACCATGCGCATGTTCAAGTCTCTTGCAATCGCAGCAGCCCTGGCCTTGTCGGTCGGCACCCTGCCGGTCACGGCGCACGCCGCAAAAACGATCAAACTCGCCCACCTGAACAAGAACGATCCCTTCGACAACGGCACCGGAGCGATGGCCATCGTCTTCAAGTCGCTCGTCGAGTCCGGCACCAACGGCGCCGTCAAGGTCGACATCTTCCCCGATGGCCAACTGGGCAAGGACAACGAGGTCATCCAGCAGGTCAAGTCGGGCGTCGTGCAGTCGTCGATCTCCAGCGTCGGCGGCATCGCCTCCGTGTACCCGATGATCGGTGTGCTCGACGTGCCGTTCGCCTACCCGAACATTTCCACGACCTACAAGGTGTTCGACGGGCCGTTCGGCAAGAAGCTGGCGAGCGACATCACCAGGAAGACCGGACTCGCCGTCCTCGGCTTCGGCGACTCGGGCGGTTTCTTCGCCTTCACCAACTCCAAACGTGCGATCAGGTCCCCCGAGGACATGAAAAACCTGAAGATCCGCACGATGGGCCTGGAATCGCACAAGGCAGTCGTCAGCAGCCTTGGCGGCCAGCCGGTGGCGATCAACTGGGCCGAGGTCTACACCTCGCTGCAAACGGGTGTTGCCGATGGCCAGATGAACCCCATCCCGATCATCAAGTTCGCCAAGTTCGACGAGGTGCAGAAGTACCTGACCCTGACGAACCACCTGTTCACGCCGTATGTGTGGGTCTTCAACAAGGGCTTCTTCGACGGCCTTTCCGCACAGGAGAAGGATGTCGTCCGGTCGGCGGCTCAATCCGCGATCGTCGCCTGCCGCGGCATCAACCGCATCATCGAGTCTTCCGACCGCGGCTTGCCGGCACTGGCGCAGAAGATGCAGGTCTATACGCCGACCAAGGCAGAAATCACCAAGTTCCGCGACCTGGCCCAGCCGGCCGTGAAGGCGCAAATCGCAAAGAGTTACGGCAAGGAAGGCGAAGCCCTGCTGGCGGAGTTCCAGGCCGCGATCGACAAGGCCGCCAGGCAATGACGGGGGTGGCGATCTCCAGGACGCAGCAATTTCGCATCGATGCACGTCGTCTCGCGGCGCGCATTGAAACGCTCGGTGGCGTCGGCGCGATCGCGGGCGGCGGAGTCTGCCGGCTGGCTTTGTCCGACGAAGATCGCGCGGGTCGCGACCTGGTCGTCGGCTGGATGCGCGAGCTGGGCCTGACTGTCGCAATCGATGCGATCGGCAATGTCGTGGGCGTGCGTCAGGGACTCGAGTCGGGCCCGCCGGTCATGGCGGGCTCGCACATCGATACCGTCAGCACCGGCGGACGCTACGACGGCAACCTCGGCGTACTGGCGGGACTGGAAGTCGTCCGGACGCTCAACGAGGCAGGCATGGTGACGCGCCGGCCGCTGGCGGTGGCGTTTTTCACCAACGAGGAGGGCGCGCGCTTCAGTCCCGATATGATGGGCAGCCTTGTCTTCGTGGGCGGACTGCCGCTCGATGCGGCGCTCGCCACCGTCGGCATCGACGGCGCTTCGGTCGGTGACTGCCTGCAAAGAATCGGCTATGCCGGGACTGCGCGCTGCGGCAATACGCCGGTGCATGCCTACGTGGAACTGCATATCGAGCAGGGACCGGTGCTCGACGCCGACGGCTTCACGATCGGCGCGGTGGAAGGGGTACAGGGCATCTCGTGGACCGAATTCACCGTAGGCGGAATCGCCAATCACGCCGGCACCACGCCGATGCGCCTACGCCACGATGCGGGTTACGTGGCCTGCGCCATCGCCAGCCACGCGCGCGCAATCGCGCGTGAGGTGGGCGGCGACCAGGTCGCCACCGCGGGCGCCGTCGCGTTGTCGCCGAACCTCGTGAACGTCATCCCCTTCAAGGCAGTCATCACCGTCGACCTGCGCAATACCGATGAGGCGATGTTGCAGGCGGCGGAGCACAGGTTGCATGCCTACGCCGCGGAAGTCGCGGCGGCGGAGGGCGTCACGCTGAGCCATCGCACACTCGCGCGCTTCGAGCCCGTGGCCTTCGATCCCGCGGTCGTGAATCTGGTGGAAGAAACGGCGCGCGCTCTTGGGCACTCGGTCCGGCGCATGCCGAGTGGTGCCGGGCACGATGCACAGATGCTCGCGAGAATCTGCCCGGCCGCGATGATTTTCGTGCCGAGCGCCGACGGCATCAGCCACAACGTGCAGGAATTCACATCCCTGCCGGATCTCGAGGCGGGCGCCAATGTGCTGCTGCAAGTCCTGCTCAAGCTGGCGGCCTGACCGGCATCCTCTTGAAGATCAGGCGGCGAGGAACCGAACAATGACGCGGATCGTGAAGGTCGGGGCTGCGCAACTCGGGCCGGTTCAGCGCAGCGACGGCCGGAAAAGCGTCGTCACGAGACTGCTCGAACTGTTGCGCGAGGCGCACGCGATGGCCTGCGATGTGGTGGTGTTTCCGGAACTCGCACTGACCACCTTCTTCCCGCGCTGGTACATGGAAGATCAGGCCGAGATCGACCGTTTTTTCGAGCGTGAAATGCCGGGGCCGGTGACGCGCCGGCTGTTCGACGAGGCCGCGCGGCTGGGCATCGGTTTCTATCTCGGCTATGCCGAACTCACGGTCGAAGACGGCCGGACGCGACGCTTCAACACCTCCATCCTGGTGGACAAGGCGGGCAGGATCGTCAGCAAGTACCGCAAGATTCACTTGCCCGGCCACGCGGAGCACGAAAGCTGGCGCCGCTTCCAGCATCTGGAGAAGCGCTATTTCGAAACCGGCAATCTCGGTTTTGGCGTCGCGCGCGCGTTCGGCGGAATCTTCGGCATGTGTATCTGCAACGACCGGCGCTGGCCCGAGACCTACCGCGTCATGGGGCTTCAGGGCGTCGAGATGATTCTGCTCGGATACAACACACCCGTGCATAACCCGCCTGCACCGGTGCATGACAACCTCTCGCACTTTCACAATCAGTTGGTCATGCAGGCGGGCGCCTACCAGAACGGCACCTGGGTCGTCGGTGTCGCCAAGGCCGGCTGCGAGGAGGGCTGCGAGATGATCGGGAACAGTTCGATCATCGCGCCGTCGGGCGAGATCGTCGGTGGATGCACCACATTGGGCGACGAGCTTGCCGTGGCACGCTGCGATCTCGACCTGTGCAACTCCTACAAGAACAGCGTGTTCGACTTTGCGATGCACCGGCAGCCGGAGCACTACCGCATGATTGTCGAACGCAAGGGCGCGATCCTCCCGCCTGCATGAGCCGCGAGCAACCGTGGAATGAACATGAAGTGGTTCTATCGCTGCCCCACCTGCGAGGCGACGTACGACATCCTTCCCGGCAGATATCTCTGTGACCGCTGTGCGCGGCGGCAGATGCCGGAGCGGCCGCTCGAAGGCATCCTCGAAGTCGAATGGGAAGGCGATCCCGCTCCCGGAACGATTCCTTTGCCGGTCGAAGCCGCGTGGTACCCTCCGATCCCCGTCGGACGCACGCCGCTCTGGTCTCCAGTGCGCATCCGGCACGAATTCCACGCGCCCAACTTGTGGATCAAGGACGACACCTGCAATCCTTCCGGTTCGTTCAAGGATCGGGCGTCGTTTCTGGTCGCGGCCTTCGCCGGCAAACACGGGGTGAAGGAAACTGTTCTCGCGTCGACCGGCAATGCGGCATCGAGCATGGCTGCGGTCGGCGCCGCCGCCGGTCTGAACATCAAGGTGTTCCTGCCGGCGCAAGCGCCGCTGGCGAAGCGTATACAGATCCTGCAGTACGGCGCCGAGCTGATTCCGGTGGATGGCAGCTACGACAAGGCGTTCGACCTCTCGCTGGAATATTCGGACCGGTCCGGATCGCTCTCGCGCAATACGGCCTACAACCCGCTCACGATCGAAGGGAAAAAGACCGTCGCCTACGAAATCGTCGACGACCTGAAGGAGGCCGGCGCATCTACCCCCGACCATGTCTTCGTTCCGGTCGGTGACGGCGTCATCCTCGCGGGCGCGTATCGGGGATTCGAAAACCTGCTCAGGCTGGGCAGGATTCGCAAGATTCCGACCCTCTGGGCATGTCAGGCGGAAGGATCGAGCGCCATCGCCCGCGCATTGGCTTCCGCGTACTCGGGCGCGGAAGCCTTCTGCGACCCTTTGCCTTCCAGCACGGTTGCGGATTCGATTGCCGTCGATGTTCCCCGCAACGGCGTGCATGCCCTGACCAAGCTCAGGAAACACGGCGGCAGGGCAATCACCGTTTCGGACAGCGAAATCCTTGCCGCTCAGAAAACGCTCGCCTCCGGCTCGGGCCTGTTCGCCGAGCCGTCTTCGAGCACGGCGTTGGCCGGCTGGCTGAAGGTGCGGGAATCCATTCCGGTCGGGGAAACCTGCGTATTGCTGATCACCGGTTCCGGCCTCAAGGATGTCAAGGCTGCGGCACTGGGGCTGGGACTGGCTTGTTGAAAGAATCGCGAGACTCGAAATGATCGATCTGAGTATCAATGAAGCACAGCGGAAGAAGAACATCCGGCGCTGCCGCGACAAGGGCATCCTCCTGCCCACCTATGCCCAGATGCGCGAGCCGGCGAAGATTCCCGACGCGGTGAAGAAGGAACTCGCGGGCGTCGGCCTGTGGGAGGTCCATCCCAGGAACCTGTTCCGGATCAACTGGCATAACGAGCCGGTGGAAAAAGGCGGTGGCTTCGCTGGTGTGAATTACCTGGAACTGCCGCGCGCCATCACCGGCACCAGGGCCCGGATCGTGGGAATCGCCGGCAAGTGGTTTCCCACCGGTGCGCACAAGGTGGGTCCGGCCATTTCCTGTCTGTTGCCCGAACTCGTGAGCGGGCGTTTCGACCCGACGACCCAGAAAGCGGTCTGGCCGAGCACGGGGAATTACTGTCGCGGCGGTGCCTACATCTCCCGGTTGCTCGCCTGTCCGTCCATCGCGATCCTGCCGGAAGGCATGTCGAAAGAGCGTTTTGCGTGGCTGCGGACGATGGCCGAGGAAGTCATCGCGACGCCGGGCTGCGAATCGAACGTCAAGGAAATCTTCGACAAGTGTATCGAGCTCGAACGCACGCGGCCGGATGCGGTCATCTTCAATCAGTTCGATCGGCTTGCGAATTCGCTTTGGCATTACAACGTGACGGGGCCGGCCATGGCGGAGGTGTTCGGGGAGATCGCGCAACCCGGCGATGTCGTCGCGGGCGCCGTCCTTGCCTCGGGATCGGCCGGAACGATGGCGGCGGGGTCCTATCTGCGGGACGTCTTCCACGGGGCGAAGGTCGCCGTGGCCGAAGCCCTGCAGTGCCCCACCATTCTTGAAAACGGCTTCGGCGACCATCGCATCGAGGGCATCGGCGACAAGCATGTTCCCTGGATCCACAATCTGCGCGAAACCGACATGGCGATCGGCATCGACGATGAGCTACCCATCCGCTTCATGCGGCTGTTCAACGAAGCAGCCGGCCGGAAGGCCCTGGCCGAGAACGGCGTGGACCGGGAGGTTCTCGACAAGCTCGAATGGCTGGGCATTTCCAGCATCGGCAACCTGATCGGCGCGATCAAGTTCGCGAAGTACTACGAACTCGGCGAGAGCGACTTCGTCTTCACGGTATTCACCGATTCCATGGCGATGTACCAGAGCCGCATCGCCGAGCTCGATGCGAAGCGCGGAACATACGACCCGCGCCAGGCCGACCGCGATTGCGACCGCCTGAGCGGAATTTCGGTGGATCATGTGCTCGAACTCTCGCACGTGGACAGGCGCCGCATACATCAGCTCAAGTATTTCTCCTGGGTCGAACAGCTCGGAAAGAGTGTCGACGAGCTGCGCGCCCAGTGGAGCGATTACCGGAACTACTGGGCCGGCCTCCGCGTCCAATCCGCGGAGCTGGACAGGATGATCGAGGAATTCAACGCGGAAGTTCAGGCGGTGTGAAATCGCTCAGGGAACTCTACCGCATCGGTCTCGGCCCCTCGAGCAGTCACACCATGGGGCCGCGCTTCGCCGCCGAAGCTTTCGCTGCTGCCTCGCCCCCGGCCGCGCGGCTGCGCGTCTCGCTCTACGGCAGCCTGGCCGCCACCGGCCGCGGCCACCTCACCGATCGCGCCGTCAGCGAACCCTTCGCGCCGGCGCCGGTCGAGATCGTCTGGCTACCGGAGCGATCGCTGCCGCGCCACCCCAACGGCATGCGGTTCGAGGCGCTCGACGAATCCGGAAACGTGATTGCCGCTCGCATCGTATATTCCGTGGGCGGTGGCGCCTTGCTGGACGAAAACGGCAAACCCGATGGCGGCGGCGACGTTTATCCCTACGCCGGCATGCGGGAAATTCTGGACGAGACCGAACGCGACGGCCTGCTGATCTGGGAACTGGCGAGCCGGCACGAAGGCCAGGCGATCTGGCCGTATCTGGGCAGCATCTGGAAAAGCATGCAGGGCACCATCGCAGCCGGCCTGAACACCGAAGGCAGGTTGCCCGGTACGCTGAACGTGCCGCGCAAGGCGTCGGCCTACCATGCCCGCGCGCAAAGCCTGGCCGGCTATTTCGGACAGACGGCCATGCAGTTCGCCTACGCGCTGGCCGTGTCGGAAGAGAATGCCGCGGGCGGTGAAGTCGTCACTGCGCCGACCTGCGGCGCCTGCGGCGTAGTGCCCGCCGTGTTGTTCTTCCTGCAGCAACAGTCGAAGTTGTCCGACGAGAAGATCCACCACGCCCTGGGCACGGCCGGGATCATCGGCAATGTCGTCAAGCGCAATGCCTCGATCTCGGGTGCCGAAGTCGGCTGTCAGGGCGAAGTGGGAACGGCCTGTGCCATGGCAGCCGGTGCCGCGGCGCAACTGTTGGGCGGCTCGGTGCGCCAGATCGAATATGCGGCCGAGATGGGGCTGGAACACCATCTCGGGCTCACCTGCGACCCGATTGGCGGCTACGTGCAGATTCCGTGCATCGAACGCAACGCCATCGCCGCGGTACGCGCGGTCGACTGCGCGGTCTACGCGCTGCTCTCCGACGGGCGCCACATCGTATCGTTCGACGAGGTGGTGCGTACCATGTGGGAAACGGGCCGCGACATGAAAGCGGGCTATCGCGAAACCGCACAGGGCGGACTGGCGAAGATCCATAGGCTGCGCAAGGGTGGGGCGCACGGCTTCCAGGGCATGGGAAGTTGAGCGGGCCGTCCGCCGGCATCGGCGGTGACCGTGACCCCCGGCGCTCGACGCGCAGCGCATGCATGCGCTGCGCGCGGCAAGTCCGGGGTTTCGCCCCGACCGTGGTCAGGCCGGGCCGCCGAACCGCCATCCCTGCGCGGGGTCGCGGCAGTCCGGACAGGTGTCCAGGTGTCCGGCGGGCAATCCGCGTTCGGCCAGCGCGGCGGTGAGCAGCCGGATCTCCTTTTCGCGGGCGAAGGGCTGGCCGCATACCTTGCAGTGGCGAAGTTCGCCCTTGGCGGGATCGAGGCTGCGCCGATTGTGCCTCTTCGCTGCGGGCGCCTGCTCGCCGCTGCCCGCAAGCGTACGCAATGCCTCGGCGGCGAAGCGGGCCAGATGCAGATACGGCGAGTCGCCGCTGGCGAGCTCGATCTCCCGGCACAGGCCCGGGAGCGCCGGGATCAGGAAGTGGCGGGCGAAGTCGTCTGCTTGGCCCGCGGTGCCGGTCCCGGCCGCGAGCATGGCCAGGAATTCCAGCAGCGCGGCGAGATGGTCCGGGAGATCACGGAAGCGCACGGAGCGCTCCACGCCGTGGTTCGCGAACCAGGCATCCAGGCTGTCCTGGGTGGGGCCGAACAGAGTGCCGTCCAGGTGAAACCCCAGGTTGAGGTGAGCGGCCACCGGTGGGCTCAGGAACAGGCTGGCGTAATGCACGAGCAGTTCCTGCCCGTGGCCGATGCCGCGGAGGCTGCGGCGGAATGCTTCCAGCCTCTCACCTTCATTCAGCCCGAGTTCGGCTGTCAGCACGCGGAGATCATCGGCCAGCTCGCTGCGGAAGGCGCGAGCCGTCTCCGGCTGGCGGGGCGGCAGGAAAGCCTGGGACAGGGTGAGCCAGAGTTCGGAGGCAGGAAGGTTCGCGTTCATGTTCGATGCCCGGGAGGCGGTCCATCGCGGACCGCCGCCTCGGGTTCGCGTGGCCCTCAGTGTGCCATGCGCCGATCGCCCGCCCGCGCGACCATCAGGGACTGCGGGGTGGCCGACAGGTTGAAGAGCTTCTCGCCCAGCGCATACAGGCCAAGCGCGATGGCGAAACCGAACGCCGTCATCGCCCATTCGGTGAGCGATGGCGTGTACTCGGTCAGGCTGGCGACCCAAGTACCCTTGAACATGGGCACGAGCTGACCGCCGACGATGAACTCGTAGCGGTTGATGAACATCGCGCCGAGCACGAGGAACGCCGCCGCCATCTGCATGCCCGGCTTGTGCTCGATGCGCGAGGACAGCATCATCAGGAAGGGCAGCCCCAGCCCGATGAGCACCTCGCCGTAGAAGAGCGGGCTGCGTGCCAGTGCGTGAAAGCCTTCCAGTCCGTCCAGGTTGCTCCACAGTCCGGTCCAGAAGCGGGTCAGGATCATCACCAGCGCGATGCCGATCAGCGTGGCGAAGACCTTGGGCATGTGGTCTCCCTCTGCCATCTCGCGCAGCACGGGCGGCATCTTGGCGCGGTCGAAATCGTAAGCCATGTAGGTGGTGACCACGGTGGCAGCCGCGCCGCACAGGGCCCCGGTCAGTATGTAGTAGATCGAGGTGAAGGAGCCGTACCACATCGGCCGCATGACAATGGAGCCGAACACCAGCCCGAGCATGCCGCTCGCCAGGATGACCGCGACGAAACTCGCCGTGCCGACGAAGTGGCTGAGGGGGCTGTCCCAGTCCTCCTGCCACAGGAGATAGAACTTGATCAGCAGCAGCACGAGGTCGATCGAATAGAACACCCCCATCCAGAACATCGGGCTCATGACCTGGAGGCCGGTCGGCATCGCCCACAGCATGCGGAACGGATGTCCCAGTTCCAGCGCGAGCACCGAGAAGCCGGCGATCAGGGTGATGATCGCCAGCCAGATGGCACGCTTGGCGATGGGGTACAGCTCCCTGAAACCGAATACCATCGGCATGGAGGCGATGAAAGTCAGGCCGGAGGAAGTGAGCGCGAAGAAGACGTAGGTGGCGATCGCCAGGCCCCAATTGACGCCGTCGCTGGAAGTGTTGAACGACGCATGGCCCACGGTGAAGAGCATGTACAGCGAGTAGCCTCCGGCAACCACGCCGACGATGAGGCACGATTTCCACCATGCTCCGGCGGCCGAGGGCTCACGGCCCAGGTTCCAGCAGATGCGCAGGAAGCGCAACGCACCTTCCTCGCGCCACAGCGCGCCAAGGTACTTGAAGACGTCCGCGAAATCCCTCGGTTCTCTGATTGCGATCATGACGAAACTCCTTTCATGCCTTGGTGGTGTGGGTGTTCGGAATCGCACCGCCGACACCGGTGAGGTAATAGACCTGGGGCCTGTTACCCAGATGATCCAGCAGGCGCACGCCGTTCTTGTTGGCGATCTGCTTGTTCACCTCGCTGTTCGGGTTGGACAGGTCACCGAAGAACCGGGCCCCGGGGGAGCAGGCCACGACGCAGGCAGGGGTGTACTCGCGCATCACCGGGTTCGACGGGTCCAGGTCCGCCGTGCCCTTGGGCGCCTTGGAGACCCGGTGATAACAGAAGGTGCACTTGGAGACCACGTCGTGGGGCTGCACCCCGACACCGTGCTTCCAGTCTTCCTGGGGCGCCTTCCACGGCGGACTCCACGAGTGCGCATCCGCCGCCGGGAACACCGCCTTCAGGTCCGGCCCTCCGTAGCGGGGCGCCTCTTCGGTGTAGAAGCGCACTCCGTAGGGGCAGGCGATCATGCAGTACTTGCAGCCGATGCACCGTTCCCAATCCACCAGCACCTGGCCCTCCTCGGTCTTGTAGGTGGCCCGCGTCGGGCACACCGCCACGCAGGAGGGGTTCTCGCAATGCATGCACGGGCGCGGGAACCATTTCAGCTCGGTGTTCGGATACGTTCCTTCCTGGAAGAAGATGACGTCCTGCCAGTGCTCGCCCGGCAGCCGCGTGTTCTCCATGCCGCAGGCGATGGTGCAGGCCTGGCAGCCCACGCATTTTTCGAGGTCGATGACCATTCCCCACTTTGCCATGTTCAGCTCCTCAGACTTTCTCTACCGAGACCAGTCCGCTGTGGAAGCAGGCGAGCCCGGAAAGGGGTTCGGAAAGGTTCTCCGTGACTTCGTTGGTGCTGCCGGTCGGCAATCTTCCGGCACCTTGTGCCCAGCGTCCCTGGGCCCAGTGGCCGTGGATCATCGGCAGCGCGACGGTGTCGGGACGCGTGGTGTGGGTGACGCGCACGACGGCCTCGATCTTGCCCACCTTGTTCTTGATGCGCACCCGGTCGCCGTCCTTGATCCCGCGTTTGCCGGCGGCCTCCGGATGCATTTCGAGGAACACGTTGCGCTTGCCGCCCTGGGTGGGCTGGATCATCGCCGCCACGTGCGGGAGGTTGGCGCTGCGCCCTTCGGCCTGGCCGGCCAGCTTCGGACTGATGAAATGGAGATCTCCATCGCCGCCATGCCTGGGTGCGACCCACTGCGGGAAAGGTGCGCGCTCCGGCGCGATGCCCAGGCGCTCGTGGACGAACTCAGCGTGGTGCTCGAGCTCGGTGACCTTGATCTCGAACTTGCCGGTGGGAGTGGGCATCACCTTGGCCTTGACCTCCTCGGGTGTCATGACCTTGTTGTAGCCCTTGCCGTCCCACTCGTAGAACACGCCGCGCTCCTGCAGATAGGCATAGGGCTTGCGGTACCAAACGCCCTTCTGCGCGAAGGTCTCGAAGTCCGTGACGCCGTTGTCACCGGGCTTGTCCTTGAAGCCCTCGCACATCCACTTGACGATGTTCTCGGTGTTTCCGATCTTCTTGTAATACTCGCTGGTCGGCCCCTTGATGCGCTTGCCGATCTCGATCACCGCGTCGCCGAACGTCTTCGTGTCGAAGATCGGTTTGACCGCCGGGGTGCGGATCATGGAGATCGGATAGCCCTCGTACGGATAGGTGTCGGCGATCTGCAGGCGCTCGAGATAGGTATTGTCCGGCAGGATCAGGTCGGCGAAGCGGTTGGTCTCGCCGGGATAGGGCGAGGTGTCGATGACGAAGATCTGCCGCAGCGCTTCTTCCCACTTCGAGCAGTCGGGAGCGGAGAAGATCGGGCCGGTCATGTAGAACATGACTGTGTCCAGCTTGTAGGGCTCGCCCTTGAGCGAGTTGATGGCGATCTCCTGGATCATGTTCTTCGCAAGCGGATATCTCTTGCTCTTGGCGCCGTCCACCCGTGGCTTCTTGCGCTCGGGCGCCTTGGCGTAGTCGTCCATGAAATCCTCAGCCTTGATGGGCAGCTTCGCCCAGGCGGTCTTCATCTGGTAGCCGCGCAGGCCCCCCTTGGCGAACATGTTTCCGGTGAGGGCGTTGAGCGCATGGATCGCCATGCCGTTGTAGACACCGTTGGTGTGGGCGGAGGCGCCGCGCTCGAAGAGGGCCACCGCCGGCTTGGTCAAGGCGAATTCGCGCGCGACGGCGGCGATGTCCCTGGCAGGCACCGTCGTGATCTTCTCGGCCCACTCCGGAGTCCGGTCCTTGAGCTCGACGTTCCACCACTCGGCCACGCCCACCGTCCAGATTTCCTTGAACGTGGCGGGATCGACTTCCTTTCCGGGCTCGAACTTGTGCTCCGGCAGCCGGGGGGCGTCCGCATCCTTGGGCTGCTCCACGGGGACGAAATCGCCGACGAACTGCCGGTCCCAGAGCCCTTCGGAAAGGATAACGTGGGCCATGGCGAGCGCCAGCGCGCCGTCGGTTCCGGGCTTGGTGAGCAACAGCCGGTCGGCGGCCGAGCCGGTGGTGTTCAGGTGCACGTCCACCACCGTCACCTTGGTCTTCGGCGCCTTGCTGCGCATGATGCCCCAGTTGCGCATGTTGCCGGTGAAGGGACGGAAGGACTCCAGGAACCCGGCGCCGAACACCAGCAGGTAGTTGCAGTTGCTGTAGTCGTAGGCGCTGTAGGCGTGGTGGCCGTCCATGATGTGCTTGACCGTCTCGGAAGCATCCGAGCAGATCGAGGAGTGGCCCAGATTGAAGTTGGGCGTGCCGTAGAGCTGACCGAATTGCTTGAGCAGGCCGACGTCCGTGTAGCCCCAGCCGCGGCCGGTGATGGTGGCATAACGGTGGGACTCGCCCTTCTCGCGCAGGGCGTTCAGCCGATCGGCCACGGTTTGCAGCGCCTCGTCCCAGGAGATCGGAACGAACTTCGGGTCTTCGTCGCGCCCCTTTTTCGGGTTGGTGCGCTTCATCGGCCCCTTGATGCGGTCGGCATCGTAGAGCAGGTAGACACCGTAGTGGCCCTTGGGACAGAGTTTGCCCCCGGCCAGCGGGTTGTCGAGCGTGCCATAGATGGCGTGGACCCGGCCGTTGGTCGTATAGACGTCGATGCCGCACCGGGCCGGACACTGGGCGCAGAAGCTCTTCGTGATCACGGTCTGCCCCGCTGGACCGGCGGCCGGCTGGGCGTGCACTTTCTGCAGCGTGAGCCCGTTTGCCGCATCGAAGCTCAGCCCGGCGGCGCCCAGCGCGCCGGCAGCGCCGGTGGCCTGAAGGAAACGCCTGCGGGTCAGCCCGGTATGAATGCTCAGATCAGTCATGTGAGGCCTCCTCATCGGATTGGCGGGAAAGGTTCATCGAGTGCCTCCTGTTTAGCAAGAAGCGGACCAAAGAGATCGCGGGCGAGGCGTTGCCCGGTTGCGCACTGCACGCAATACGCCTCGCCGGCGGGGCCGGCGAACGGTTCGCGGCACGCCGCACACAGGCGCTTCTCGAACCGTGTCAGGGCCGCCGGGAACGCGCCGGCGAGGGTGGCTGGGCGGAGCGCGATCGCGCCTTGCGGGCAGCGGCGCACGCACAGCCCGCAAGCGACACAGGTCATCGCATCGAACATGAGCCCCGAAGCGTTTTCCGTCTCCTGCGTGCGCAGAGCCCGCGTGGGGCACGCAGCCGCACAGACGCCGTGGTTCGCGCATTGCGCCGAGACCGTGATCGCGGGCAGCGCCACCGCCGCGGACGGGCCGGCCAGGGTTTGCAACGCCTTCAACAGCCGCTTCCGGCCCGGCAGGGGGAAGGGCCCGGCCCGGGACGCCCGGGCCACCGGAGGCGCTTCGCCGTGCCGCGCGAGTTCGCCGCGCAGCCTGGAGAAAAACGCCCTGCGACCGAGGGTAATTTCGGCCGCGGCGGACGGGATGGCTTCGGGCCGCATTGCCTCGGGCAACGGAGTTTTGACGACACGAACGCCGGTCGCGGGCGAAACGCCGCAGGCCCACAGCGCTTCGTTCGCCTGGTGGATCGTCTCTTCCCATTGAGCCCTGGCGCCCGCGCCCGCCCGGCAGCCCGCGCACCAGCCGCGATCGATCATCTCGACCCCTCGCGCCAGGGCCGCAAGCTCCACGAGGCGGGCGACGCTCAGTCCGGCCAGACAGGGCACGCGCAAGGCGTCGGGCCCGGAGCGACTGCGGGGCACCTTCCAGCACTCGATCCGTACCGGGGAGTTACCATCCGGTAACTTTGGGCGCCCGTCGAAGCCGTTAGCTCGCAGCGCGCCAGTGGGACAGGCGCCGGCGCAGCGACCGCAGGCGAGGCAATCCCCGGTGACTTCCGGACCCGCGTCCGCGACCCGGAGGGCTCCCGCCGGACAGATCTCTGGGCAGCGGCGACAGGCGGTCTCGCCCGCATGGACCGCCAGGCAGGCGGCCGCCCACAGGGCGAGCGGGCGTGCGCCGGGCAGGGCCCGGTAAGGGTCGGGCGCCTGCGCGGCGGTTTCGGGTGCGTTCATTGCTTGGACAGAGGGCACACGGTTTCTGGTGTAGGCTTTGCACGAAACGGGCCAGGCGTGGCCGAAAGCGTCAAGGCACAGAGGCGAATCATGGACACAGGCAAGCGCAGCACGGTAGCGGTAAGTGATGCACTCCCTCATTCCGCCGCCGATGGCGTTACCGATTGGTTACTCAGGCGCGCTTGCGGGTTGCGACGGTTACCGAACGGTGACTTGCGAACCCGGCGGCGGGTGCTTCGCGCGGCTGTGGCGGCGTTCGGGGAGTTGTGGCTGGCGGGCGCGGGGCGCGCGGCGGTGGGCTCCCGAACCGTGCGTTTCGGGCTCACCCCGGCGTTCCTGCACGACCAGCACGGGCTGCTCGCCGATTGGCGCGAGTATCTGCGCGACAAGCTCGGTCGGCCGGTGGAATTCGTCCTGCGGGACAGCTACCGGGAGACCATGGACCTGCTTCGACTCACCAAGATCGATTTCGCCTGGATCTGTGATTACCCCTACCTCCATCTGAAGGACGAGGTCCGCCTGATGGCGGTACCCCTCTACCGGGGGCGTCCGTATTACCGGTCCTATCTGATCGTGGCGGCGAGAAATCTCCATGTCAGTTCCATCGCACAGCTCAAGGGAAACATATTCGCCTACGCCGACCCGTACTCCAACACCGGCTATCTGGCGCCGCGTTATGCCCTGCACCGCCTCGGCGAGAATCCGGAGCGGTTCTTCCGCAAGACGTTCTTTACCTACTCCCATCGCAAGGTGATCGAGGCGGTGGCGAGCGGGCTCGCCGTGGCCGGTGCGGTGGACAGTTACGTCTGGGACTCGCTGGCCGTGGTGGCGCCCGAGATCACGCGGCAGACGCGCATCGTCAGTATCTCGGAAGAATTCGGTTTCCCGCCGCTGGTGGCTCACCGCTCGGTCGGGGATGAGGAATTCCGCCAGATGCAGGGAGTGCTCCTGAACATGGGCCGCGATCCCGGGGGCAGGAGCCTGCTCGCGCGCTTCCATATCGACGCTTTCATCCCAGGGAAGCCGGCGATGTACGACGGCGTGGCGCGAATGATGCTGGCATTCGGTGAGGGATGAAGCGGCTTTTCGATCTCAGTTTCCGGTACAAGATCCCGCTCTGGGGCAGCGTCCTGATCGTGACGGCGGCCCTGTTCGTTGCGTCCTCGCTGATGTTCCGCGCCTATGAGGATCTGCGCCGCGACCTGTACATCAGCGCCGACGGGCTCGCCCGCACCCTCGCCAAGACGCTGTTTCCGGCCATCCTCCACGACAACGTCTGGCAGGCCTTCGAGATCGTCCGTGCGCCCTTCCACGGCGCATCCCCGGAACATCCGGTGCAGGCCGAGCTGGTCCTGGTGGTCGATGACCGCCAGCAGATCTACGTGTCCGACGATCCGAAGACGCTGCCCATGCTGACCGGTATTCGGTATGTGTCGGAGGAGTTCGCCGCGCTGGCACAGCGCATCGCCGAGCTCGGCGCCAGCCCCGGCACCCATGAGTTCGCCGGCAGCAAGCACATCTATTTCATCACGCCCATCGCCGACGGCGAGGCGCTCCTCGGCCATCTGGTGCTCGGCTATTCGCGCGAAGCATTCTTCGAACGCTTCCTGGACATCGCCCGCAACGCCGCCGGGATCGCGGCTCTGGTCGTGACGGTGCTCCTGCCCATCAACTGGTACTGGGGCCGGCGCACGGCCGAGCCCCTGGTGCGGCTCGCGGCGCGCATGTCGGAGGTGGGCCATTCCGTGCCCGCGCCCATGGAGCCGGGGCTGTACGCCTACCGGGACGAGCTGGGGCGTCTGTTCGAGGCCTACGAGCGCATGGTGACGGAGCTGCGCGGCAAGAAGGTGCTCGAGCGCGAGATGGTGCGCTCCGAGCGCCTGGCCGCGGTCGGCCGCCTTTCCGCAGGCATCGCCCACGAGATCAACAATCCGCTCGCCGGCATGCTGACCGCGATCAGCACGCTGAAGGAACACGGCCATGCGGATGTTCGCACGCTGAAGACCATGGCGCTCGTCGAGCGGGGCCTCCAACAGATCCGGGACACGGTGGCGGCGCTGCTGGTGCAGGCCCGGCTCGTCAGCCGCAATCTCGCTGCTCAGGACCTGGAAGACGTGCGCACGCTGCTCGAACCCGAAGCCCAGCGCAAGGCGGCCCGGATCGAGTGGCAATGCGAAGTGCAAGGTGAGGTGGACCTGCCCGCCACCCTGGTGCGCCAGATCCTCATCAACCTGATGCTCAACGCGATCAACGCGGCCGGCGAGCGGGGCAGCGTACGGTGCCGGGTGGCCCTGGAAGGCAATTGCCTGGAGATCAACGTCGCCAATGACGGCCGGCCGCTTCCCGAGGAGGTGAAGGAGCGCCTGTTCGAGCCTTTCACGACCACCGGTTCCGGCCCGGGTCTGGGCTTGTGGGTGACCTACCAGATCGTGCAGCAGCTCGGTGGGCGCATCGCCGCCCGCTCCGGCGACGGCCTGACCTTTTTCACGGTGAGCCTTCCGGCGAGCCCGGCACCATGCGTTCCGAAAGCTACCGCGTCTGCCTGATCGAGGACGACCAGATCCTGGGCGAGGCGTTGTCCGACCGCCTCGAGGTCGAGGGTTTCGCTTGCGACTGGTTCGAGAGCGCCGGTGAGGCGCGCACCGCACTGGGCCGCAAGCGTTATGACGTCGCGATCAGCGACATCCGGCTGCCGGACGAGAGCGGGGAGGAGCTTTTCACCGCGCTTCGCGCCGGCGGCGAGCCGCTGCCGCCGTTCATTTTCATCACCGGCTTCGGGGCGGTGGAAGCGGCGGTGCGCCTGCTCAAGCTGGGTGCGGAGGACTACCTCACCAAACCTTTCGACGTGGGGGCGCTCATCGACAAGGTGCGCGCCCTGTGCGTGAAGTCCCGTCCCCATCTCGCGGGGGAACCGACCCTGGGCATCTCGCGGGCCATGCGCGCGCTGGAGGCGATGTTGCCGCAGATCGCCGGCAGTGCGGCCACCGTGCTCGTCACCGGGGAGTCCGGGGTCGGCAAGGAAGAGGTCGCCCGGGCGCTGCATCGCTGCGCCGACACGGCGCGCAAGCAGCCCTTCGTGGCGGTCAACTGCGGCGCGCTCACCGAGTCGCTGCTGGAGGCGGAGCTGTTCGGCCATGAGAAGGGCGCCTTCACCGGTGCCGTGCGCGAGAAAAAGGGTTACTTCGAGCAGGCCCATGGCGGCACGCTCTTCCTGGACGAGATCGGGGACATGCCGCCGGCGATGCAGGTGAAACTGCTGCGGGTAATCCAGGAGCGGCAGATCCAGCGCGTGGGCGGCGAGTCCCCGATCCCGGTGCGACTGCGTCTGGTATGCGCCACCCACCAGGACCTGAAGAAGATGGTGGAGCAGGGCACGTTCCGCGAAGACCTCTACTACCGCATCCATGTCATCCACCTGCACGTGCCGCCGCTGCGCGAACGCAAGGAAGACATTCTCTGGCTTGCGGAACGTTTCCTCGACCGTTCCGCAGCCGAGCGGGGCGAACCCAGGCGCAGCCTCCATCGGCTGGCGGAAAAGCCCCTGCTCGATTACCCCTGGCCCGGCAACATCCGGGAGTTGAAGCACGTGCTCGATCGCGCGCTCATCCTCACGAACAAGGCGGTGCTCAGCGCCGAGGATCTGTTCGAGGAGACGCCCCCGGCGCTGGACGAGGTCGATCCCAGGCAGCTTGCCGGGTACCTGGCGGCGGCGGAGAAGGCCTTCATCGAGCGGGCGTTGCGCAGGAATGCCAGGCGCATCGCGGAGACCGCGGCGGATCTAGGCATCAGCCGCAAGAACCTGTGGGAGAAGATGCGCCGGCACGGCATCGGCCAGTCCGGCGGGTGAGGCAGGCGCGCCGGCGTCCGGCTCGCGGCGCGAGAATCGCGCAGGGAGGCTTCGTGACCGGCCCTGCTCGGGCCTTCCCGCGACGGATGGCCTGCCGGGGTTCTGCGGTTGGCCGGGTAGAATCGCGCACCACCGTCGCGTCACGGCCGATCTCGCGCCGCCGGCCGCTGCCCTTCTTCCATGCAAATATTGCTTCAGCATTTCGCCCTCGCCGCGCCGCTGTTCGCGCTCGTGGCCCTGGGCTACGCGCTGATGCGCTGGGGCGGCTGGCCCAAGTCGGCCGCCGACGCGATGACGCGCTTCGTCTTCGCCGTCGCGCTGCCGGCCATGCTGTTCCGGCTGATGAGCGATTTCTCGAAACTGCCTCCGGTCGATGCGCGGCTGCTGATCGCCTTCTTCGGCAGTTGCCTGATCGTCTTCGCGGCCGGCCGCCTCGCTGCCCGGCGCCTGCTGCGGCTGGACGGCGTGGCGCAATCGGTGTTCGCGCTCGGCGGCGTGTTCTCCAACAACGTGCTGCTCGGCATTCCGCTCGCCAAGGCGACGCTGGGCGAGGCGGCGCTGCCTTCGGTCGCGCTGGTGCTGGTGTTCAATGCGCTGATCCTGTGGACGCTGGTGACCGCCAGTGTCGAGTGGGCGCGGCATGGCGCTCTGTCGCCCGCCGGGTTCGTCAAGACCGTCCGGGCGGTCGCCACCAACCCCATCGTCGCCTCGATCCTCGCGGGAACGCTGTTCGGGCTGGCCGGGCTGCGCGTTCCGGCGCCGATCGATGCGCCGCTGGCGATGCTGGGCAGTGCGGCGGCGCCCCTGTCGCTGGTGGCGCTCGGCATGGGCCTGGCGGAATACGGCATTCGCGCCGACTGGCAGACGAGCGCGGCGATCTGCGCCTTCAAGCTGGTGCTGCAGCCGTTGGTCGTCTGGCTGCTGGCGCTCGCGCTGGGTCTGCCCAAGCTCGAGACGCAGGCGGTGGTGCTGCTCGCCGCGTTGCCGGTGGGTGCGAATGTCTATCTGATGTCGCGCCAGTTCAAGACGCTGGAAGGACCCGTCGCCGCCTCGCTCGTCATCTCGACCGCGCTGGCGGCGGCCACCGCACCGATCGTGCTGACCCTGCTCGGAGCATGACGCGCCCGTGTCGAAGCCGGGACTTGAGCTTCGCCACGCCGCCCGCATATGGGCACCATCGCGACCCGCAAGTTGAAGCTCATGAGCGAACCGCAGCATCTCGTCTGCCCCCATTGCGACGCAGTCAATCGTGTGCCTGCCGAGCGCCTGCGCGAGGGGCCCGGGTGCGGCCAGTGCCACCGGCCGCTGTTCTCCGGGCATCCGGTGGAGCTGAGCGCCGCCCGCTTCGCGAAGCACATCGCCCGCAACGGCGTCCCGGTGCTGGTGGATTTCTGGGCGCCGTGGTGTGCGCCATGCCGGATGATGGCGCCGGCCTATGCCCAGGCCGCCGGGATGCTGGAGCCGGAGCTGCGGCTGGTCAAGGTCGACACCGAAGCCGAGTCCGCGCTGGGCGCGCAGTTCGGCATCCGCAGCATCCCGACGCTCGTGCTGTTCCGCGGCGGGCGCGAGATTGCGCGCCAGTCCGGCGCGCTGGGTGCGGCCGAGATCGTGCGCTGGGTCCGCGCCCACGTGTAGGCGGCGGGACCGCCAAAGGCTATGCGATCGGATCGCGCACCGCCCGCGCCCAGTCGATTGCGACCGCCGGCACGGAGCACGAGGCGAGTGTTCCGGTCAGTTCCGAAATCGCCGGGCGCCCGTAGCTCCCCCGGGCAGCCGCATACACCGTGACCGTCCGGTCGGCGGGATGCACCAGCCAGCATTCCCTGACCCCGGCACGCTCGTAGGCCGCGAGCTTCACCGTCTGATCATGGGCCGCGGTGGCGGGCGTGAGCACCTCGATCACCCAGTCGGGCGCACCGCGGCAGCCACACTCGCGATCCTCCAGAGCATCGGCGATCTGCCGGAACAGCTGTCCCACCAGCCGTTGATGACCGGCCGTTGGCGCGGGCGCGATCGGATACGCTTCGCCTTCGATCAGCTCGTAGTGCACGTCCTCCGGCCAGCTCAGGTACTCGCCGTAGGTATGACGTTGCGTGTCTCGCAGCGGGCGTCCCATCGCCATCCCCTCGAAATTGCCGCGAAAACCTTATCACGGAAGTGTTTTCTGCCAGGAACTCGCCACCGGCACCGCTGGCGCGCCGGGTCGATTACAATTGCGGAAAAAGCCGATGGGGGACGCGCCGGAGAGCAGTGCGCGGCGCACGGCGGGCGCCGTGCCATGTCCCCCGAACTGTGGAGAGAACCGCGCCGGCCGGGTCGGGAGCAGGTCAGGCGCGGGATGGGCGCGGGGGGCGCGGTGGGGAGCCCCGTGCCGATGACGGGCGACGAGCGCGTGCCGCCCGCGGAAACGGCGGGAACCGCCGCGAATTCTTGCAAACTTCCGGGATGTCGGATGTCGTGTGCCGTAGTGCGATCGTGATGCGGGTCTGCGCGCAGGCCGTCGTTCGCCCATGATCGTCGTGCACGCCGGGACGATCGCGCACCGGTTCTTCCTCTGGGGCGAGAGCGACGCTGCCGTCCCCGGGGGCGCCGCTCGCGCGCGCAAGGAACTTCCGGCGCCGCACCCGTTCGCGGCCCAGGGCGCGGCGCTGCTCGGCGCGCTCGCCGAGATCGTGCCGGACCTGCGGCCGGAACGGGCAAGCGCGGGGGTGTGCACGGTGTGGATCCCGGCCACGCGCAGCGCTCCGCTCGCCTCGACCGCGCTCATCGCGCCTGCGCCCGAGCCGGACGAGGCGCTCGCGCTCGCCCCGTGGAGCGTCCCCGCCGTGCAGCTCGCGGGTGCCGTGCTGGTGGACCTGCTCGCCGCCACGCTGGAACGCCAGTCCGTGGCGCCCGGCATCGCGTGCGGGCGCGACCTCGGTTTCTGGTCCAGCGCTTTGCGCTTCGCAAGCGCGCTGGTCACGCGCCAACAGATGCTGCCCGCGCTCGAAAGGCGCGATGGCATCTGGCGCGCGCGCTGGAGGGCCGTGGTTGCAGGCCCCGATGCGGAGCGGCTCGACCGGCTCGCTCGGGCGATGCCCGACGCCTGTCGCGCGCTCTCGGAACAAGCCGATCATGCCCCGGTCATGCCCGCCGCAGAGGTGCTGACGGCGTTCATCGACGGCATCGTCGATCATCTCGCGCGGCTCGAACCGTGGGGCGCGCCGGCGCCGCGGCCGCGTTTCGAGAGCCTCCACGATCAGTGGCTGTACGCGCTGGGCGCAGCCGACGGCGTGATGGAAGGCGAGGAAGCGGAGCTCGCCGCCCTCGCCGCGCAGATCGAGGAATGGCAGCGGCCGATCGGCCTGACTGCCGGCGCGCCGGTGAAGCTGTGCTTCCGGCTCGAAGAGCCCGCAGAGGCGGACGCCGCGCCGCGCCGCGCCGCGCCCAGGCCCGGGCGCCGGCCCGGATCCCGCAGCCGGGCCGCGCCGCAGTCCTGGCGCGTGCGTTTCCTGCTGCAGGCGGCAAACGATCCGAGCCTGCTCATCGATGCGTCCGAAGCCTGGCGCGGGAGGTCGCGCAGGCTCTCCGCGCTGGGTTGCGACGGATTCAAGCTGAGGGAGTACCTGCTCGCGGCGCTCGGGCAGGCAGCCGGCCTGTGCCCGAGGATCGAGGCGAGCCTGAAGCGAAGCGCGCCCGGCGGCTACGCGCTGGACACGCTCGGCGCCCACGAATTCCTGACCGAGAAGGCGGGGGCGCTGGAGCAGGCGGGCTTCGGCGTGATGCTTCCGGCATGGTGGACGCCCAAGGGGACGAGGCTGCGCTTGAGCGCGCGGGCGGCGGTGAAGAGCCCGAGGATGCAGGCCGCGGGCGGCATGACGCTGGAGAAGCTGCTGCGTTTCGACTGGGAGATCGCGCTCGGCGAGCACAAGCTCACGCTCGCGGAGCTGCAGCGGCTCGCGCGGCTGAAGGTCCCGCTGGTGAGAATCCGCGGCGAGTGGGTGCAATTGAGCGCGGAGGAGATCGAGGCCGCCATCGCGCTGTGGCGCAAGCGGGCGAGCGGCAAGGTACGCCTGCGCGAACTGATCCAGATGGCATTGAGCGCTCCGCGCGCCGCGGAGGGCATCAACTTCGACGGTGTGCGGGCCGACGGCTGGATCGCGCAACTGCTCTCCCGCTTGGAAGGCCGCGCGAGCTTCGACGAACTCACCCCTCCCGCCGGCTTCAAAGGAAGCCTGCGCCCGTACCAGGTGCGTGGCTACTCCTGGCTCGCCTTCCTGCGCGGCTGGGGACTGGGCGCCTGCCTCGCCGACGACATGGGGCTGGGCAAGACCATCCAGATGCTCAGTCTCATCGAGCGTGAATGGGAGTCCGGAAATCGCGCGCCGGTGCTGCTCGTCTCGCCCACTTCCGTCACCGGAAACTGGCAGAAGGAGGCGCAACGTTTCACGCCGCGACTGCCCGTGCTCGTGCATCACGGCACCGAGCGCAGCCGCGGGCCCGCGTTCGCCAAGGCCGCCGCGCAGCACGCGCTGGTGGTCACGAGCTATGCGCTGCTCGTGCGCGACATCGAGCTGTTCAGGCCGGTCGCCTGGGCCGCGGTGGTGCTCGACGAGGCGCAGAACATCAAGAATCCGGAGACCAAGCAGGCGAAGGCGGCGCGCGCGCTCGCGGGCGCGTCCCGCATCGCCCTGACCGGCACGCCGGTGGAGAACAACGTCGGCGAGCTGTGGTCGATCATGGAGTTCCTCAATCCGGGTTTCCTCGGAACGCAGGCGGACTTCAAGCGCCGCTTCTTCCTGCCGATCCAGCTCGATCGCGACCCGGCCGCGATCGATGCGCTCAAACGGCTGACCGGTCCCTTCATCCTGCGCCGGCTCAAGTCCGACAAGCGCGTCATCGCCGACCTGCCCGACAAGCTGGAGATGAAGGTGTTCTGCCCGCTCACGCGCGAGCAGGCCTCGCTCTATGCCGCGGTGGTGAAGGAGGCGGAAGAGACGATCGCGCACGCCGACGGCATCCAGCGCAAGGGTGTGGTGCTCGCGACGCTGACGAAGCTCAAGCAGGTGTGCAATCATCCGGCACACTTCCTGGGCGACCATTCGCCGCTCGCGAACCGCTCCGGCAAGCTGGCGCGGCTCGCCGAAATGCTGGAGGAAGTCGTGGCCGAGGGCGACCGTGCGCTCGTATTCACCCAGTTCGCCGAGATGGGCACGCTGCTGCAACGCCATCTGCAGGAGATCTTCGCGCGCGAGGTCCCGTTCCTGCATGGCGGCGTCGCGAAGGCGGCCCGCGACCGCATGGTCGAGCGCTTCCAGAGCGACGACGATGCACCGTCGATCTTCCTGCTCTCGCTCAAGGCCGGCGGAACCGGTCTGAACCTCACGCACGCGAACCACGTGTTCCACTTCGACCGCTGGTGGAATCCGGCGGTCGAGAACCAAGCCACCGACCGCGCGTTCCGCATCGGGCAGACGCGCAACGTCCAGGTGCACAAGTTCCTGTGCCAGGGCACGCTGGAAGAGCGGATCGACGAGATGATCGAACGCAAGAAGGACATCGCCGCCGACGTGGTGGGAGCGGGCGAAGGCTGGCTGACCGAACTGTCGAACGCGCAGCTCAGGAGCCTGTTCGCCCTGCGCGCCGATGCGATCCAGGAGTGACGAGCGCATGAAGGCGAAAAACATCCATGACGCTGCGATGTCTCGGCGGGACGTGCGCCCGGTCGGAGCGCCGCGCAGGGACACCACAGGAACCCGGACATGAGCTGGCACGGCTACCCGCGTTTCAAGGCATCGGCGCCGCGCGCCGCCCGCGGCGGGATCAAGGCGCAATCCAGGCACGGCGATTTCGGCAGGAACTGGTGGGCCCGGCGCTGGATCGCCGTGCTCGAGGGATTCCGCCTCGGCGCCCGCCTCGCACGCGGGCGCTCGTACGCGCGGCGCGGTCAGGTGCTCGACATCGCGGTGAAGACCGGCGTCATCACCGCGCGCGTGCAGGGCTCACGCCCGCAGCCCTACGAAGTCGAGATCCGGGTGAAGACGCTGTCGAAGGCGGACGAGGCGAAGCTCGGCGCCGCCCTGTCCCGGCAGGCGCTGTTCGCTGCGAAACTGCTCGCCGGCGAGATGCCGCAGGACATCGAGCGGGCGCTCAAGGGCACCGGGGTGTCACTCTTTCCGAGCCGCCTCGACGACCTGCACACCGAATGCTCGTGCCCGGACTGGTCGAACCCCTGCAAGCATATCGCCGCCGTCTATTACCTCATGGGCGAGGAGTTCGACCGCGACCCCTTCCTCATCTTCCGCCTGCGCGGTATCGACCGCGACAGGCTCGCGGCGCTGCTCGCCGGGCGGGCGCATTCGGCCGCGGCAGGCAGGCGCGCTCCGGCAGTGGGTTCGATGGGACGCGCGGCGGCGCCCGCGGCACAGTCGATCGAAGCGAGCGCGGCCGTGTTCTGGGACGGCGCCGCGCCGGAGCCGGGATGGCTGGGGGAGGCCCGCATCCCACCGCTCGCCGCGGCCCTCGCCAAGCGCCTGGGCAACCTGCCGTTCTGGCGTCCGAGCGTGCGGCTCGCCGATGCCCTGACGCCCCTGTACCTGCGGGCGTCGGGAAACGCCCAGGACGTCTATGCGCGCCGTGCTCCGGAATGATCCCGAATTCCGCAGGCGAACCTCTTTCAACGCAGAGAACGCAAAGACGCAGAGGGCGCAAAAAAACGATTCGAGAGGCTCCCCCGACGAGCGAACGGGATTTCCCCCGGGTTTTCCTTGCGGTCTTCGCGTTCCTTTGCGTCAACTACGGTTTCGATGAACACGATTGAACTCGCGAAGTCCGCGCTCGCGCTGTTCGCGATCGTCGATCCGGTCGGCACGATCCCCGTCTTCCTCTCGGCCACCGGCGGCTTTTCGGATGCGAGCCGCGTGCTCGCCGCCCGTGTCGCCGCGCTGACCGTGTTCGGCGTGCTCGCCGCCTTCACCCTGCTTGGCGAGCCGCTGCTCGCATTCTTCGGCATCCGCATCGCCTCGTTCTCGGTCGCCGGCGGCCTGCTGCTGCTCTTGCTCGCACTGTCCATGGTGCAGGCGCATGTCAGTGCGCAGCGCCAGACCCCCGAGGAAGCCGCGGAAGCCGCGGCCAGGGATTCCGTCGGCGTCGTACCGCTCGGCGTGCCGCTGCTCGCCGGTCCCGGTGCGATCACGCATGCGATCGTCGCGGCGAACGCCGCACCGGGCAGCCTGGCCGATCAGGCCATGCTGCTGATTCCGATCATCCTGGTCGCGATCAGCGTCTGGGTGTCGTTCCGCCTCGCACCGGCGATCGCGCGCCGGTTGGGCGCCACCGGCATCCATGTCATCACGCGCCTGATGGGTCTCATGATCGCCGCGATTTCCATCGAGATGATCGCGCGCGGGCTGGCCAGTCTGTTTCCGGGGTTGGGCGCCTGAACCGCGGCGCACCGGCGGAAACGCCGCCCGCTCAATTCGGCCACTTGCCACGAATCTTCGCGAAGGCGCCGCGCTCGATGGTCTGGCGCAGCCACTGGTCCACCCAGGCCTTGAGCAGGAAATCGCGCGGCATCAGGTAGCCCTTCTCCGAAAAGTTGAAGGGCGCCGAGTGCTCGCCCGCGCACGCTTGGGCCCGCGCGCAGAAAATTGCCTCCGGCGCCGGGCTGGTTTAGGGTGACGGCCAGTGCATGTTGCGGAGCGCCACCATGACGAAGTACGTCGGAATCCTCACCGCCGGAGGCGACAGCCCCGGCCTCAATGCGGCCATCCGTGCCGTGGGCAAGGCCGCGCTCGGTCACCATCGAATGCAGATCATCGGTTTCCGCGATGGCTTCCGCGGCCTGATGGAAAACCGCACCATGCGTCTGGATGGTGGCGAACTCTCGGACATCCTGACCCGCGGCGGAACCATCCTCGGCACCAGTCGGGACAAGCCGCACAGAATGCCGGTGGGCGGCAAGCTGAAGGACATGACCGATGTCATCGCCGGCAACTATCGGGACAATCATCTCGACTGCCTGGTGTGCCTCGGCGGCGGCGGAACGCAGAAGAACGCGCTGCGCCTGAAGGAGAAGGGCCTCAACATCATCACCCTGCCGAAGACCATCGACAACGACGTGGCCCTGACCGATGTCACCTTCGGTTTCGACACCGCCCTGGGCATCGCCACCGATGCCATCGATCGGCTTCACAGCACCGCGCACAGCCACCACCGCATCATCGTCGTCGAGATCATGGGCCATCGGGCGGGCTGGCTGACCCTGGGCGCCGGGATGGCGGGCGGCGCCGACGTCATCCTGATTCCCGAGATTCCCTACGACGTCGAATGCGTGGCCGAGGCGATCCGCGCGCGCTCCCGCACCGGCAAGAACTTCAGCATCGTGGCGGTGGCCGAGGGCGCGCTTTCGGTGGTCGAGGCTGCCGCGAGCGAGAACAAGACGGCTGCCCCTGGAGCGAAGAAGCCGGAAAAAGGCGGGGAGGGCGAGTATGCGGTTCGCACCGTGCGCCTGGCGAAAAAGCTGGAGCAGCTCACGGGTCTCGAGGCGCGCATTACCATCCTCGGCCATCTCCAGCGCGGCGGCATCCCTTCGGCGGCCGACCGCCTGCTCTCGACGCGTCTGGGCACGGCGGCGGCCGACCTGATCGCGCAGGGGCACTACGGCGTCATGGTCGCGGCCCGCGGCGAAGGCACCCGGCCGGTGAAGTTGGAGGATGTCGCCGGCGCAGTCAAGACCGTGCCCGCGGACCACCCCTGGGTGACCAGCGCGCGGCGCGTGGGTACCTGCATGGGCGATCTCTAGCACCCGGTCGAACTTGAGCTGACGAAATTGCCGGCATGCACCACGCCCGCTCCGGCTGATTCGGCCCGCATTGTTTCCAGCCGGACAGCGTGGTCCAGTGCTCGACCGCTCCGGTTCGGTGAACCCACGATGTCGAGACGTCGATCAGCGGAACGAAAGAAGCGATCACCCGATATCGCACTCACACGGGAGCGGAATTGCCGCCGGGGTTCCTGGACGGTCAGGAGCGGAAGGCCGGCGCCAAAGGCCTCGTGACACTTTTCTCCCGCGAAGGACCTGCTATATTGAAGATCGGAGCTCGTTCTGTTTTCGGCAGCGGCTGGATTTTCAGGACAAGACGATGATTTGCAATTCGGTCGACGTTGCAACCCAGGTCACGCCAACCATGTCGGCACTGATCGAAAGGCTCGTCAATGACCCGGACCGAACCGAGGCCCCCACCCTGCGGGGGATGCGCGAATTTGTCGCCGGCTTGCTGCCTTCCGTCCCGTTCGAGGCGGCCACTGGCGATCTTTCTGGTGGTGTCGGGTGGCGTGTTGATGTTGCTGTCCGCCGAGGTGTGGACCGGTTTGATCGTGTTCATCATCGGCGTTGGAGCGGAACTTGCCGGGTTCGCCCTAGAACATCGGTCACGCGCCAGCCCGGAGCGGAAATGCTAGACGTTCGTGACCCACTACCAAGCCGGCATGAGGGCCGAAGAGGCGATCAGGTTTCTTGAACCATGTGATGGAGGATGAACGGATGGCTGGAAGAGTGAAACGGACGGTGGTCAAACGGCGAGGCAATCCCGACATTGCCCGGCGAGCGGGCTTCAGCAGCGAGCAGCGCGAGGCGATGATTCGGGAGGCCGCATATTTCCGTTACATACGGCGCGGCTATGCGCATGGGCATGATCTTGAAGACTGGCTCGCGGCCGAAGCGGACGTTGAAAGCGGCAGTGCAGGGCGGCCGGAGGAACGCCCCGAATTGGAGGTGCAGCAGGGGAGCGTCCATGGCGCCGCGCGAGATGACGGACTGAAGCGGATCGTCAGGCGGCATCCGCAGAAGGCCATCCTTCAGGTCGAGAGCGTCGAGCCGAAGGAAGCGCCGTTCAAGGAATGACACCGGAGAGCGTGGCCGCCTCGTACAGAAAGCAGATCCATGGTTGCGACAGGGGTCGGCGCCCCCGATCTCGAGACCTTACCCATGCTCGATGAGCGCGAAGACGTCTCGCTCGGGCTGGAGCTCGAAGCGCTCCCCTCGCGGCGCAGCGTGTCCGGCGTCTCCGCCAGCCGGACATGGCTCCGATCCGGCATGTGGTGGTCGGGCAGCACGCGCATCGCGGGCACCACATGATGAACCTGGAAGGTCTGCGCCTGTTCGCCCTCGATGCCAGCCACGCCTTGGGCGACCAGGTGGCGCGGCAACTGCCGCTGGGCCTGTGCCGGCACGAAGAGCGCGAGTTCGAAGACGGCGAGCACAAGACTCGGCCGCTGGAAAGCGTGCGGGGCAAGGACGTCTATGTCATCCATTCCCTCCACGGCGAGCCCGGTAACAGCGCCAACGACAAGCTGGTTCGGCTGCTGTTTTTCATCGCCGCGCTGAAAGATGCCTCTGCTGCCCGCGTCACCGCCGTCGTGCCCTACCTCGCCTACGCGCGCAAGGACCGGCGCAGCAAGGCCCGCGACCCGGTGAACAGCCGCTACATGGCGCAGTTGTTCGAAGCCCTGGGCACGGACCGGGTGCTGACCCTGGACGTGCATAACCCGGCCGCGTACCAGAACAGCTTTCGCATTCCTGCCGAACATCTGGAAGCCAGGCATCTGTTCGCCACGCATCTGGCTCCCTCGCTCGGCGAGGGTGATGTGGTCGTGGTCTCTCCCGACGCCGGCGGCGTGAAGCGCGCGGATGCCTTCCGCCAGACCCTGACACGCAAACTCGGGCGCCCGGTCGGCGCCGCCTTCATCGAAAAGTATCGCAGCAGCGGCGTGGTCTCGGGAGGCGCCGTGGTGGGCGAGGTGGCCGGCAGGACGGCCATCCTCATCGACGATCTGATCAGCAGCGGCACCACCCTCGCCCGCGCGGCGCTCGCGTGCAAGGCGCTGGGTGCGACGAGGGTGCTTGCCGCCGCCACCCACGGCGTGTTCGCGGGCGAAGCGGGCGAGGTGCTCGCCGGCCCTGCCCTGGACGAGCTGGTGGTCACCGACAGCATCGCGCCGTTGCGGCTGCCGCCGCGGCTCCTGGAGAGCAAGGTGAAGGTGATCGAGACGGCGCCGCTGTTCGCCGAAGCCATCCGGCGCATGCACCTCGGGGGTTCGCTGGTGGAGCTGATGGAAGGATGAACGCGCACTCGCCCCTAACTCCGCGCCCGTTCGATATGCAGCTCGGCCAGATCCAGATACTCCCGGGCAACGCGAATCCACTTCTCCGGCGGATGCCGCCCATCGTCGCGCAGGTGCACGATCGACAGCCTGGCGCGCAGCGATGCGCGGCAGCTCCGGTAATAGTGCGGCAGCGGCGCCGGCCAGCGATCGCCGCTCGCCTCTGCATAGGCTGACAACAGCCACGGGCCGATCTCCGGCATGCCCAGCCGCTCGCACTCCATCGCCAGGTAACTGAGTTCGTCCAGGGGATCGGCGATGCGGAAGTCCCGCTTGAACTCCAGACAGTCGATCACGACTGGCCGCGGCAACAGGCATACATGCTCCGGCCGCAGATCGCCGTGGCCTTCGACGATGCGCCCCCGGACCACGCGCTCATCGAAGAGTGCCGATTGCCGCTGCAGGAACGCCGACTGCGCTTCGGCGATCCCCACCAGGCGCTGCGCGGGCAGGTTGAATTCGGCTGCGCTCAGCTCGCGCAGGTTCGCAGCGATCTGCGCAGCCAGCCGAAACCGATACGCTGGCGCACTCATGGGCTCCCGCGCCACGCCGGCATAGAAAGCCGCAAGTTTGCGCGCCAGTGCGTGCAGATCGGCGTCGCTCAGTTCATGCCGGCGGATCAGGTCATCCAGCATCCACTCTTGCGGCAGTCGCCGCATCTTCACCAGCCAATCGACGGGCTGCCCCTGCCCGCCCAACCCGAAAGTTCCGTCCGGTGCCCGCATCAGCGGCACCACAGCCAGATACACCTCCGCCGCCAGGCGCCGGTTGAGCCGCAACTCCTCCTCGCAATCCAGGCGCCGGGCCTCCAGCGTGCTGAAATCCAGGTAGTCGTAGCGCACCGGTTTCTTCAGCTTGTAGGCGAAGGCATCGGTGAGGAATACCCAGGACATGTGGGTTTCCAGCGCATCCACACGAGTGGTCGGATCAGGGTAACTGCCCGGCTGATCGAGGAAGGCGACCTTGTCCGCCAGCCCGGGCGAGGCCTGCCGTTCGACTTCTGCGGCCATGGCTCAGCGATCCGAGCAATAGGGGACAGACCACGGTTTTAATGATAGATTACGGTCAATTTCCATCCCGAGAAGAACCCCAGAAGAACCCCATGCCGCGCCGCGCCCGCCTGGCTTTACCGAACGTCCCGCTGCACATCATCCAGCGGGGCAACAACCGGCAAGCGTGCTTTTATGCGGGGAAAGATTACCGCTTTTATCTCGACTGGTTGCGGGAGTACGCCGACAAGAGCGGCTGCCACGTTCACGCCTACGTTCTCATGACCAACCATGTTCACCTGCTGGTTTCAGCCGAACGACCCGAAG
>Ga0100381_1000333_pt1 | contig 50638 bp, 44 predicted proteins | sample CryGeymeta201505_FD_80416 | JGI IMG/M metagenome (GOLD analysis project Ga0100381, IMG submission 80416) | Groundwater microbial communities from Crystal Geyser aquifers in Utah, USA - Crystal Geyser metaG 2015-05 | ecosystem: Environmental > Aquatic > Deep subsurface > Groundwater | place: USA...
GCTTGAACAAGAGCATTTATTTCTGCATGATTTGTTCGGACACAATGATTATCAACTACAAGACAGCCAACATCTTCGCAATGCGGCTGCCCCGGAAGCGAACCATTGTAACCTGTTGCAAGAACAAATCTATCTTTTACAAGTACGCAACCGCAGTGCATGCGTGGACATGTAGCACGTTCAGAAGCAAGCATTGCGAGCTTCAAAAAATATTTATCCCACACAGGCCTTTTATTGTTCATCTGAATAACACTCTCTGAAATTAAAAATTTTTATACTAAAAATATTCTAACAAAAAACCTACGAATAAAAGTAAGAAGAAATTCTGCCTTTAGTTCATATTACTAGCTCACCTTACGCAGAAGTCTGAAGTTGTACTGTAAATCGAAGCGAAGCTTCGATAAAATATTTGTTTTTTATCCGTTAGATAATCCGTTGGCTAACGGATACTGCATTTTTTGCGTAAGGTGAGTTACTAACAGATATTACGCAAACAGGGAAAATATAATTCCTAAACTCTATAACATTCTTGATAGGTCGCTCCTACGGAACTTTTCGGAGATTGTCATTTACATGTTCTATCAACAGATCGCTCCTTACGGAGCTAATCTGAAAAATCTGACGATCTGTTTAGCACCGTAGGTGCTTCCTGTTTGTAATTACACTTCGCGACTGCCAGATCAAGCTCCATAGGAGCGACCTTTTAGGATTTTTGCGTAACTTCTTTTACTAATCAACTATTAAAAACTTTACGAACCTTACAAGCCTAATTCTTCTCTCACTTCTTTAAATGCTTTAACAGCAAAATCCAAATCTTCTTTTGTATGCGCTGCTGAAATTTGTGTTCTTATTCTTGCGGTTCCATGCGGCACCACAGGGAAAAAGAAACCGATTACATACACACCTTTCTCAAGCATTCGCGCTGCAAACTTTTGAGCAAGCGCTGCCTCGCCCAACATTATAGGAACGATTGGATGAACTCCGTCTTTAATCTTTAACCCTGCTTTTTGAATTTCACTTCTGAAGTATTTAGTATTCTCCTCAAGCCTATCACGCAGGTTTGTTGATGATTCCAGCATATCAAGCACCTTAATGGAAGCAGCGACAATACTTGGCGCAAGCGTATTACTGAATAAATATGGGCGCGAACGCTGACGAAGTAAATCAATAATTTCTTTTCTGCCGGAAGTGTAACCGCCGCTTGCACCGCCGAGCGCCTTGCCAAGCGTTCCGGTGATGATATCAACTCTCCCCATTACATCATTATATTCATGTGTCCCCTTTCCATGAGCGCCCATAAATCCAACTGCATGAGAATCATCTACCATCACCATTGCATCGTATTTTTCCGCAAGGTTGCAGATGGCTTTTAAATTTGCAATGTAACCATCCATCGAGAAAACACCGTCGGTTGCAATCAATCTGAAGCGTGCAGTTTTAGCTTCTTTAAGTTTTGTTTCAAGATCTTCCATATCGTTATTTTGGTAACGGTAACGATCCGCTTTGCACAATCGTATTCCGTCAATAATGGAAGCATGATTTAGTACGTCGCTTATGATTGCATCTTCTTCCGAAAGAAGAGTCTCGAACAAACCGCCGTTAGCATCAAAACAAGATGTATAGAGTATTGTGTCTTCCGTGCCAAGGAAATGAGAAATTTTATTTTCAAGTTCTTTGTGAATTTCTTGTGTTCCGCAAATGAAGCGGACAGAGGATAACCCGTATCCCCATTGATCGTAACTTTCTTTGGCGGCTTTAATTATTTCGGGATTGTCAGCCAGACCGAGATAATTATTGGCGCACATATTTAAAACTTTTTTCCCGCCAGCGACATAAATGTTAGCGCTTTGCGGACTAGTAATTATTCTTTCTTTTTTATAAAGCCCTTCGCTCTCAATTTTATTCAATGTCTGCTGCAGATGTTCTTTTACTGACCCGTACATTGTAAACCTTTCCTTGTTAATTAAATTTCTTTCCAGTCAAGTAATATTTTCCCTGAATTGCCGGATTTCATTAACTCAAAACCCTCTTTAAAATCCTTATAAGAAAACTTATGAGTTATCACCGGTGAAATATCCAATCCCGATTGAACCATAACGGACATTTTATACCAAGTCTCAAACATCTTCCTTCCGTAAATGCCTCTCAAGGTTAAGCCGTTAAATATTACCTTCTCCCAATTAATTGCTGCGCTTGATGGAAGTATTCCAAGCAGCGCAATATTGCCTCCGTGGAACATTACATCGATCATACCATTTAGTGCCTTTATACTGCCGGACATTTCGAGACCAACATCAAACCCTTCTTTCATGCCGAGTTCTTTAACTACATCAGCAAGTTTTTCTTTAGATATATCAACAGCCCGGGTAACGCCAACTCGTTGTGCAAGGTTTAAACGGTAAGAATTCATATCCGTTATAACTACATTGCGCGCACCAGCATGTTTTGCAATTGCAGCTGCCATAATTCCAATTGGTCCGGCGCCGGTAATTAGGACATCTTCACCAAGCATTTCGAAGGATAATGCAGTATGCGTAGCATTTCCAAACGGATCGAATATAGATAGTATATCGTCGGGAATATTAAAATCATTGTGCCAGATGTTTGAAACAGGGATGGAAAGGAATTCGGCAAAAGCTCCGGGGCGATTAACTCCAACGCCTTTTGTATAAGGGCAAAGATGACCGCGCCCTGCACGGCAATGGCGGCAATGTCCGCACACAAGATGTCCTTCTCCGCTGACAACTTCACCAATTTTCACATCATGAACATTGCTGCCTGTAGCTTCTACGACGCCCATATATTCATGCCCGACAACCATCGGTACGGGAATTGTATTTTGTGCCCATTCATCCCAATTATATATATGAACATCTGTGCCGCAAATTGCAGTTTGTTTAATTTTAATGAGCACATCATTAATTCCGATTTCGGGTACATGGACTTCATCAAGCCATAAACCCGGCTCGGTAAATTTTTTAACAAGAGCCTTCATCTTTTTCATATTTTTTTCCTTTGCTGATGTTCGTTTTATATTGACATCAAGACGAAAATTATTTCAATAACTGATTCAAAATTAGAAATTAAAGAGACAAAGGACAATTTAGATATAAAGAATAAAATCCGATAAGCCACATCTAAATGGAAAAATGAGGTCAACCGAAGGGGGTAAATACAGTTATGTGTTATTTTGCTTCGTTTAACAAAACGACTACCTTCGGGGGCAAATAAAACTTTTTTTAAAGGAAGCCCAATTAGAATTAGAGTATGCTCATAAATCTTTTTTATTAAAAATAATTGTTCCCAAAAAGATAAAAATAATAAGTGGTGTGAGGCTTAATAAAATAAAAATTGGGTTACCGTCATTAAGAAATAAAGATCTTGTATTCCTGATAATTAAACCTAAAGGGAAAAAAATATACTTAAGTATAAATGAAATAAACAACTCTGAATCGGCAAATTTTACCCAGATAAACGAAGATAAAAAATAATAACTTAAACAAACTAAGAAAATAACGCTATAGTTTTTTGACATCATGGACAACATGAATGCAAGAGATATACATATAAATATTTCGGATAAAAAAGAAATTGTACCCCAAAATAAAAAACTTGATAAATTTTCGCCGGTTTTAATAAAACATATAAGCATTATCAGTAAGCTTAATATGATCATTTGAACAGAAATAGCTAATAAAACGCCTGCTATTTTTGATAAGAGGAGTTTTACTCTCGAAAATATTTTAATGACAAGAATCGATGTTATTGGATCGGCTAGGAAATCTATAGCTATGCTGACTATTAGTAATAACAGTAAAAAAAATAAGCCGCTTAAAAAAATATTTAATAAATCAGGAAGAAAAACGTTCAGGAAGAAAGAAACTTCATTTATCTCAAAAGATAAAATTGTAATTTTAATTATAGAATTCTCATTGAAGCTAAATTCCGTAAAAAAAAGCAAAAGAAATATCAATGAAATAAAAAGGACAGAAATAACAATAGAAACAGGTTGTTTAAAAACTTCTTTACAAGTATTTTTTACAATAGAAATATTCATTTATTTATCAGTGAAAAGTAAATATCTTCTAATGAAGTGTGCTTTTTATCTGACCCATCCATAAAATCCAGCATATTTCCAAAACCAAGTATTTGCCCATTTTTGAAAAAGAAAAATCTATCCGCAACCTTCTCAATTTCAGAGAGAAGATGAGAACTTATTATTACAGTTTTTTTTTCATTTTTTTGCCGATGTAAAAAATCTAGTGTGTCTCTTCTCCCGACTGGATCAAGTCCTTCTGTAGGTTCATCAAAAATAAATGTAGATGGATTGCCAACTAGAGAAATGGCAAGTCCAACCTTTGTCATCATTCCTTTTGAAAGCGTATTAGCAGGTCTATTTAAATAGCATTTAATGTCTATAATAGAGAGTATCCTATTTAATTCATTATTTTTCTCCGCCGAATTAAATCCACTTACTTCGATAACATTCATTAAAATATCTTTTACTTTCTTCGAAGTTTTTAGCGAAACTATCTCGGGCTGATAACCAATACTACTCGTGTGAAGTTTATTGTTAAAACTGCCAAATATATTAACCTCGCCTCTTGTTTTTTTTACCAAATTTAAAATAATTTTAATTAGCGTTGTTTTTCCAGCTCCATTAGGGCCTAAGAAAGCAACAATTTCATTATTATAGATTTTAATTGAAACATCATCTAAAGCTTTTATGCGATGGTTTTTATACTTATATACCTTCGATAAATTCGAAACCTCTATTAATAATTCATTACTCATCGGATATATTCAACAGATTTAATGCTTTTTGATGTTTTGCTTTACCCATCGGTATTATTTCATTGAACACGACTCTACCATTGTCTAAAAGAATAGCACTACTTTTTTTTAGATTTATACTTTCAAATATAGTATACGGTATCAGAAATAATGAGTATTTAAAATTATTCCTTTGTTTCCAGTATTCTAACCTTATAGAATCACTCAAAATATTATCATTTTCGTTAAATGCAAAAAAGGCATAAATTCTATTAATATTTTTCTGATTTTTATTTAGAGCATCGTTAAACTCTATAAAATCATCAAAACAAGGAGGACAATTAAAATCATCAAAATCAATCAAAAGAAAAAGTTTAGGATTTTGAGCATTTTTAAACAAATAATGATTTTCTAGATCAATCAGTTTTTGCATATTTAATGAAGTAGCATTTTGGTTAAATAGCTTCCCTGATGTTGTAACAGAAATAAAATTATACTCAATGTACAAACCGAACAATACTATTAAACAAAATGTAACCACATTTAATTTTATTTTTTTATTGCTCAATTTGTAATTTACAAATATAATTAGTGCAATAATATCGAGTAGAATAAAATCTAAAATAAGTTCGTTTTGATTAGAGAAATTAAAATTAATAACACCAAAACACCTACAATTTATTTCCCGGTTTAATACTAAACTGATGGATAAAACAGTTATAAAAGTTGAAATTATAAACAAAAACATATAACTGAATAAAACAATTTTATAATTAATGATGTAGAAAATCCCACCCAAAACTTCCGCGCTGATAATAATTATGGATAGTATCGTTCCAATACCATTAAGGTACGGTATAAAATTGTCAATAGTTTCGGCAAAAGTTAAAAACACAAAAACTTTGGAACCGCCGGCAATTAAAAAAAAGAAACCCAATACAACAATAGTATACCTTAATACTTTCTGCATAAATTATCTTTTTTCTAAAATCACATCAATTTTGTATTTTTTTATTATTCTTCGTTTGTTATGAACTGAATAAAGCATATCTTCTTTATTAATGTTAATCAATGATGCCTTTTGGGGTAAAACTATTTTTTGTATAAACTTACCATTAACATCATAAATATAAATATCCCGAAATGGATTAGGACTATAATCACCACCCAGAATGTAAATATTGTTTTTTCTATCAGACGCAATACTTTGCGTTATATTCCCCTCGGGCGCAATTAAATCTTTACTAAAAACATTTTTTTGAATCACTTTTTCTTTGGCGAATTTGGGCAGCGTTTTTATTACAAATTCATTAATAAAATTTCCATTCAAATCTAAAACTTCTATCTTGTTTTGAACAATGTAACAAATAATGAGGTAATTAGAATTTGTTATTGTAAATGTGAAAATGTCTTTAAAAAGATCGCCTGTTGTATTCCGTAGTTTTACATTTTTTAATCTTTTCCCTGATCTATTATATAAAAATAGCCCTTCATTTTTATTCCCTGTATAGCATGCAATCCAGAAGTTTTTATTTTTATCAACATTTAGATCAAATACAGGACCCGGAGAATAAAACTTCTTCATATATTCAAATTTTTTATCGAACATTTGTATTCTTGAAGAGGAAAAATCTGCTACTATTATATTTTCCTGGTTAAAAGCTATATTCCCAGGACCCATAAAATCGCCTTTTGATTTACCTCGTTTTCCTATCGAATGCGAAATGGTTCCTGTTTCTTCAATTAATTTAAAAGAGTAATCCAATTTATCACATACCAATATTGAATTCGAATTAAATGGAATTACGTCCATTATATTTAATAGAATGTTTTTATCTCCGTAGGTTGCAACCTCATGTAATACTATTCTATTTTGAAAAGTATTTACAGAGACAAACAGATAAATAAATGCGAATAAACAAATAATAATATGCTGCATAAAATATTAAAATTATGCTGCCCGAAAAATACATGCAAAATAAAAAAGCTAATTAAATATAACCTCATATTTTTGTTTTTTCAGGCAGCATTCTGATAAGGTAAATTTATTGCGCTGTTCCACAATATAGATAGCCAATACCACATCCTGTTTGGCAAACTGAACTCATCGGCCACCCATAGCTTTGGCAAGCTTTATTACATCTTATAAGCGCTTCTTCGCAATATGCTGGTTTTGAAAAAATTTCAGCTGAAATCGAAAACTGAATAATCAAAACCATAAAAGAACGGAGAATAAATTGTTTTAGCATAACAACTCCTAATAGATGAAGAGGTTTTGTTTATTTAAGCACCTATTTAAACCTCATTAAATATAGATACTATAATATGTTTACATTTACGCCAAGAGGATCCCAAACCTTCATAGTCAGCCAAATAAAAAAAAGCAATACCGATACTAAAACGCTTTCCATTTTTCCTAGTAGATATGAATTTAGATTTTGATTATAAATGAATGTGAAATATAAAATGGAGAAAGGCGTTATTGAGTAAGTGATCCGATTAAATAAAAAGTTATCGCTGTTTAATATGTTATTTAATCCAAAAGATATAATTAAGTCATTTGGTCCGTGTACTGATTCTATTCCATTAATATATAACATTCCTGTTTGGAAAAACATTTGTAATAGAAAAAAAAGGTCTCCACTTAGAAAGAAAATAAAAATAGTCTTTTTGTTTCCTTTTTTTGTTTCCTTAAAATAATTAATAAGCAACAGATTAATTAAAGTGAAAAAAGAACAGTGAAGTAACAGAAAAAATAGTTGGGTAAATACAGTAATCAGTACATAAATTACTATCGGGAATTCTATTAAAAATTCCTCGGAGTAACTTGTCTTATAAATTTCATTAAATGAACGTTCGATCAATGGGATCATTAATATTGTATTAACTATTATTCCCAAACTTATTATCGTGAATAATGCACCAACAAAACCACGGGTGATTAAGTTTTGATTGATAACAAGTTTTTGTAATAGTTGCACTTTATTTATCTTCCCTGAAAATATAATAACTGATAAAAATATAAATAAATAAAAAAGATTATGCTATATAAGAAACTTATAATTATAATCTAAATTGAGCGATTCTTTCTATAACGTCTCTCGTTAATGTCATTGCGAGTACCCGATCACGCAATGCGCATAGGCGTCAACTTAACGTTTATTCTTTCCAATCAAAATTGATACAATTGTTTTAATTTTAGAATATAATAAAGATTTTATGCCAAAAGCATGTCTTTGCCATATGTCATCCCTAAAGGGATTTCATTCTTTCTTTTGTCCATTTTTCTATAAGCATATCATCCCGCCGGGATTATGAATCCTAAATCCTGTTAGGGATAAAATATTTATAACAATAAATACCACCAACAATTAAAATCCCTTTAGGGATGATATATTGGTTTCAATTAGAAAAAAAACAAACAAGGTAACACTAACAAAAAGTGCTAATAGAAGTTTGTTTTCACATATTTTTACAACTCATATCAACAATATTCTTAAAAATCATAAAATTAAGTTGACGCCTATGCGCATAGCGGGATTACAGGCATGAGATTGCTTCGGCCTCGCCTCGTAATGAAATAAAAATCGCTTAATTTAACTATAATTAGGTGACAGATGTTATGCAAACAGGGAAAATATCATTCCTAAACTCTAAAACGTTCTTGATCGGTCGCTCCTACTGAGCTCTTCGGAGATTATCATTTATTATGTTCTATAAACAGATCGCGCCAGGCAGACCAAGCTCCATAGGTGCGACCCTTTAGGATTTTTGCTTAACTTCAGGTAGGTAAGTATTCTTCTCAGGAAACATTTCTAATCTTACAGCAAAATTTAACTTCAGCATAGTTTTGGGATATAAAAACAATCAGTTGCCGCGTGGTGTTGAGCCTAAGTTTTTGCCTTATATGAACAATATGCTGCTCAACGGTGCCAACGGAAACAAATATCTTTTTTGCTAATTCTTGATTTTCATATCCCTCTAACATAAAATTTATAATTTCGAATTCTCTTTTCGACAGAATGCAGATTTTTTTTAAGAATTCAATATTTAGTCCTTGTCCATCTCTCTCTCTCCCCAGAAAACAAAAGTATTTCTTTGATAAAAAGATTTTAAAAGTTTGTGAGAATATTTCGCTTGGAGCACTATCTATAATTATACATCGAATATCGTTAAACAATATAATTTTAAAAGAATCCCAGGTAATTTGATTTGTTAATACGATGATACGATCATGAATATATTTAATTGAGGCAGAAGCTAAAATATTTTTTGAATACTCCTTCCAATCCAATAAAAGTACGTCAGAAGAATTTTTAAATAAATGTTCAACTACAAAATCAAATCGATCAAAGTTATATAAATTTCTAATTGTTGGATTATCTATTGAAAAAATATTAATATTTTCAATAACAGAAGGATCTTTTGATAAAAGACAAATATTTGTTCGTTCCATTTTCCCTCAGAAATATAAACCACATTATTGTCTTAGAAAAAACTTTATAAAATAATAAGAAATTAAAATCTTAATTGCAAATTAACGTCTTTTGTAATTTAACGAAAAGTTTTATCCCGGCTTCAATTATTTCATCCGGAAAATCATCATGCGGATCATCCAAAGGTGGATGATTTATTCCGCCCCCGATACCGAAAAAATACTTATATATTTTGAAGTAAAATGTCCGAAGGTTTATAACGAGTGGAAATCTGCTTCTGCACTAACTTCAAATTGAATTCCTTTCAATTCAGTATCAAACATGAAACGTGCAACCACTGTGTAGCGACTAAACTATCCCACGATAAAAAACAAAGTAACTAAAAACAGTTTGATAATCATCTCGCTGTTCTATTCTGATTTTAAGTATTAGAATGATACAGAGTAAAACGGTTCAGAATTTCATTTTAGAACAAATTCATTACTTTCTTTGATGGCACAACATCTGCATAGTACAGCTCAGATAAAAGTATTTTTTCAACTTTCAAAGGATAAATTGATGACTTTAAACAGTATAATTTTTACATCAATAATTTTTGTCGCTACCGGCGGATTTATATTAGTAGTAGTGTCATTTATTGTTTCCCGCTCGAAAAGAAGAAGAGATTTTTCCGGGGAAGACGGAGTTGAAAAAGCCAATCAAGATTTTACTCATGTCAGAACGGAAATTCCTGCTTTAGCAGATTATTCCGCTCAGGTTTTTTCGTTAAAAACCGAAGCCATAGCTCAGCCAATTCATGTACCGGTAAAAAGAAATGATCGAGCCAAATATTCTCAGCGGCATTCTTTGGGTGATGTTTTCGGCAGCGGAATTAGAAATGATTATTTTCACTTATCTTCAAAGAATAGAATCATCCCCCGTATGAAAGTTGTGAATGATTATTATTGGAACGGGCAGCAAAGCCTAACGCGTTTTAAGTACACTCCTTAAGATTCATGAACTAAAGAGAGACAATGTGCCGTCCTAAAAGAAAATTTTTAGGACGGTTTTTTTTTAATCTTTTTTTTCGTAAAACTCACTTAAGCATCTGCAGAAGCCGGAGCATAAAGTTTTTGAAATTCTTTAGCTTTCCTTTTTTTCCAAGCGCCCTTGTGATAAGCATAGCCGACAACGAGCGGCATTGCTATCGTAGCTTCGGCATAAACCATCTGCTCAAAAGTGGTTTCGACTTTTCCCCAGGAACTTGCTTCTTTTAATGTTGAACCGGAAAGTGCGCCGTCACGTTCATCGGCAACAGTAATTTGAACAGCATATTTATGCATTGATGCGTCTTCCTGTAAAATATCTGCAGCAACCACAATATCCTGAGTAAAGTTTTTAGGCACTCCGCCGCCAATCATAAATATACCCGTTTCTTTGCAGGCAATTTTTATTTTAGTTAATTCTAAAAAATCTTTAGCAGAATCGATCGAAACATGATGGGTCGGGTTCTGAGTTTGATGTACTAATAATCCAAAGCCTGCTGAACAATCAGAAAACGCCGGAACAAAAATGGGCACGTTCTTTTTATAGCAAGCCCATATAACTGAATCTTCTACTTTAGGTCCGCCCTGCGCTTCTAGGTATTTACCCATTTCATAAATAAATTCGCGTGAAGAATAAGGACGCGGTTCAAGCGAGTCGGCAATTTTTGCTGTTGTGTCATCGCAAATTCTTAATTCTTCTTCGTCGATAAAAGTATCATAAATTCTATCGATCATCAATTCGCGCATCTCGTTGTCGTTTACAAACTGAGTGCCTTTGTAATGTTTGTAGCCGAGAGCTTCAAAAAAATCCTGATCGACAATTATTGCGCCGGTAGATACAATTGCATCCACCATATTGTTCATAACGAGGTCATAAACAACTTTCTTTAAACCCGCGCTAAAAAGGCTGCCGGCAAGCGTTAGAATAATGCTGCATTTTTCATCGCCCAGCATTGTGTTGTATATATTTGCTGCTCGGTTTAATGTTCGCGCCGAAAAAGCCATGCCGCCCATAGCATCAACTAATGGAATAACATTATGCTCTTTAATGTCAATATGCTTAATGGTTTCCTTCAAATAATCTTTCTTCGTAGCCATATTTTTTCTTTCTGTAATTTTAATTTTTATGGGAAATAAAATAACAATAATTAGAGGAAAACAAATACTATTGAAATAAGAAAAGTTATACTCTTTTTAAGTTGAACTTTTTCAAAAGGTACGGATCGAAAACAAGACAAAGACAGAAATACTTTCTTAATGAAAGTTGCCCTTAAGTTAAAAAAACATTTTTGCTAGTCGGAGTATTCCCTGCTTCCATGGCACACGATGTGAAATGCCGCTCGAATTCTTAAACTCATTGATATGCTCGATGTACCACTTATAATTCCTTATCAGTGCATCTTTGTTTGAGTACTTTGGATTATAGCCTAATACTTTTTCTGCTTTTTCAATAGAAACGAATGAATCTTTAGAAGCTGTTTCATAAACCCATTTATAAAGTGGCGAAAGCTTTAATGCTTCTAAAAATTTTAGAATAAAGATTATAGGTTTTTCTGGAAGTCCAACAATTTTTTTACCGTGCCCTGCATAATCAAGCACAGCCTGGTAGTCTTCTCTCATCGTAGTAAACTCTTTTGCCCCGATGTTGAAAGTATCGTTAACATTTTGTTCATCCAAAGTCATGCAAAGATAAATCGCTTCGCATAAATCCTCCACATCTAAAAGCTGGTATCTGTTTTTTCCGCTGCCAATCATCGGAAATCCTTTGCCGTCTTTTGCCCAATCGTACAGGAGATCGAAAACGCCAAGACGTTCGGGACCAATAAATGATTTGGGGCGCAGAATAGGCACGCACATTTTTCTGCGGTATCGGGAGCATTCTTCCTCTGCTTTTATTTTTGCTTTTCCATAAGGACCAACGCCGTCGAGCTTATCATCTTCAAAAAGCGGATGATGATCCGGAATTCCATACACCGCAGTTGATGAAATGTGAATAAACCTTTTTACTCCCGCCGAATGAGATGCTTCAATTAAATTTCTTGTGCCGTCTATGTCGGTCGAAAAAATATCTTCGGGGCTGTACAAAGGCAGCGCTGCAGCTGTATGAATCACGATACTACAAGAGTCAACCGCTTTTTTTACAACTTCCTTGTCTCTAATGTCGCCTTTGATTATTTCAATTTTTTCATTCATATCCGTATAATCAAAATCGGCGATATCGAGCGAAACTATTTGATAATCCCTTGAGTGTAAGTACCTAATTAAATTAATACCGAGAAAGCCGGATCCGCCGGTTATTAATACTTTCATATAAACTTTATTGTCCTTTTAATAAGTAGAGACAAAATTAGTAAATTTGATTTAGGCTTCAAATGTTTTTTGAACTAAAATTTTTCGATGAGCCTGATTGCAAAGTAAAGGAAAAGATTTTGATGATTTGTTTAACTATAAATAAATGCTGCCAAAGTTTAGTTTTTCTTTAGTTGGATATAATTGTCAAAAAAAAATGCGGTTCTTAACTACTGTATTGGTATAAGTAAAGAGTAATTTTTTGAATATTGAAGAACTTAAAATAAAAAGTAGAAAGGATGGATTTCCAGCGCTTGGATTAATCATCTCGTTGTTTATTCATTTTTTTATCTTTTTGTTGAGCGGATTTTTTGTAAGCTTTTTATATGAGGCGCCGCGTTCCGCCTCCATAATGCTTGAACTTCAGCAATTTGAATCGGATGAAAATTCTAATGAAGTTGTTAACGAAGAGTCAACTACTGAAACAAAGGATAAAATAATGGAAGAAGAGCCTCTGGTAGAAAAACAGAAAGAAAAAGAATCATCACTTGTTTATTATTCCTTAAATCCTTCGGAAGCTGATACATCTTTACTTAATCAAACTTATAGTGAACCGACACGGAATGTTAGAATTAAGTATCCGGCAGGCTGGACGTTTATGGATCAAAATGTTAAAGGTAAATTAGACGCGGTTACATTCTGGTCTACAAGTAAAAAATATGACGCTCCTCCCTATGTCTTTTTGGAAGTAAAGGAAAAATATTTATTTAATCCCAAAAGATTTACGGACACGCTGCAAACAAAATATTATAAAGCCTATTATAATCAGCCTGAAGAATTAGCCGGGCAAGTGTCACAAGTTTTTTATTTCAGAACAGAGGAGAAAGAAGATTTTAGTCTTAAACTGATAGTGAACGGTCGGGAAAATTTTATGATGTTTCAAAAAGAGTTTTTCGGCATGATTAAGACTTTTAAATTCGGTAGCCAGCTTTTTTGATAACACACATAGCGCAAAACTTGGCATGTGATTTATTACCTAATAGTATTTTTATTAAAAGAAAAATATTATTACATGTTACCTATAAATTATCGAAAGGCTATCAATCCGTTAGCTCGAAGATTAAATGATTAATTTAGGAACATTGTCGAATGTACTTTCATGCATTCATGCGATTCAATTATTTCCCCGGTGTAATCACTAACCTCTATAGAAAATTTTACGTTATACTTTCTACACATTATCACAGCTTAAAATTCTGCCCAAAAGAGTAAACCGAATCGAATTTGTACTTACAATTTTTTTTAAGGTTTTAATCAGCCACCTTTTCAAAATTCTTTAATTTTGTAATAAAATGGTATTATTAATTACAAAAGAATTCTCATGAGTCATTTAATTGTGCTTTTCTTGACTTTCTATCTTCATAAGATTATTTTTAGTCCCTTTATTAAAAAGTTTATCGGTTTCGGAGGAAATTAATTGTGAAGCAAGAGAAATTAACAAGATTTATTAAAGCTGAAGACGCTGACAGAAAGTGGTTCGTTGTTGATGCAAAAGACCAGGTTTTAGGACGTCTTGCTACACGGGTTGCCAGAGTAATTCGTGGGAAAAACAAAGCCTTATTTACACCTAACATGGATACCGGCGATTTTGTTATTGTCATTAATGCCAAGCAGGTGAAGATGACAGGCAAAAGAGAACAGATGAAGACTTACGCACATCATTCCGGATATCCGGGAGGTTTGAAGGTAAGAAGTTTTGGAGACATAATTGCTAAAAAGCCTGAATTTGTGATTGAAAATGCCGTAAAAGGTATGCTGCCTAAAACCAGGCTAGGTAAAAAACTTATCAAAAAATTAAAAGTTTATTCCGACGAAAAGCATCCACACGAAGCACAGAAACCAGAAATATTAAGTTTTTAACGGAGATTAAATGACCGACCAAATATTTGTAGGCAGAAGAAAAACATCTGTTGCAAGAGTAATTTTAAGAAGCGGCAACGGTAAAATTACCGTGAATGGAAAAGAATTTGAACATATGTTTCCAATGCTGCTTAGTAGAGAAGATATTTTAACTCCTCTTAAATTGACCGAGACCGAGGGACAATACGACATTAGCGCCAATGTACGTGGAGGCGGAACAACCGGACAGGCTCAGGCTATTCGTCTTGGTATTGCAAGAGCGCTTTTAAATATTAACCCAGAATACAGGATAAAACTTAAACCTGACGGAATGCTTACAAGAGACCCTCGAATGGTTGAGCGTAAAAAATACGGGCAGCCAAAAGCTCGCAAAAGATTCCAGTTTTCGAAGAGATAATTTTTTAATAAACAATAATATAATAATCATACATACTTCCCGATTTGCCTCCTGTGTCCCGCATTTAAGTGGATGAAAGGCAAAGCAGACGGAAGTAGAAGTTAAACAGGAGTTGCAATGAAAAAGATCGATTTAGTTACGCTCATCGAATCCGGTGCGCACTTTGGACATTTGACCCGCCGTTGGAATCCTAAAATGAAGCCATACATCTTCATGGAAAAAAACGGGATTCACATTATAGACGTTAAAAAAACAATGACAGAGCTTGACAAAGCCGCAACTGCAATAGGTGCGCTTGCTGCTGAAGGAAAGAAAGTTTTATTCGTCGGCACAAAAAAACAAGCAAAGAATATTCTTGAAGTTGAAGCAAGAAAATGTGATGCTCACTGGGTAAGCGAAAGATGGCTTGGCGGTATGCTGACAAATTTCTCAACCATCAGAAAAAATATAAAAAGACTTCACAATATTGAAAAATCTGAAACCGATGGAACTTTTGAGAAAATTACAAAAAAAGAACGGTTGTTCCTTACAAGAGAGAAAGACAAACTAAAACAAATTCTCGAAGGCATTGAAGATATGTCAAGATTACCAGGAGCTATGTTCGTTGTAGATATCAAAAAAGAAGCAATTGCAGTAAAAGAAGCCAAAAGACTTGGCATACCAGTTTTTGCAATAGTTGATACAAATTGCGATCCGGACCCTATAGATTACGTAATCCCGGCGAATGATGATGCGGTTAAAACAATTGAATTCATCGTCAATTATGTAGCTGATGCCGTTCAGGAAGGTACCGCAAGGGCTAAAGAATTAAAAGCCGAAGAAGCTGCCGTTGTTGAAAGAGAAAGAAAAGTTAGAGAAGAAGGAAGAAAAGAGGAAAAAGAAACTCGGGAATTTAAAAGAAAACCGAGAGAAAACAGGGAAGTAAAAGATAAAAAAGAAGAACCATCAAAAGATGAGGCATCAACCGAATCTTCTGAAAATAAATAGAAGGATTTAGAAAATGGCTATTACTGCCGCAGATGTTAATGAATTAAGAAAAAAAACCGGCGCTGGTATGATGGACTGCAAAAAAGCTCTCACCGAAGCCAACGGCGACTTTCAGAAAGCAATTGAAATTCTCCGCAAAAAAGGAGCAGCAGTTGCAGCAAAAAGGGCTGAAAAAACAGCCACCGAAGGAATTGTTTTAACAAAAATTTCTGAAGACAAAACAAAAGCCGCAATTGTTGAAATTAACTGCGAAACTGATTTTGTTGCAAACAGCGATGACTTTAAAAAATTTGCTAACCTTGTATTAGAAACTGTCTTTAAAAATAAACCTGCAAATCCCACAGAATTACTAGAGAAATATCCGAACGTTAAGGAATGTCTTGATGAAGTAATGGGAAAGGTCGGTGAAAAAACTGAAGTATCAAGATTTTTAGTTGTGGAATTAGAAAATGGACTAATTGTAGATTACATTCATCCCGGTTCAAAACTCGGTGTTTTAGTTGAGTTTTCAAACGTAGGTGAAGGCAAAGCTGAGCTTTTAGAAATCGGTAAAGATACGGCAATGCAAGTGGCAGCAATGAAACCTTTTTGCATATACAGAGAAGAAGTTCCAATTGATACAATTGAAAAAGAAATTGATATCTACAAAGAAATTGCACGTAAAGAAGGTAAGCCGGAAAAGATACTTGATGTAATTGCTCAAGGAAAAATTGCTAAATTTTATCAGGAAAATTGCTTGTTCGAGCAGGCTTATATAAAAGATAACACGAAAACGATAAGTGACTTGATAAAAGAGTTCAACAACAAACATAATTCGGTAATTAAGTTGGTTATGTTTAAGCGTTATCACCTCGGTGATGAAAATAAAGCTCAATAAGCTTTTTATAAAAAGGTCTTAATTATTAAGACCTTTTTTTATATTTAAATGTTCGGATTTTTGAATTTTTGAAAGTGACATAATGAGCGAGCTAAAGTACAAAAGAATTCTCCTTAAATTAAGCGGCGAATCGTTAATGGGGCAAAAAGGATTTGGGATTGACCATAATGTATTAAACTTTTTTGCTAAAGAAGTTAAGAAAGTAAAAGAAGCCGGAGTTCAGATTGGAATTGTTATAGGCGGCGGGAACATCTACCGCGGGTTAAGCGCAAGTGACCAGGGAATAGACCGGGTAACCGGCGACCAGATGGGTATGCTTGCAACAATGATTAATTCACTCGCTCTTCAAAATGCCATAGAACATACGGGCGTGTACTCCCGGTTGATGAGTTCGATAAGTATGGAACAGGTAGCCGAACCATATATACGAAGAAGAGCAATCCGTCATCTTGAAAAAGGAAGAGTAGTTATTTTCGGCGCCGGGACCGGGCATCCTTACTTTAGCACCGATACAGCAGCCTCGTTAAGAGCAGTTGAAATACAAGCCGACGTAATTATAAAAGGAACCCGCGTTGACGGTGTGTATGATTCGGATCCGGAAAAAAATCCTGATGCTTTACGCTTTAATAATATTAGCTATCTTGATATAATAAATAGAAGTTTGCGTATAATGGATTTAACGGCAGTAAGTTTGTGTCAGGAAAACAATCTTCCGATGATTGTTTTTGACATGAACCAACCCGGTAATTTACTCAGATTGGTAAATGGCGAAAAAGTTGGAACATTCATCTCCAATAAATAAATATTTATTGATTGCTTGATAATTTAATTTTTGTCGCTTAATTTTTTTATGTGCTTTTTCGCTTTTAATTAACAACTTATTAAGGACATTATGGAACAAATAATTAAAGACGCTAAATCGAGAATGGACAAATCACTCGAAGCGCTAAGAAGCGAATTAGCAAAAGTGAGAACAGGGAAAGCTACTACTGCCCTGCTTGACGGTATAAAAGTAGACTATTACGGCGCGCGCATGCCCATCAATCAGGTTGCTAATATTTCTGTGCTTGATGTTCATACACTCTCCATTACACCCTGGGATAAAGCAATGGTTCAGGTGGTTGATAGGGCTATCATCGAAGCAAATCTTGGTTTTAATCCTATCAGCGACGGCACAAATTTAAAGATACCTATACCGCCGTTGAACGAAGAAAGAAGAAAAGAGTATGTAAAACTAACAAAACGTTTCGGAGAAGAAACAAGAGTTGCAATCCGAAATATCAGAAGAGATGCAAACGATCATTTGAAGCGAGAAGAAAAGGAAAAGAAAATATCGGAAGACCAGCTAAAAGATGCTGAAGACAGAGTGCAAAAAATTACCAATGAACATGTTGAAACTGTCGACGATATTTTAAAGCTCAAAGAAATAGAAATAATGGAAGTGTAACTTCATTTTTCAGAAGAATATTTTATTATTCAACGGTTATCTCAATTTTTAAGATAGACGGAACTTCACGCATTTTAATTTTACTAAGAGATTGAGTGATCGTCATTTTTTTAATTTCAAAGGCACAATATTCGGGTGATGGTAGTGTTAGCGGAAGAATTACACCGCTGTCTGTAAGTACCAAATCGGTTAACGGAAAATCAATTGAAGTTAGTTGTTTTATTATTTTAATGCTGTTTTTTCTTTCATCATAAGCAGGAACACTCGGCGGAATTTGAATGACCGGAATAATTTAGCCTCTTAAAAATTTTCCCGAAATTTCATCAACATAAACATCAAGAATACAGCTAATCCCGCTTACGACAATCTTTTTTGGGAAGGGAGATTATTTTTAATTCCGATAGTTTTTTAATCGTAAATAAATATGCGGCTTCTCCATAATCTTCGGAGTGATTGTTATCGAGGTTAAGCAAAGTAAAACCCATCTTCACAAGCGATGGAGCAAGAAAATCCGGCATGCCAAATTCGTAACATTTGCCAAGCGTACGGGAAGCATCGCTGCACTTTACAGGTCTAATTCCTTCGCTTATTATTGCACCTTCAAGATTGCCAAAAACTATATCGGCGCCAGTTGGGTAACGCCCGATACTCTTGCTAAAAACATCTCCACTGTCAGATGGAATAATAGTTCTGGGAGTAAGTGAGCCAAGCATAATATCGCCAACAGCTTTTATTCGCATCTGTGCCGGTGCATTTGCAGCTATGAGTATGAAGCAAAATATTTTTATAATATTAGATATTAGCAGGAAATTAAAATCTTTTCTTAACAATTTCGGAAACAGTTTTACCTCAAATCTAAATTAAGCATGTTTCTTTTGGATCAATCACATCGCCGTTCACTTTAGCGAACGGACTATGAAGTCACAAGACAACTAAGGGCTTCAGCCCAAATTTTTTAGATTTGATTGGCTAAAGCCCTTAAAAGTATTTGGAAGTTTTTATATATCCGTTCTATAAATCGAACGGCAATATAGAACCCCAAGAATCCTTGTTGTTATTTGAGAAGCATCATTTTCTTAACGCTTACAAAATCACCCGACTTAATTTGATAAAAATAAATTCCGGATGTTAAATTGGAAGCATCAAATTTAACGCTGTATACTCCAGGCTGCTGCAGTGTATTTACAAGCTGCATAACTTCTTCGCCGAGAGTATTGTAAATCTTTACCGATACTAATCCTGCTTCAGCTATTGAATAATTAATCGTTGTAGCCGGATTAAACGGATTCGGATAGTTCTGTTCGAGAGCAAACTCTAATGGAATATTTAGATTTACTTCTATCTCGTTTGAGTATTCGAACGATCCATCGAAATCAACTTGCTTTAATCTGTAATAGACTTTATCTGCCGATGGACTATCCTGGTAACTATAAGCTTTATACTCAGTAGAAGTTCCCGCACCATTAACAAAAGCAATGCTTTCCCATTGTGACGATTCGAATCTTCTTTCAATTTCGAAACCGCGATTGTTAGTTTCCGTTGCGGTACTCCAATTTAATGTAACCATGCCTTCATTAACATTGGCTGCAAAGGATACTAATTCTACAGGAATTTGAGGATCGCTGAATCCTCGAATAATAACACCAACATCGCCTGCTATCCATAAATAACTTCCGCGAATTGCAATATCATACATAATCGAACCGGATGGGAATTTTACAGATTTGATCCATGTTGTTCCGCCATCGGTGGTGTATAACACAGTTCCCGATGAACCGGCAATCCAGCCAATATTTGCATTGAAAAAATTAACTTTGTACAAAATTGTAGTAACGGGAGTTGTCATTGCATTCCAGGTAGCGCCGCCATCGGTTGTTTTGTAACCGTTGCCGCTTGTGCCTACGACAAATCCTAAATTCTCATCAACAAAGCATACCGAATAAAGAGTTGTTGTAAACGTACCGCTTATGTTCGTAAATGTAGCGCCGCCGTCTGTTGTTTTATAAATTTTGCCCGAACTTCCGGCGCTAATAACTGTTGTACTACTCAAAGCCCACAACGAATAAATAGCCGAAGTCCCGTGTCCGTCAGTCACTTCCGTCCATATAGCGCCGCCGTCTGTTGTTTTAACATAGTAGCCGCTGCTGCCTGCGGCGTAACCGTTATTAGCATCAGCAAATTTAACGTCGTACCAGATAGTGGTTGAAGTGCCTACTCCGGGATTTTGTTGTGTAAAAGTAAGTCCTCCGTCTGTAGATTTAAATATACCGTCCGGACCTCTTCTGCCAACCCAGCCGGTAGTTTCATTAATCCATGATTGAGAATACAAACGATAACCGCCGTCAAAGGGCATCTTAACCCAGTTGGTTCCACCATCGGTAGTTTTAAGTACATCACTTGCCGTGGTTGAGCCGCCAACTGCATAACCTGTTGTTTCCGTAGGGAAATCTACATCTCTTAAAGTTTCTGTTGTAGCTGTTTGAGATAAAGCTGTGTAATTTGCTCCAAAGTCGATAGTCTTAATAATCGCCCCGCCTTCACCTGCAATTAGAATATCATCAAAAGCATCAACTTGTAAATTTCCTTTTAAAGCAAGGCTGTAATTATTTGCGCCGGTAAAACCTGTATTTGTGGTATCCCATGTTGCGCCGCCATCACCGGTTAAAAAGACCTGCCCGTTAGCGCCGGCTGCAGCGCCATTAACGGAATCAAAAAATTTTATCTCATAAAGAGTACCTGTTCCAAAATCAATACTGGTGAAGGTAGCGCCGCCGTCCGTTGTTGTTAAAAGTTGATACGATGAATTGCCTACAAATCCGCGAGTTTCATCGTGAAAATAAATTGAGCGAACTAATGATGTGCTTGTATAACCGGCTACGGGAGTAAATGTAGCTCCATAATCATTGGAAACCGCTAATCTGCCAATGGTTGCGGAACTTGTACCGAGGAATATTTTTTGTGGTGTAAGCACAAACACTGTATAAATAGTTCCGGTAGTAGTGCCGAGAGAAATTGAATTCCATGTCGATCCTCCGTCAGTTGTTTTAAGCAACACAGCAGAAGATCCGCAGGCATAGGCGGTATCTGCGTCGACAGCATCAACATACCAGAAATCGGTGGTAATGCCGGAAGTTAAGCTTGTCCAGCTTGTTCCACCGTCTGTTGTTTTCATCAATAATCCACCGGTTCCACAAAGATAACCAGTGAGGTTATTAACAAAATCAGCTTCATAAATATTTCTGTAGCCATTTGCCGTATCAACATACTTAACTGTCCATGTCAAGCCGTCGTCAAGGGATAAAGCAGTGGCGCCTTTGTCACCGAACAAAACATAGTTTCCGTTAGTAAGTATTACGGCATCATTCCAGTTAACGCCGGCAGGTTTAGAGTTCTGCCATTCCCAGTCAAACACCTGAGAATAGACTAATGGAACAAAGAGAAAAGTACAAAGTACTAAACAAACAAATGAATGTAATTGTTTATTCATAGTAGTCTCCTAAATTATTGATGATGAAGTTGTGTTTTTTAAGCTAATTTGAACTCTTTTTTTGGGATTTCTAATAACAATTTAGGTTTCTCTGAGAAAAGAGTCAACTTTTAAAAAAAATTATCCATGTATACAGTGTTACAAATTTAATTTTAGGAAGATAAGCGGAATATTCAATTTTATATCTAATCAATTCTTGTTAAATTTGCACCCTCTTAATAGCAAAGTGTTGGAATAGGAAAAATTAAATATGTTTAAACTAATTTTTATATTACTGTGTGCTTCTCTGTTTGGGCAGGATAATTCCTCCGCACTGCTTAAAGAAGTTCAGGAAAAATACGCGTCATTCAACGATTTTACTGCACAGTTTACACAGCTTGTAAATGGTAAAGCAGCGGCAGAAGGGAAAATCTTCTATAAAAAAGAAAATAAACTTCGCGCTGAATTAAAAAATAATACAATCGTAACAAACGGTGAAACAATTTGGAATTACAACACGCGGGATAATAAAGTCATAATAAACACTTATGATGAAAGCGATCCGTCTCTTATTTCATTCGATAAAATTTTGTTTGATTATCCATCGAAGTGTATTTTAAGCACAACCAAAGAAAACGGAAAAGAAGCGCTTCTGTTAAAGCCGAAAAAAAATTCAGAGTTAGCTTTTACGTCGGCAAAATTATTTATTGATGAAAACGGACTCGTAGAAAGCATTCTGGTTGAAGACAGCAATACCGGCAATTTAAACATCAAACTTAGCGGTTATAAATGGAATCAAAATTTAAGCAATTCAAAGTTTACCTTTTTCCCACCGGAAGGCAGCAAGGTTATTGACCTCAGATAAAAAACATTATTTGAAGAGAGGTATAAACTATTCACTCTCATTTCTACTTAGCATAATATTTTTATACATTGCTTTTAAGAATGCAAACCTTAATGAAGTAATGAATTATGTTTCGGATGCATCCTGGCTATGGATTATAATTTTTTCTGTTGTGCTTTTATTTTCTCACTATATAAGGGCAATTCGCTGGAAGTTAATTCTTCATTCTGTAAAACCGGATACATCTGTAAAAAATCTCTTCGGCGCTTTGATGGTAGGCTACGGTGTAAATAACGTAATCCCCCGTGCCGGCGAAATATCCCGTGCAGTGCTTGTGGGCAAGTGGGAAGGCTTATCGCGTTCTTCAATGTTCGGCACAGTAATAGTTGAAAGAGTGATTGATATAATTTTTCTTCTTTTGTCTGTGCTTGTTTCGGCAGTAATTTGGAGCGGAGATTTATACAGCAGTTTTCCCTGGTTAAAGTCAGCTTTGATTATTTCTTTCATAGCAATAATCGGTTTGATTGCTTTTTTATTTTCAATAATAAAACTTAAAGAAAAATTTTACGGCGGAATTATTAAACTACTCGGAAAGGTTTCGGAAAATCTTGCGCAAAAAGCCGCCCATATTTTTGACATGCTCGCCGCAGGTTTTGCTTCACTAAAAGGCACAAAAAATTATATTTACGTTATCCTTTTAAGTATTATAATAATGCTTGTTTATGCCTTTAATGCCTATCTGGGATTTTTTATAATTGGTATGCAGGATGTTTATCAAGTAAACTACAAAATGGCGTGGGTGCTAATGAGTATAAGTGCAATAGGCATTGCTATCCCGACGCCGGGCGGAACAGGTTCATATCATACACTTGCAAAATCCGCTCTTGTTCTGCTTTTCGGATTCGGAGAAGAGATAAGTCTTGCTTATGCTTTTGTAACGCATATTGTGAATTATATATTGTGCATTGTTTCGGCGCTTCTAATATTTTTTGTACTAAACCGGCAGCATGAAAATTTAATGAAAGTGGTAGAAACCGAGGTTGATGAATTATGAAAAAAATATTTTCGGCAATTTTTATTTTGATTATTTCATTCCCGGCAGTTGCTCAAATAGATTTACGCGCAGGTATGGGAATTAATTTTGTAAGCACGCCTTTATTAAAAGATTACCTAAATCAAAATTATGCTTCATTCGACAATGAACTCGGCAGTTTTACTTCTTCTATCAGTTTTGACGGCGAAGCGGGATATTTTATTAATCCTAATTTTCAGATTGCCTTGGAGGCATCTTATTTTCTTAACTCTTTTACATTCGGAACTACAATCGGTCAATATGAATTGAACTACGGAATTGTTGCCCCTACTATTATTGCTTATTATATACTCCCGGGCAGCGGTTATTATTTCAAATTCGGCGGAGGTGTGGGACTACGATTTTTATCTGTCGATGAAAAACAACCCGGTTCACCGGTTGTCGATAATTTTACAGCGACAGGCTTTGGTTTATTAATAAAGGGAGAAGCGAACACATCTTTGGGCAGCGGAGTATACGCAAACATTGGCGGAGATGTTCGTTACGATGCAAACGGCGTTCCTGAAAATAATGGCAGACCGCTTACAAATAGTATTCTCAAAGAGGATGTGAGTTTTAACTCTCTCTCGTTCGGCGTTCATCTTGGTATAACTTATAAATTTTAGGAGGATAATTGTCATTAATTGAAGCCATAGTTCTCGGCATCATTCAGGGCTTAACGGAATTTTTGCCTATAAGCAGCACCGGTCATCTTACCGTTGCAGGCAAACTTATGAATCTTATTTCTGAAGAAAACCCGGAACACTGGACGTCATTTATTGCTGTAATTCAACTCGGAACTTTGCTTGCTATATTAATTTATTTTTGGAAGGATATCTGGAACATCGCTGTTAGTTTTTTTAAGGATAATTTAACGCACCGCAAAGGTTTCAAAAATCAGAGTGCGGAGTCTAAGCAAGGCTGGCTTATAATTATCGGGACTATCCCGGTTGTAATTATCGGACTCGTTTTTAAAGATGTCATCGAAGGCGCATTAACAAAGAATCTTTACGTAATAGCGGGCAGTTTGATTGGACTGGCAATCATACTTGCAATTGCCGAAAAAATGGCAAAATTTAAAAAAGATATTAATGACATAACGATAATAGATTCCCTCGTCATAGGATTCGCGCAGGCTATGGCGCTCATTCCCGGTTCTTCTCGAAGCGGAACTACAATCACCGGCGGGCTTTTTATGGGATTGAAAAGAGAAACGGCAGCACGCTTTTCCTTTTTATTAAGTATCCCCGCAATACTTGCAAGCGGGGCGCTGCAATTGTATGAATCTCTCGAATACATCGATTCAGCAATGATCTTAAATCTTGTAGTTGCATCGCTCGTTTCCGCCGGAAGCGGTTATCTTGCTATAGATTTTCTGTTGAAATTCTTAAAAAAGAATACAACGTTTCTTTTCATCTATTATAGAATTGCTCTCGGGATCTCAATTTTTGTATTAATTTATTTTAACGTAATAAGTAAGTAAGGAGAAATGATGATAATGAAAAATTTATTTTTTTCTTTTTTATTGTTCGGGCTGTTCTTTGGATGCCAGGCACAGAATAAAGAAAATGAAACATTAATAAACAAACCGGAGAAAGATGTTATGAGTGAAGTGGAAGATTCGATGCTTGTTGCCGTAATGAAAACTAATATGGGCACAGTGGAAATTGAGTTGTTTGAAAAACAAACTCCAAAAACTGTTGAAAATTTTTCGGGTCTTGCAAAAAAAGGATATTACAACGGAGTAATTTTTCACAGGGTAATTCCTAATTTTATGATCCAGGGCGGCGATCCGACAGGTACGGGACGCGGCGGCGAGAGTTTGTGGGGCAAAAAATTTAGCGATGAATTTGTTTCAGAATTAAAACATAGTGAACCCGGCGTACTATCTATGGCAAATGCCGGACCGAACACAAACGGAAGCCAATTTTTTATAACTGTAATCCCAACGCCATGGCTTGATGGAAAACATACTATATTTGGAAAAGTTATCAACGGTATGGATGTAGTTTATGCAATCAGCAAAGTGCAAACCGGCGCTATGGACAAACCCGTAAAGGATGTAATTATTGAAGAAGTGAATTTAGAAAAAAGACCGAAATAAGTTTCACAATTTTCATTTGAAAATGCTGCCCATTAATGTGGGCGGCATTTTTTATTTATAATTGCCACAGGTTTATATTTGCGGTGTTTTTTTTAATTTTTGTTCTTTTAATTCTTGTGCTGCTTGTTAATCCCAAAGGCTGAGTGTACTTTTCATAAAGTTCAAAAAGAAATCCCATACGCCTGGCTTCGGTGGTGAATGGCTGAGGACGATAAGCCAGATCAACGGCTTTGTCGAGTTCGTTATGCGCTTTAAATAATACTGAAGGCATTGAGAGTGGGTCGTACATATCCGCTAAAGAACTGCTTGGGAATTCCTCTCTTGCATCTAAAACTTTTTGCGCTGCTGCTTCAATTGCTTTGATTTGTTTCTTATTTGGATTTTCAGGCCAGGGGAAGTTGTTGTAAACTATTTCATTAGAATATCTGAAACTAATTCCAAGTCTTCCACAAACATGGCTAACCCATGCCATGTGCATTTGCGATTGTAATACGCCTAAGTGAAATAATGTGGCTTTATCAATAGTCAAACAACTATCACTAGCAATAAAATGGGGTCTGAAAAATCCCATTGGAATATATTTTCTAACCTCAGATGAATGGCGTGGTATAAGTATATACTTAAAGTTTGGCTGACGAATTTCACCAAACAAAGAGGGATATGAAGCAAGTTTTTTAGTCGTTTCTCTTGAACTTTCTTCTCTTAATTTTTTAACAGCGGCAATTCGTTTTGTTACTTCTTTAAGTTCCCTTAGTTCAGTTGGGTCAGCATCTTTTAGCCATAAACACCAACGATTTTTACCATTCAAAAATTCATGTGCGCTAACTAAAGGTTTAATTAACTTTTTCGCCAACGGTTCAAGCTTTAAAAATGCTTTTTTTTCTTCATCAGTTAAAAGGAAATTACCGCCATCGTTTGGCATGCTTCCAAATGAGATTTCGGGAACATTTGATATTTGGGTTCTTCTCTTTAGAATAACAATGTCTTTTCCTTCCACTAAATAAGGATTGATGTTTTTTACTTTTAATTCGAAAGGTTCCCCTTTAATATCTTTATACTCAAATATTTTTTTATCATTAGTATCATAATTTGCAAATCCGATAATTACAACATACACGAGGGCATTTCCACGTGCTTCGTTGCTCCATTTAAACATTCGATGAGCAAAATGAATTTTGATGTTATACACATTAAAAAGTAAATTCCACAATATTCCGGTCTGTTCTCCCTGCGCAATTGAATTTGTAGAAACAAAAGCGGTTTTTGTTTTTGTACTTTGCATGTATTGAGCTGCTTTAACATACCACGCCGTAACATAGTCCAAAACTCCGGCACCATTTACCGAATAAAATATTTTATCTAAATCTGATTTTTGCTCAGCGTTTTGCATTTGCTTTCCGATGAACGGCGGGTTGCCGAGTATATAATCAAACTTTATTTCTTCTTTGTCTTGCGGCTGTTCCCCCTTATGGATCTCAAAAGTTTCTGTCTGAACATTTACTGTCTTAAATTTTTCATGCGGTTCTTCAACTAAATAAATGTTAGTATGTTTTGCATAAACATCTATTGTATTAACCGGAATCAATAAGCTTTGCCAATCGGTTTTTAAAGCATTTCCATGCACTATAGTAGCGGCTTTCTTCAAAGGCAGACGCACAAAGTATTGTCCAAACTCACTGCTGATTGCCATATTCATCTGGTGGTCTATTAACCACATTGCAACTTCGGCAATACGCGCCGGAAATTCTTCGCATTCAATTCCATACATCATATCAACGTCGAGCAGGATGATGTCCTTTATATCCAAAAAGCCATGCCCGGATTTATAAAGGAGACGTAAAATTGCTATCTCTAACAAACGCAGCTCTCTATAAGTAATAACAAGAAAATTCCCGCAACCGCATGCTGGATCAAGGAATTTGAGTTTACTAATCTTTTTGTGGAATTCAATAAGCCGGTTCTTGTTCTCCTTAACCGTTTCAAATTCTTTCCAAAGTGCATCCAGGAATAACGGTTTGATGAGTTTTAGTATGTTCTTTTCACTTGTGTAGTGAGCGCCGAGGTTTCTACGTTCAATTGGATTCTTAACACTTTGAAACATTGATCCAAATATTGCGGGCGAAATCTTGCCCCAATCCAAAGTACAACATTCTAAAAGTATCTTACGCATACCGCTATCAAATGCAGCTATTGGCAATGCCTCTTGAAATAGTTTACCGTTTACATAAGGGAAAGAATTAAGTTGTTCGTCTATATTTTTAAGCCGCTTCTCTCTTGAAGTATTGAGCACAAAGAATAATTCACTCAACCGCGAAGCAAGATCGCTCCCATCTTCATTGGTTCGTTGTGTAATAAAGTCAACAAAAATATCTCTCTCAAAGATTGTAGTATCATCTGCGAACAAACAAAACAGTAACCGCACAAGATAAATTTCTAATGAGTGTCCCTCATAACCAACTGCTTTTAGTTTATCATGAAACCTACCCATTAATTCTGCGGCTTTAATATTTACGGGGTCCTGCTCTTTAAAAATATGTTTCTGATAACCGGCAATGAAACCGAAAAGTTGGACGTTATTTACGAATTCAGAAAACTTGAATTCTGAATGTGAATCTTCTTCAAGATCATAAAGGTAGAATAACTCAAAGTCTGAAACAAGAATGTATCGCGGCAGTTCGTGTTGTGGAAGTTTTTGTAGATAATCAATGGCTTGTTGGTATGCTTTGGTTAAATCTTTTCCCCGGCTTTTCATCTCAACCAGCATGGTCCCTTTCCAGAGAAGGTCAATGTAGCCGTCATGTTCGTCAAGTTTTTTAACGCGGTACTCAAATGTTGCAACCTTTTTTCTGCTGATTCCGAAAATATTAAAGAATGCCTCGAGAAAAGGTTTTGCATCAGCATCTTCATTAAAAGTACCATCCCATTCTTTGGAAAAGTTTACAGCACGGTCTTTTATTTCATTCCAGCTTAAGGGCATATTAATTTTCGTAAAATTGTGTGTCGGAAAATTACAAAAAAAAACTATAACCGTAATATTTTTAAAAACGCCCCGGGAAGAGGCGTTTTTAAGATCTAAATTTGTTTTTGCTAAGGAGTTGTTAATTTATCTCTATTATCAAACATCCTCCTATAAATAAGTAGCGCTATTGCAGCGGTTAAACCAATTGCAGCGAAATAATACCAGATGTAATAAGCGTGATCATAGGCAGTAAGCATTTGTTCTGGCGTAAGTGTTAATGGGTCGGGGCAATATGCCGTTAATAGATAACCGGATATTCCGAATCCCAAAATTGACGAAAGGAATGAGTGAAGATGACTGAAGCCAAGATAAAGTCCTTCTTCACCTTTAGGAGCCTGAAGTGAAAAATATTCGAGGAACCTTGGTGAAATAAAACACTCAGCCAGTCCTTGAACAACTATTCCTGCTATCATCATTATAGTTACCGGGTGTGCTTCAAATATTCCGAAAATGGAAATTGATTTACCTGCAAATGATTCAAGGATCCCGCTCGAAGCCATTAGCAATGCACTCAAGGGCATGAGGAACATTCCCACAGACATTGATGAAACAGCACGGACTTTTCTCATAATAGTAGTTATGAATACTACAGTAGTCATCACAACAAAAGGGTTTACATTTGCAATCCATTCGGGCGAAGCATGTTCGCCTACGGTTCTTAAAACATATTTAGGCATTGTGGCATACAACTGATGCTGTATGATCCAAAAACCTGTGACGATAACAATTAGCAAAATTAAGCGAAGGTTGGTTACAACCCTTATAAATCCTGCCCAAACTTCTGCAAGCGATTTTCCTTCGCCGTGAATATCTACATTTTTATACCAGATAGTTACAACAATGAGAGCAATAAAAGCCATCGTAGCAGCATAGTAATTAATAGACACAAGTCCCCACTCAATACGAAGCGGGTATGCAAATGTCTTTCCGAGGAAAGCGCCTACGTTAACCATTGCATAAAAAATAGAGTAACCCCGCGCTCTTGTTTTTTTATCTGTAGTTTTAGCAACCGTGCCGGTAATAATAGATTTGATAAACGAACCACCGAACATCAAAACCACGAGTGTGGGCAGCACAACGATTTTAAATGGCATAAATCCCAAAGAAAAATACCCGATTGAGAGTAAAGAAAAGGCAAGTATTACCGCTTTGCGGAAACCAATTTTATCAGCCAATGCGCCGGTAAACGGGGGTAGAAAATATAAACCGGCAGAAAAAAAGCCGCCAATCCAGGCAGCGTCAATATCGTCAAAACCAACGACACGCGAGAGGTAAAGGGTTATTGCAATAAAAACAGCGTAATATGCTGCTCGTTCAAAAAGTTCGACGATATTCGCCGTCCAAAATGCCTGCGGAAATTTCCATGATCTTGTTTCGGTCACTTAGACTCCGTTGTTTAAATTTTGAAAAAAATAAATAGCCGGCTGCCCTATTGTTAAAGGAGCGGATAAATGATGCGCAAAATAAAAAATTCTTTTGAAGAATCAATAGGAATGAGAAAAGAAAATTGAGGATAAAATTCCAAAATTAAATGCGTATTGCTCCGGCTGTAACGATAAACATCTCTTTATACTCTTTTATGAAGGCATCCAATTCTTCTTCCGATGAAAAATTGAGGAGAGGTAAAATAGAAGTATCAAGTTCAAATTTCTCATCCCAATAAAATGCGGCGACGTTTAATTTTTGTGTCATATAATCCACAAGATGAATTACTGCGATCAGTTCTTTGTTAACTTTTGCCATTGATGGTTCGTGATGATATTGTAGAGTATCGCAGAGTAAAACCGGAAGCGACCATTTTTCCACGATAAATTTTCCTATCTCCTGATGTGACATTCCAAGAACTTCATGTTCGGCTTCCAGAATAGAAATATTTGAATTGCGGGTTAACTCAACAATTTCATTAAAATGTTTGTTCAAATATTTATGTATTACCATAATTCCCAAATCGTGCAAAGCTCCTGCTACAAAAGCGTCACTGCCGAAATCAAATCCAAGATGCTGTGATATACCTTTTGCCGCCGAACCTGTAACCATCGAGTGAATCCAAAAATCGAATGGCGAGAAATTTTTATCGCCGGAAATTTTGAACGAATCTGCAAGTGATAATGCTGTTACGATATTTTTAATTTCCTGAAAACCAAGAACGAGAATTGCAAATTCGAGCGAGGAGACTTTCCTTTTTATTCCGTACAGCGGAGAATTAGCAATTGCCAGAAGTTTGGTAGTTAACCCTGCATCTTTGATGATAATTTCGGAAAGACTGTACGCCGAAGGTTCGGGTGTATTTAGCAGTTTGGTAACATCAAAAATTACTTTTGGAATAGACGGTAAATTTTTAATACTGCTTAGTGTTCTTTCAGTTGCTTCTCTTTTAAAATCAATTATTTCGCTTTCAAGATTCATTTGTTCTTCGTAATCTCTTCATTAAAGTTCATTAAACTAATTTCTTCTCCGTTTATTATCGCATTTTTTTTCCGATTATGAATACAAGTGATCTTAAAACATTGAATTATCAACTAACTTTAGGCAGAATTTGTCCGTTCACTAACGGATGATTGAGTATAATATTTCGTCATATATTAGAAAATTTTAATTTTTGATTTGTTTCATTTAATATTTAATTTTCAATGAAACATGACAGTATTTTTAAAAATCATGAGAGGTTTGCAAATCGTAAAACTTTTTTGCGCCTTTTTTTTGAATTAATTTCAAAATCGGGAGGTTTTATGTCTAGGTTAATTATTGCAGTATTAGTTTTTGTTTTTGCTCATTCGTTTTCTACTGCACAGGTTCAACGTAATCCGTTGCTTGAGTACGTAACCGGCACATGGTGTCAATGGTGTCCTTGCGGACATAGTATTATCGCAAATGAAATTTTACCGGCTATGCCCAATACGATAGTAATTGGTTATCACGGACCTTCAAACAGCAACGATCCGTATAGAAATTTTCAGGGTAACAACATCATATCACTTTTAGGATTTTCTAGCTACCCAACCGGAATTGTTGACAGGACATCGCCTCCAATTTCGAGAAGTGCGTGGAAGAGCACCGTACAAGCGAGACAAAACGTCCCTGCAACAGTTGAAATTATGATCAACAAAACTTATAATGAAACCACGCGGGAACTGAACTTAACTGTATTTGCAACAGCTCTCGAAAACCTCTCCGGGATTCATTTTGTAAACATAGTTATTACAGAAGACAATCTTAAGTATAGCCAGACCGGAAACAGCTCCTGCACGGGGGGCACAAATTACAATCATAACCATGTTGTCCGAGGAATATTGAACGACGCGCGCGGAGACACTTTAAATACCGCCGCATGGAATCAAGGAGTAACAATTACAAAGCAGTTTACTTATTCAATTTCAACCAGTGTCGTTGCCAGCGAAGCCCATCTCGCTGTTTTCGTTTACAAAGAAGATCATACTTACAATACAGGACAAATTGCACAGGCAGAAAAATGGACATTAATAGGAACAGTTTTGCCGGTGGAGTTAACCTCATTTACAGCAGAAACAATTCGCGGTGAAATTGTTTTAAATTGGGCAACGGCTTCGGAGATGAATAATTTTGGTTTTGAAGTTGAACGTTCATTAGACGGTATAAATTTTAACCAATGCGGTTTTATTAAAGGGGCAGGAACAACTACCGAAAAAAAACTTTACAGATTTTCGGACAAAATAAGTGATGATAGAAAGTGTAATTATTTCTATCGCCTAAAACAAATAGATTTGAATGGAGAATTTGATTACAGCAATTCAATTAATGTGTTATATGACATCCCTTTGAATTTTTCTCTCTCGCAGAACTTCCCGAATCCATTTAATCCGTCTTCAACAATTGAATTTACGGTGGCTTCAAAAACTTTTGTTACTCTAGAAGTTTATGATATGCTTGGTAGTAAAGTGGCTTCGCTTGTAAATGAAGTTAAAGAGCCGGGCACATACAATATAAACTTTAATGCGGTTGATTTGGCTTCGGGCATTTATGTATATAAGTTTCGGGCAGGCAGTTTTAGCGCAGTAAGAAAGATGAGCTTTTTAAAATAATTGGGGCTGCTTAAAAATGGTGTTATAAAGTTTTAGATTTGATTTTTATTTAGAGTGTGAAATATCAAAAACAAAACTTTTAAAATGACATCTAAATAAAATTTATAATTATAGTTATGAGAATTAAAAAAATTATTTTGTTCATATTGTTGGTTTTGTATTTGGCGGGGTGTAAGACAAGTCCGCCTCTTGTTTTTGAAGAAGTAATAGAATACGGCAAGGTTTATGTTTCTTCAAATATAGACAGCGCAAAAATATTTTTAGATAATACTTCCACCGGCAAATTTACTCCGGATACTATTACAGCATCGGTTGGCGGGCATATAATAAAACTTGAAAAAGAGAATTATGCCGCACAAACTTTTATGGTTACCGTAAATAAAGATTCCGTTCAAACAGTTATTCTAACGCTTCAGCAAGTTTCCGCTTCCAAAGTTGTGCTTCTCGAGGATTTTGCAAACGTCAGCTGCACGCCATGTGTAACTTCAAACCAAATAATAGAGCAATTGGTGCATACTACTTACGGCGTAAATAAATTGGTTGCCGTAAAATTCCCAACAAATTTTCCATCGCCTAACGATCCTTTTTTTAATGCAAATATGCAGGATGCGAACTCAAGAATTAATTATTATAAAGTGTTTAGCGCTCCATCAATTTTTATAGATGGAATAGAAAAACCATCAGCTACCGATTCAATTTCAATTAAAGAAAAAATTGATGCACGATTAGAACAAACTACTGTATTCGGTTTAACGGTGAGTAAAAATATTGCCGGTTCAAATCTTGACGTCGAAGTCATAGTTACCCCAATTGATGTTTCGATAATGACCGATAATCTTGTTCTTCAAGTTGTTGTTATCGAATCTAAAATTGAGTTTGCTGTGCCGCCCGGCTCAAACGGTGAAACAATATTTTACAATGTTATGCGGCGAATGCTGCCTAATAACGGGGGTACTTCCTTAGCTCAAATAAATCTAATGGCGGCTAATAATTTTAATTTCCAAACAATTTTAAATTCAGCATGGCGGAGTTCCGAAATTAATGTTGTAGTTTTTATACAAAATGTTCAGACAAAGGAAGTTTTACAAGCTGCAACAACAGTGCAGTAATATTTAAAGGAAAAATGATGAGAAAATTTCTATTTATACTTCTTGTAATCACAGTTTCAAGTTTTATTTTTGGTCAGAATGAAGAAACATTATCTGGTAAGAGAGCACCAGGCTTCCGGCTTGAAGACTTAAACGGAAATCTTGTTTCGTTAAACAGCATCATTGGTAAAGCGCCGGTTATAGTTAGCTTCTGGGCAACCTGGTGCAAACCATGCGCTGAAGAGCTGGCGGAATATAAAAAGATATTAAAAGATTATGAGGATAAAGGAGTAAAAGTTGTGGCTGTTTCGACCGACAATGAAAAGAGCGTATCAAAAATAAAACCTTACATCAAATCAAAAGGTTATAATGATTTTATCGTCTTGCTCGACACTAATCAGGAAGCAGCGCGTAAATATTATGCCTCGTCGGTTCCGTATTCTATCATTATTGATATTCACGGGAATATTGTTTACTCTCATACCGGTTTTATAAAAGGCGACGAAATAAAAGTTCGGGAAAAATTAGACCGGCTGCTACAAAATTAATTTAACCCTGTAAAAATATGCGGAAATTATTTTATCTGTTTTTTATTATAACTGCAATGGCAGCGTCATCTTTCCCGCAGACAGAAGATGATCAGTTTATGCCTGCAGGTTTGGGATTCTCAAATCAGCTCGAATACTCTTACGACATAAAACTCAAAAGAGAAATTTTTGAAAATTGGTTGAACGTAGATTATCGTAAAAGTATTTTTAGCGCGGGTGTCCGGTTCGATCTATTTCAACCAAACGATCCAGATCCCTCAATCAGCCGTGGCAAAGAAAAATTTGCCGGAATTGACTATAAATATCTTAAAGCTGAATTTGGAGATACAGAAACCAGCGGTGAAATAACCGTGGGAAATTATTATGCCCTCTTCGGAAGAGGATTGTTATTAAAAAGTTATGAAGACCGGTTTATTCGCGTAGATAATAATTTGCTCGGCGTAAAATTTCTTGGAAGATACAAAGGCTTAACCTTAACTGCATTAACAGGAATGGCGGAAAATTCACAGGCCGAAAGAAAAGATATAATTCACGCTGCCGATATTGATTACCATCTTATAAAAAATATAAGATTGGGCGCGTCTATCGCCTCAAATCAGCCGGATGCTGATGGCGCTGCGAGAAATAGTCTCCTCTCAATTCGTATTCAACCTAACTTTTGGAATTTTGATTTCTACGGCGAGTACGGAGTTCGATTAAACGATGACATCAAAGAAAAAAAATTTAAGAACAAAGAAAAGTTTGCCGGCAAAGCTTTTTACGGCGGAACAAATTTTTATTTCGGTAATCTTGCGGGTCTTGTAGAATATAAATATTACGATAACTTTAGTTTCACATCGAACGACGGAACAATTTTTTATAACACTCCTCCCGCTGTGAGAAAAGAATATGCTTATATTCTGCTGAACCGCCATCCATCACCTCTAAACTCAAATAATGAACAGGGATTTCAAGTAGAATTAAATTACGGTTTAAGTGATGATACTTACTTGACCGCCAATTATGGATTAACAAAAACTCTCCCGCCATCTTCGTTGTACCAGCGGTCGATTGGAATTAATAATTCTGTAAGACCACAACTTCAAGAATTTTATCTGCAGGCGCAGCAAACCTGGAATGATGAATTTCAAACCATCGCCGGCTTTGCTTATTATGAAGAACTTGATGCAAACACTAAAAGTATAACACCGATTTTAGACAACAGATTTTATTTTGATGATATAAACACTCTTCGTTTAATCCTTGAACATCAGCAGGTAACAAACAGAACAACAACGGAAAATTACTATGATGACGTTGTTATGCTTGAATATCTTCGTTCGCCTAATTTAAGCATTTCTGTTGTTACCGAATTACAAAGCAGGGAACCGCAGACTGATAGGATAGTTAGGAAAGTGTGGAGTTTTTTGCAAATCGGTTACAAGTTTTGGTCTCATACTGATTTTAGCATATTATTCGGAACAAGACAGGCAGGCAACATCTGCATTGGAGGCATCTGCCGTTACGAACCTGAATTTTCGGGGATGGAATTAAAAATGACTACAAGGTTTTAAAGGAGCTCTGCAAAAAAGCTCCTTTAGTATTTTGTGGAAGAAACTAAACAACTAAAAAAAATATTTTAGATGTTTAGCAAATCATTATAAATTATAAATGCCATCAATAAAAGCAAGAGAACAAATCCGGCGTTTTGTATTGCTATTTTAACTTTTATTGGAATCTCGCGTTTTGTTACGCCTTCAATTAAAATAATTGCAAGGTGTCCGCCGTCTAAAACGGGGAAAGGCATGATATTAATTATTGCCAAACTCAAACTGAGCAATGCAAGGAAAAATAGAAAATTTGAAAATCCCGACTCGGCTGACCTGGTTGCAATCTGTGCAATCTTAACCGGTCCGCCAAACGCTTTACCGAATTCTAAATTCCCGGAAAAAACTTTACCTACCATGCTAAAGGTTAGTTGAGTCATATTCACAATGTCCATATACGCATAATAAAACGACTCAAAGAAACCGAATTCTTTATGAGTAACACCGCCGGTATAAAAATGTCCGAGAACAATTCCAATTTTACCGTCTGCACCGGGGGTTGCCTGAAGTGTAAGAGTATCTTTTTCACGGACTAATTTAATTGGTATTTCTTTTTCGGGATTTGACGATACAAGCTCAATTACCTGGTTGCTTGTAAAAACTTGTTGATTGTTTACTTCAAGAAAAATATCTCCGGCTTTTATTCCTGCATTTTCAGCCGGAGATTTTTCAAATACTTCACCAGCAGCAGGGTAAACACCTTCCGGCATCAGAAATAATATTTGCTGCAATTCTTCATCTGGTATTTTATTACGCGGCACATCAATAGTTTGAGCCTGAGAGTTACGCAGCAACTTTACTTTTAAATCTTCTCCGAGTGTATTAATAAATATAAAAGTTCTTACATCTTCCCATGAATTTGTTTTCTTGCCATTGATCGCTAAAATTTTATCGCCGGTTTTAAACCCTGCAGAATCGGCTGCGCTTTGCTGTTCAACATAGGCAAGCGTGGTAGTGTCAGTTACCTGTTTTCCTTTAAAATAATTAGCGCCCCAGAAAATGATAAATGCAAGCAGTAGATTCATAAAGACGCCGGCGCTAATAACAACAACTTTTTTCCAGGTAGGTTTTGCGCGGAATTCGTATGGCTGCGGTTCTTTATCTGCAAAGGCAGTATCAAAACTTTCATCTACCATTCCTGCAATTTTGACGTAACCGCCAAGAGGAAGAAGAGACAGCCGGTAATCTGTATTTCCCTGTCCATCCCAATCTTTAGCGAGGTCGCCGAATGTAAAGCCTGTAATTTTATTCCACCCAAAGAGACGTTTACCAAAGCCTATTGCAAAAACATCTACGCGCATACCGGTTAATTTAGCTGCGGCAAAATGTCCGAACTCATGTATAAAAACAAGAATTCCTATTGTTATAACAAAATAAATAATATAATCCATTAAAGAGATTTCTCCAGTTTAACTTAATTGTTTTACAAATTCGCGAGTGCGATTATCGCACTCATAAATAACATCAAGCGACGGCGCAGTATGGTTTTCAATCTTATTCAGCGCTTCAGTAATAAATTCAGGTATCTGCGAAAATTTTATTTTTCCGGTTAAAAATTTTTCTACTGCAATTTCATTTGCAGCATTCAGTACACAGGGAGCCGTTCCGCCAGCATCAAGAACATCGTAAGCAATTTTTAAACACTTAAATTTTTCCATATCAGGCTGCAAAAAACTTAATGATCCAATAGCGGGCATATTAATTCGTTCGAAATTATTTTTAAGTCTTTCCGGATATGTAAGTGCATATTGAATAGGCAGTTTCATATCGGGCAAACCGAGCTGAGCTTTTATTGAGCCGTCGTTATACTGCACCATCGAATGTATTATAGACTGGGGATGTATAACCACCTCTATTTTTTCAGGCGGCATTCCAAATAACCAGTATGCTTCAATTACTTCAAGTCCTTTATTCATCATCGAAGCCGAATCAATAGTAATCTTGCTCCCCATTTTCCAGTTAGGATGATTTAAAGCTTCTTCCACGGTTACGGTTTTGAAAATTTCTTTGCTCTTATTTAAGAACGGACCGCCGGAAGCAGTAAGAATTATTTTTTCAACTTCAAGTTTGTTTTCGCCGACAAGACACTGGAAAATGGCGCTGTGTTCCGAATCCACCGGAATTACTTCTGCATTATATTCATCAGCCATTTTAGTAAATAACTCGCCTGCTACAACAAGTGTTTCTTTATTTGCTAATGCAATTCTTTTACCGCGCTTTACAGCTTCGAGCGTAGGCGCAAGTCCAGCAAAACCAACCATTGCCCCGAGTAAAATATCATACTCACATTCGGCAGCAGCTTTTATCAAACCGTTTATTCCGGATAATACTTCGCACTTATTCCCTATTTTTTTCCGCAATTTTTTTGCTGCTTCATCATCTTTAACGACAACAAGCGGGGGATTAAATTCCTCTACTTGTTTCTCTAAGATATCGATTCTGGAGTTTACAGTGAGTGCGGCGGCTTCGAACCTATCGGGGAAATTTTTAATAACATTTAATGCATTTACACCGATTGAACCGGAAGAGCCTAAAATTAATACTTTTTTCATAATCTAAACATAAAGTGCCCGTAAAAGTAAATAAGAATAGTATGTTAATCAATGTAATCAGGCTTAGGACTGTTTAATACCTGAATGCTTAATTTTTTTCTTTCGCAAACTATTAACGCAGAAAATTTAATGGCATGATTGCATGAAATGAATGAATGCGAAGTGAAGACAAGTCAGTTCTTCTCAAACGGCTTCGAATTTGTTTAATCGATCCAATCCATGAAAACCTTTTGCAAGAGATTCTATTGAAATTTAATGAATCTGGAAATACCCTTATTTGTTTTGCAAATATTTGCTAAGTTTAAGCGATAAGATGGTCTGCCTTATAAAATGAGGCAGGTTTGATATAATTGCCTAAATAAATAAGTTATTTTTTCATAATTAACATAATAACTATTGCAAATAAGTTTTCAGCAGCATATATTTGCCGCCAATGTTTTAATCAATAAAAATAGTTTTAGGATTTTATGTTCGATTCAATAGATGTTCAAATTCTTAATATGCTTCAGAAAGATGGACGCACAAAACGCAGCCAGCTTGCTGAAGCGGTTGGATTATCAATTCCTTCTTTAAGTGAAAGATTAAATAAACTTGAGGAAAAGAAAATCATACAGGGTTATTATGCTAAGGTCGATAAAAAAGTATTCGGTTATGACATAATGGCTTTCATTCTCGTGGTGATGGATTCATCAAAACATTATAATGAACTTATCAAACGGGTTAAAAACAATCCCCTCATTATAGAGTGCCATTCGGTGCTCGGCGAAGGCTCGCACATGCTAAAGGCTATTACTAAAAACACAGAGGCGCTCGAAAAACTACTCGGCGATATTCAGGCGTGGCCCGGCGTTGCGGCAACAAAAACTACATACGTACTTTCTACAATTAAAGAAACAACTGAAATTGAAATAACTAAACAATAATTAATTTAGGAGACCAAATGGCTAAAGCGTTATCAACATCGGAAATGGTGTTAAAATATATTAAAGAAAATAATATTCAATTTGTGGATATGAAGTTTATGGACTTTCCCGGACAGTGGCAGCATTTTACTGTTCCGGTAAACCAGTTTGATGCCGGCTCGTTCGAAGATGGATTTGGATTCGATGGTTCATCAATACGCGGCTGGAAAGTTATTAACGAAAGCGATATGCTTATTATTCCCGATGCTGAAACTATGTTTTTAGATCCCTTCATCGATGCGCCTACAATAAGCCTTATATGCGATGTTTACGAACCTGCGACAAAAGAAAAATACAGCCGATGCCCGCGCAATATTGCACAGAAAGCGGAATCGTTTCTTCTTTCAACAGGTATTGCCGACACAGCTTATTTTGGACCCGAAGCAGAGTTTTTTGTTTTTGATGATGTCCGTTTCGATTCTAAACCAAACGGTTGTTTTTATGTTGTTGATTCGGTTGAAGGAAGATGGAACAGCGGCAGAGATGAAGCTCCGAACCTTGGTTACAAACCACGTTTCAAGGAAGGTTATTTCCCGGTTCCGCCGACAGACCAATTGATGGATTTGCGCAACGAGATGGTGCTTAATTTAATTAAATGCGGTATAAACGTTGAAGCGCAGCATCACGAAGTTGCAAGCGGCGGGCAGTGTGAAATCGATCTGCATTTTCAGCCTATAATCAAAGCTGCAGATCAGCTTCTGATGTTTAAATATATTGTAAAAAATACGGCGCGTAAAAACAACCGAACAGTAACTTACATGCCAAAGCCGATTGTTGGCGATAACGGCAGCGGTATGCACGTTCACACAAGCTTGTGGAAAAAAGGGAAACCTCTTTTTGCGGGCAACGGCTATGCCGGCTTAAGTGAGTCTGCTTTATATTTTATAGGCGGACTTTTAAAACATGCCGCTTCGTTAATTGCTTTTACAAATCCAACTACAAATTCATTTAAGCGGCTTGTGCCTGGTTACGAAGCGCCTGTAAATCTTGCATACTCTCAGCGCAACCGAAGCGCGGCAATTCGCATCCCGATGTATTCAAACAGTCCTAAAGCAAAACGTGTGGAATTCAGATGTCCGGATCCATCATGTAATCCATATCTCGCTTTTTCAGCAATATTGATGGCAGGTATAGATGGCATTATAAACCGTATTGATCCGGGAGAACCGCTTGATAAAGACATTTATGATATGGCTCCCGAAGAATTGAAAAATGTTCCATCAACTCCGGGAAGTTTGGATGCTGCTTTAAAAGCGCTTGCCGAAGATCATGAATATCTTCTTAAAGGAGATGTATTTACTGAAGACGTTATTGAAACATGGATAAAATATAAAGTTGAAAAAGAAATTAGACCGATGGCGCTGCAGCCGCATCCATTCGAGTTTAATTTGTATTATGATGTTTAAGATTGTGGTGAATAGATAGAAAACTGACAAAAGGTATTTTCCCTTTGTTTATAGCCGGTGTTAACAGCGCCGGCTTTTTTAATTGCCCGGTGTGTTTGAAGACTATTGAGAGCGTGCGAAGAAATTTAACTTGTTATAATTCACCGGACTATTCTAATTCGCTTTGTTTTTATTAATCAACTCATCTTAAATTTGTTCCTTATTTTACACTATATTTATTCACAACATTTTATTTATTAGTTTCGATTAACGAGTAGATTTATGAGCCTTTCTAATAACATTTTGAAAAAATATTTTACTCCCACTATTGCGGAAAGGGGGAAAAGTTATTTTAGATTAAAATTGATAAATAATTTTCAAATTAAGGATGACTATTTTACGGCGACGGTTTTGGGTAGTCAAAATTATTTTGTTAAGATTGCTTTTGCGGAAGACCTCGAACCTATTGATATGTATTGTACCTGTCCCTACTTCAATACCGCCGAATGCAAACACCTTGCGGCATTAGTTTACTATATGATTGCTAACGGCTATTTTGATCAGGATAGAAGATTAAATGAGCTAAAAAAAATAGCACAGGCATCGTTTGATCTAACATCCGATTATGATAACAAAGGCGTAAAACCTTATACACCGATTCCTGAAAAAGAATTAGCCAAAATAAAATTAGAATCCGAAGCCGCATCGTTAAAATCCATTTTCTCTCCTTTTGTTAATCATGAAGACCACCTTAATAAGGACAATAAAGTTATTCACAAAATGGGATATGCTATTACGCTGTCATATTCCAGAATATCAATAAAACCTGTTAGACAAAGATTAAAAGATGATGGCACAATCTCCTCGGTAGATACCGCAGCAAGCATTAATTATAATAAAGTTATGCCTATCAATTTTGAGGAAAAAATATTACTCGATTATTTATCCGAACATATCTATGACACGTATTTCTTTGGTTATAATGATTTTTCGCCGGAGGCAATCAGACGGAGAAATAGGATAGCTGAGATTCTTAATTTTCTGCCGGGTAAGGATGTTTATTTATTTGATGTTTATAATTATGATAAAATCGAAGTTTTAAAGACTGCCGCCGAAGCATATTTACAAATTGAAGAAAGCGACAATAATTTAGCGATAAAATTAATAATTGAATCCGAAGGGGAAAAAATCAGCACTTCGGCTGAACTTACGCCTGCTCTTGACGATCCGCTCTGGATTTTAGTAGACAAAAAAATGTTTAAAATAAATAAACTTAGTTACAGTCAACTGTTAATCTTTTCCGAAAATAAATTTTGTATCAATGTTCCAAAGGAGCTTATAAATACTTTTGAAAACGATTTACTACCGAAGATCGCTTCAAGGCTTCCTATCATTTCAAACAAATATGAAATTGTAGAAACACACGAAACTCCGACTAAAAAAATATTATTAGAAGAAACCGACTCCCGCCTACTTATTAAATTGCAATTTGTTTATACCGATAACAATTTCAATTACGACCCGGCAGAAGAGTTGACGTCTATATTCAACGACGGGAAAATATTAACAGTATATAGAGACAAAAAATTTGAACAAATAGCTTATGAAAGTATCAAGGCTCTGTATGTTAAAGAGGTAGCCATAGGTGTTTTTACACCAAGGCAGAAGCCGATTGATTTCCTTCTAAATAATTTCGAAGGCATTAAGGCAATGGGATTTGAAATTTTGGGACAGGATAAGCTCAACTCATTCAAAGTAAATACTGCCTATCCTAAAGTTTCATTCAAAGTTACTTCGGGCATTGATTGGTTTGATTTAGATACCGAAATAGATTTCAACGGAACATCGGTAACATTTTCTGATTTAACCGCAGCGATAAAAAGCAAAAAACAATATGTAAAATTATCTGACGGATCAACAGGAATTTTGCCAATTGAGTGGATAAATAAGTTTAGGCATTCATTAGCTTTTGGCGAAGTGCACGATTCTAAATTACGGTTCTCACAAATTCAAGTTTTGGCATTAGATTCAATAATTGAAGATACCGCCGATTCTAAAGCCGATGAAATATTTAAAGAGAGAGTAAAGAAGTTAAAATCCTTTGAGCAAATTAATCAAGTAAGGCTTCCAAAAAATTTAAAAGGCAAGCTGCGCGATTATCAAAAAGCGGGCTTTGATTGGTTATATTTCCTTAAGGAATATTCCTTCGGCGGTATTCTGGCGGACGATATGGGGCTTGGGAAAACGATTCAAGCTATTTCCCTTTTGTTGAATGAAAAATCAAAAAAGGAAAATTTCACTAACTTGATTATTGCGCCTACTTCCGTTGTTTTTAATTGGATTGATGAAATAAATAAATTTGCTCCGTCACTTTCCGTTCTAAACCATACCGGCAACGATAGAAAGAAAGATAGCGAGCTGCATCTAAACAAATATGACGTTGTGATTATGAGTTATGGAATCGTTTTGCGCGATTATAATTTTCTGAGCAATTTCAAATTTCATTACATCATTTTAGATGAATCGCAAAAAATCAAGAATCCTATTTCAAGAACTGGCAGAGCTATACGGAATCTTAAATCTAATTACCGCCTTTGCTTAACAGGCACACCGATTGAAAATAATTTAACGGAATTATGGTCGCAAATGTCATTTTTAAATCCGGGACTGTTTGGCTCTTATAATAAATTCAACGAGTCATTTGTAAAGGGAATTCAAAAAAACAGCGATGGAAATGCATTAGCTGTTTTGAAGCGATCAATCTATCCGTTCATATTGCGCCGAACTAAAAATTTAGTTGCAAAAGAATTACCGCCGAAAAGTGAAACGATTCATTACTGCGAAATGGAAAAAGATCAAGCGCGCATTTATAATTTTTGGAGGGATTCAATTCGTTACGAAATTTTGAAAGTGATAGAAACGGAGGGAATTAAGAAAAGCGGATTTAAGGTTTTGGAAGGATTGCTCCGGTTAAGACAAATTTGCAACCATCCAATTCTTGTGGAAAATAGCTATAAAAAAATGTCGGGTAAGTTCGAAGAATTCAAAATGATGCTTACAAAGGTTGTTGGGGAAGGACATAAAGCTCTCGTCTTTTCTCAGTTTGTTAAAATGCTGGAACTTATGAAAGAGCATCTCGAAAAAGGAAATATTAAATATGAATATCTTACCGGAAGCACAATCAATAGAGAAGAACGAATAAAGAATTTTAAAGAATCTGATGAAATAAAAATCTTTTTAATTAGTTTAAAAGCCGGCGGATTCGGACTAAATCTAACCGAAGCCGATTATGTTTTCCATTACGATCCATGGTGGAACCCCGCCGTTGAAAATCAGGCGACAGACCGTGTACACCGCATCGGGCAGGATAAACAAGTGTTCGTTTATAAATTTATCACAAAAAATACTATCGAAGAAAAGATACTTCATCTTCAAGAAAAAAAGAAAAAACTTGTTGAAGAAATAATATCAACCGATTCGGGGCTGCTTAAAAATCTTACTAAGGAAGATATTAACATGTTGTTTGAATAAATTGGAGGCTGTATGGATTACACCGAGGATGCTAAGAAATTTTTTCTGAATGAACAAAACAAAAAAAAGAAAAAAGAACTTGAGGAAAAATACGGTGCGGATTTTTATGAATCAGAATCCGGCGTTGACCCGGAAATTGAGAATCACTTCCTTAATAATGTAGAGCAGTATGAAAACCTGAGTGAAAATGCAGTCTCTATAAAAGTGTCCGAATACATCGGCAGCCCTATTTTTAAAAGCATTGATGAAATTTCGCCCGGTAATATTGCCGCTGAAATTGAAAATGTTTTAAACATTTATTTTGATCATCAAATTAATATCGACATTATTGAAAAAAGCGATGTGAGCGATAGAGATTATTATATTTTTCTCACCGAAGAACTCCCGCAGAATGAAATTGAAAATATTAAAATACCCGGCTGGACTTGCAATTATATTTATGAGGAGTTCCACCCGAACGATAAATTAGATTCGAAGGATGCTATTGACTCGGTGCTGACAGAGCTTTTTCTGGAAGCAAACGAGAAATACTATTATACTTATTTAGCCGATCATGCCTTGTTCATCAACGATTTGAAACCATTGCGAGAAAACTTTTATAATACATTTAACATGTTGTTAAATAAAAGCGGGAAAGTAGTTAATCATACTGTTTCGTATGAAAATTTTGACGTTAGAGATACAATAGAAGTTACCGCAACTTTAAATACAAAGCATGAGCAGAAGAAAGAAACTGTCGTAGATAAAAAGTGGGATGTTCGTTTTTATCTCCATCGCTGCGAGTACGGCGGCTGCGAACTATTTGGCGTTAGAATTGAAGAACGATGTGATGATTAACAGTAGAGCAAACGTAATAAGCCGCACAGGCAAAACTAAATAGGCAGTCCGTTAGATAAAGGATCAGAGTTAAAAAATAAACCTATTATTTTATTGCGGTCAACTTGAGTTCTATAACTTACTGCTCACTCAAACTTTATTTTTATATTCACTATTTCTGAACGGCTGCCAGAACGCACAGGCGGACCCCAGGTTCCGACTCCGGAAGAAACATAATAGTGAGTGCTGCCCTTCTTCAAATATCCACGGCTCACATCATAGATTGCTTTAGTAATCAAATTTATTGGTAACATCTGTCCGTGATGCGTATGCCCTGATAATTGTAATGTAACATCATTATTCATTGCTTCAGCAAGACGGATCGGTGTATGGTCGAGCAGAATCACCGGGAAGTTTTTATCAACTCCCGCAAGTACTTCTTGAATATTTTTTCTGTCGCTGCCGGAAAAACTTTTTTTACTCACGTCATCCCGCGCTGCAATATAAAAGCTGTCGTTTATTTTTATTGACGTATCGCGCAGTACATTTATTCCGTGCCTTTGCATATAATCAACGCTCTGCTTTATACCGCTTATAAACTCATGGTTGCCGGTTGATGCATAAACGCCGTATTTGGTTTTTAATTTTTCAAATACTTTGCCGATGTTTCTTCTGTCGAGTATTTTTGATTTTTCGTCAACAATATCGCCGGGGAAAAGAATTATGTCGGGATTTAGTGAATTAATTTTCTCAACAATATCGTTAAGCAATTTTCCGTCATTAACCGGCGTCAAATGAAAATCGGAAGCCATTACTATATTGAGTTCCTTAATGCCGCTTCCTTTTTTTGATGCTGTTATGTTTAATGTTCTTATATCAATTATGCGCGTATTAAAATACCCGGCAAGCACAATAGCGCCGGTGGATATAAGCACAACAGCGAAAGTTATTAGTTTGATTAGCCCATAATTTTCTTTAACATAAACAGGAAAGAATGGAATGTAGTGATTTGCTAATCGTATTAAATCAACCAGTAATATCCACAGAAAGAAATAAAGCATAAATGCGAACCAGAGCGAACCGATCCAAAGAAGGAAATCATACAGCCCGCCGGTAAGTCTTTCATTGAAAAATTTTGCCACAATATAAGATGATGCCGAAAGTAAAAATATTGCTGTGTAAAAAGGTTTTAAAACCGGATAAGCCGATAACGCCTGCCATCCTCTTATAAAAAGATAAAAGTTAGCGCTGCCGTAAACAGCAAAAAAGATTATAAAAAATAGAGCCATAAATAATTTTCTTTTTTAGTTCATATTATAAAACGTTAAAACCCACTTTAAAGTTTCTTTAAAATATTTATTGATGATTGGATACAAAATTAGTAAAGATGTGCCGGTTTCCATCTCAAGATGGCGATATTTTTTTTGATCTTGAAAATTTAAATTGCCGCTTATAACAATTGTTTGTTAATATGTTTTCCGGACGCATGGTTTCAGTTGGCGATAGTTAGTTGGAAAAAATTTGAGGGATTAAAAAAAATCAATATTTTTTTATATATTATGCAGGCGCTTGCAAACCCAAGCGCCTGCAAATAAATTACACTAATTTTTATTTTATCAGCGTCATCTTCTTCGAAGCTTTGAAGCTGCCGCTTGTAATTTCGTAAATGTACAAACCGCTGGCAAGTTGGGAAGCATCAAATACAACTTCGTAACGTCCTTTAGTCTTAACTTCATTTACAAGTGTTTTTACTTCCCGCCCGAGTATGTCGTATATTTTTAATGTTACCTCTCCATCCTTCGGTATAGCGTAACGGATTGTTGTAGATGGATTGAAGGGGTTGGGATAAGCATCCACGGCAAAATCATATATTTCATCTAATTCAGGAATTGTTTTATGGAGAACAGCATCCCCAATCCAAACGGCTTCACTATAATCTGAATATTTACCTTGAGTATCAGAAGCTCGTATTCTATACGAAACCTCATCCTCAAAAACCGGATTTAATGCAACATCATAATCTATATAACTTGTTCCGGTAGTTTGTCCGATCCCGTTTTCCCATGACAAGCCTGGACCTTTTCCCTCGGCTCTGTCAATACTATATCCGACTAAGTCGGGTTCCAGATTTGCTATCCAAGTTAATTGCGGATTATTACCTGACGCAGATACTTTTAAGAATTGCGGGCGTGAGGGTTTCAAATTTAAACAAGAATTGTATGTATTATATGCTTTTACTGTTATACTTCCATTGTATTCATTGAAAATTTCAAAGGCAATATCTTTTGCACCACCATCGTAAGTGCTAGGGCTACTCCACCTGGAAAAAATTGTGTTATAACCATAGTTAAACGCCTGTTCTTCAACACCCATTACATTTCGAGTTAGTTCATACTGCCCTGTTAAAGGATTGATATCAACCCATTTTGAAGCCATATGACCATGCCATGGAATATGCTCTGGATATCGATCACTTTTTCCAAAACCATCTCTATTTACAGATGATCTTTTGGTCTTGGGAACATATCCTTCCCAGAGCGTTCCAGCATACCATCCGGGACCGGCTTAAAAATCACCATCATAAACCCAGTTCCAATTTCCATTAGCAGTTTTGCCATCAATAGTAGCGGGATAAAAACTACCATTCATTATTAGCCATACATAAATTCCTTTCCCATATGTGGTATTTGGATTAAAAGCCCCTGGATCGGACCTCCCCGTGCAATTTGATCATATCTATTTAGCCTCTGATGATTCTCGACTAAGAAGTAATCATTGGTAGAAGGGATAGGAATTTGTAACACATCACCCTCGGTGACATAATCTCCTAAAACAGTAGTAAAATTATTTTGGTACGCGACAGTATATGAAACATAACCCAAACGCTCGCGTTCATATCCGCTTAAAGTTCCAGTATGTCCTGCGGAATTGTTACCCATGATACCTCCAAAAGTAGTATGATCAGATCCAAAAAGATAATGACCTAATTCGTGACTCAAAACTTTTGTCATAAAATCCGGATATGATGAATATGAAGCACCTTGTCTTACAGTAATACCTGAAGCATTATGACCGATATAATGTCCGCCAATTTTAATATTGTCCATAGTTGTATAATCCATATCGTCACCTAATATCGCTATAGCAGTAAAATCATCATACCAAGTTGTTGTAAACCATAGATTATCATTAATCGGATTTCTATAAATTATATACATCATATCAAGAATACGATCTCCATCTCCTTCGTTAGACTCAAAAGCGCCCGTTGCACTGTTGAATCTCCAATTATCATATTGTCGAAAATCGATAGTTCCGTCATCGATTCTATTTAGAACCTCAAGATTGCAATCTTGGAAATATTTTCCGTTGGTTCTATAATATGCTTCTGAATTAATTCTTATGACTTCTGGATATATATCACCAATAATATCAAAATTACCCATCGACATAGTTTTCCAATAGTCAGATAGTGTAAATGGAGTGTAAGTGCTCGAAGGAGAGGCATCCAAAATACTATTTGCATAAAATGGCAGTTCGCCATAATCCCATGTTGTATACTCATTAGTATCATCTTCAAATTCTGCAAAAACTATCAAGACCCGTAAAAATTCACCGGGAGCGTTTTGTGAAGGTTTAAATATACCTCCAACCTGAGCATACTCAGCAGATTTATCTACTTGCACAACAGGACAAATTACATCTGGTTCTTGCGGAAAGATGGATATAGAAATTAAAAAGAGGAACGAACAAGTTAAAAGAAAGTTTTTCATTTTAAGCTCCAATTTTTAAAAAAAATTAAAAGATTAAATTTAGAGCAGGATAACATTACGGTTCGCATTGTTTTGTTGTCTGCTCAGAAGGGAATAATGTAGCAGCATTGTCCCCTCACTATTGCCTTAACGCAATAAAATCATTTTTTTTGTTTCATGCTGACCTCCTATAATTAATTTATAAATGTAAATACCGCTTGGTAGTCCTTCTCCTTTAAAAACCACTGTATATATTCCGGGATATTGTAATTCATCGACAAGAAGATTTATTTTCTGTCCGAGTATATCATATACTGAAAGTTTTACTTTCGTTTCTGAATTAATTTCATATTTAATGTTTGTGATTGGATTGAATGGATTAGGATAGTTTTGATATAATTTAACTTCTGGTGGTTTTAATTCTTCCTTTTTAACTCCAACAATAGTTGTATCGCCATAAACTTTCCCATTTATGATACATCCTCTTAATAAATAATCATAACCATCACCCTCTGAGTTTTCTCTATATATTAAACCAAATTCTTCCGTCCATAATTCCCAAGCTTCAACTAAGCCGCCGGCAGCAACAAAATGAATAGCTTTCTCGGTGGTTAGAATACCAAAAATGTGTTTTCTTTGAGTATCAATAACGGTTTTATAGAAATCGATTCCAAATGAAATAGTATCACCGACATTGAATGATTTTTTATAATATGGCACATCTTGGTTTTCAGTTATATAGTAATAAATGTTATCAGTCGTATCAAACCTACAATAAAAATATGTTCCTAAATGGAAATAGCTTTTCCCATTTAGTATAACAGTATCAATAACAACAAGTTTATGTATCCTATCCGGCCACTCCTGCCAGACCCAGGTATTTCCCAATTCTAAAGGTGCAAAATATTGTGCCTGCGATATGTTTGTGCTCAGTAAAATAAAAAGTATAAATATTTTTTTTTCCATTTTAGCCTCAATGTTTTCTATCAAAAATAACTATTTTATACGTTCGGTTTAATAAACATCAAAAAAAAAAACATCCACCCAATAAAGATGAATGCATGTTTATATAATCCAGATTTACAATTTTTATAGTTAATAAAAATGATCAGAGAGTTTAGCTTTTTATTAAAAACCCTGAAATCAATTCGTTAAATTTTATTAATCCGCTATTAGTAATTTTTAATTTATTATAAGATTTTAATTCTTGCTCAAAGGTAAGTCCTCCGCATAAGTGGCATATAGATAAGTAAAGCACGGCTCTTAGTATCTTCATTAAAATTTTCATCTGCCGTAAACCCGCAAAGTATTATAAATATTGTTTAACATTTATTATCCACAATTTTTCACCCGAAAGTTATAAAAAAAAGAATAAGATACAACAGTTAAGTAAAATAAATTTTGTGAATTCAGTGGTTAGATAATAATCATCCAATTGTTAAATTGTTCTATTGCTGAATTGCTGACGTAAAATTACAAAGCAATTTAGTAGTTTACCAATTCATCGGAGACGGAATCACCGTCCATCCCCGACGACAACAATATTTTATTTAATTAATGTCATCTTTTTAGATGCTTTATAACTGCCGCTTGTTATTTCGTAAATATACAAACCGCTTGCAAGGTTTGATGCATCGAAAGTTACTTCGTAACGACCTTTCGTTTTAACTTCATTTACAAGTGTTTTTACTTCCCGCCCGAGAA